>Ga0207687_10000031_pt1 | contig 150246 bp, 148 predicted proteins | sample KBSM54metaG_FD_184399 | JGI IMG/M metagenome (GOLD analysis project Ga0207687, IMG submission 184399) | Miscanthus rhizosphere microbial communities from Kellogg Biological Station, Michigan, USA - KBS M5-4 metaG (SPAdes) (version 2) | ecosystem: Host-associated > Plants > Roots > Rhizosphere...
GTACGAACCTCGTCACGTCCTGAACATCCTTCGCAGAACGGCAACGCACCTGCGCGGCTCCCTGCACCCTCACTAAGCAGGTAAGGGTGCAGGGAGCCGCGCCCGGAAGCGCCCGAAGTTCGTCTCTTGCGCGTCTGGAGGCGCCTCTCCGAGATTGACCTTGCTATAGCGAGGTCAAGTGCAGAGTCGTGGTTTGGGTGTCGCTCAGTTCGCCGGCGGCTGGGCCTGGCCCAGGCCGTGCGTGCCCGCCGCGTCGACCCCGGTCGCCTGGTCCACCTTGTGGACGACCTCGCCGGGGTTGGCGACGCCGGCGAAGATGAAGTTGTAGTCGTCGCTGGCCGCCGTGTCGAAGTCGACGTCGCCGATCTGCATCAGGCGCTGGTAGACGCTCTGGCTGTAGTTGACGTTCTGGACGCGCTCGAGGCGGGTCTCTTGGACCTCTTTGGAGATGATCCCGCGCTTGATGTTGAGGCGGCGGTCGGTGATCGTGTAGGTGGTTGCGACGCGTTTGACGAAGCCGATCACCACGGTCAGGGCGAGGACGACGAGGATCACCAGGAAGGCGGTGCCGCTGCCCGAAGCGAGCTTGGCGGTGATGCCGAGGATGACCGCGATCAGCAGGCCTTTGAGGTAGAAGCCGAGGATCGCCCGCCAGGACGGGTGGCCTTCGAAGATCACCCGCTCGCCGGGATGGAGGTTGATGCTCATCGCGGGGCAGCATATGACCTGATCTGGCGGCGGGCAACGGAAAGGCCGAGGGTGCGGGAACTGTGGCGGGGGCATCTTCCGCCGCCCATAACCTCGGTCGGTGGCGATCCTCCGCGTCGAGCCCCTGACCACCGCCCGCGCCCTGCGCGGTCCCTTCGACTACCGCCGGCCAGAGGCGATGGCCGAGCTCGATGTCGGCAGCGTCGTCCGCGTGCCCTTCGGGCCGCGCCGCATTCTCGGCGTCGTCGTCGAGGTCGCCGACGGCTCCGAGCTGCCGCCAGAGCGCTTGGCGGAGCCGATCGAGGCGCTGGAGGCAGGCGCGACGCCGGAGCTGGTCCGGCTCGGCCTCTGGGTCGCCCGCGAGTACTGCTCGACCCCCTCGCGCGGGCTGCAGCTGGTGCTGCCGCCCGGCACGGGGACGGGCGGCAAGGGCCGCAGCGTGCGCTCGAAGACGGAGCTGCGGGTGGCGCTGCTGCCGGCCGGCGCGGCGGCGCTGGAGGGCGGCGAGCGCCTGGGGTCAAAACAGCGCTCCGTTCTCGAGGCGCTGCGCTCGGGCGAGATGTCCGCCGGGGAGCTGGCGACCGCCGTCGGCTCAGACGGGCAGACGCTGCGCCGGCTCGAGCAGCGCGACCTGGTCGCCACCCGCAGCACGAAAGTCCGCCGCATCCCCGGCGAGTCGAGCCTCGGGGCCGCAGCCGTCGCGCCCGAGCTACTACCCGAACAACAGGAGGCCGTGACCGCGATCGTCGCCGCCCTCGACGGCGAGGCGGGCGCCGAGCGCCGGCTGCTCCTCCACGGCGTCACCGGCTCCGGCAAGACCGAGGTCTACCTGGCCGCGGTCGAGGCGGCGCTGGAGCGGGGCAGGGGGGCAATCGTCCTCGTTCCTGAGATCGGCCTCGCCCCGCAGGCGGTCGCCCGCTTCCGCGCCCGCCTTGGCGACCGCTTCGCCGTGCTGCACTCGGCCCTCTCCCCAGGGGAGCGCTATGACGAGTGGAGGCGCCTGCGCAGCGGCGAGGCGCAGGTCTGCGTCGGCCCGCGCTCTGCCGTCTTCGCCCCGGTCCGTGACCTCGGCCTGATCGTCATCGACGAGGAGCACGAGGCCTCCTACAAGCAGGAGGGCGACCCGACCTACGACGCCCGCGCCGTCGCCCGCAAACGCGCCGCCGACAGCGGCGCCGTCCTCGTCGCCGGGACCGCGACGCCGCGCCCGGAGAGCTGGCTCGAGCTGCCGCGCCTGGAGCTGCCGCGCCGGGTCGACGGCCGCCGCATGCCGCCCGTCCACCTGGTCGACATGCGCGAGGCGGACCCGCGCAGCGGGCCCGTGCACGCCGAGACCTGGGAGGCGCTGGAGGGCGTCCGCGCCGCCGGCGCCAAGGCGATCGTGATGATCAACCGCCGCGGCTTCGCCCCCTGGCTGACCTGCCGCTCCTGCGGTCACCACTGGGACTGCCCCAATTGCGACGTCAGCCTGATCGTCCACCGCCACAGCGGCCGCCTCGTCTGCCATCACTGCGCCCACTCCGAGCGCCAGCCGCGGGCCTGCCCGGAGTGCGGCTCGACCACGCTCTCGCAAGCCGGCTCCGGTACCGAGCGGATCGAGGGACTGCTGGCCGAGCGGCTGGACCCGATGCCGGTCCTGCGCCTCGACTCCGACACCGCCGCCGAGCGCGGCGCCCACGCTCGCATCCTCGCCCGCTTCGACGAAACGCCCAGCGCCGTCCTGGTCGGGACCCAGATGGTCGCCAAGGGCCACGACTTCCCGGAGGTGACCCTTAGCGCGATCCTCGACGCCGACGCGACCCTCCGCTTCCCCGACTTCCGGGCCGAGGAGCGGACCTTCGCGATGGTCGCCCAGCTCGCCGGCCGCTCCGGCCGCGGCGAGGCCGGGGGAGAGGTGATCGTCCAGACCCTCGCCCCGCACGCCTCGAGCATCGAGCACGCCGCCCGCCACGATTCCGCCGGCTTCCTCGAGGTAGAGCTGGGCCGCCGCCGGGCGCTCCACTATCCGCCCTTCTCGCACCTGACCCGGATCAACTTCGCCTCTGAGCAGGAGGCGCGGCTCGACGAGGTCGCGGTGGCGGTGGCGGGCGAACTGCGGCGCACGCTGCCTCAGGGATCCGAGCTGCTGGGACCGGCGCCGATGTTTCGGGTCCGCAACCGTTACCGGCGGCGGATCCTGATTAAGGCCGACGACCGTGAGGGCACGGTCGCGGCGGTGCGGGAGGCGGTCGAGAAACGGGCGGGCGACCGCTCGCTGAAGGACGTCGCGCTCGGGGTCGACGTCGACCCGCAATAGGCGCTAGAGCAGACGCAGGACGGCGTCGGCTAACGCTTCGGCAGCCGGTGGGTGCTCGGTCAAATAAAGGGTCGGCTCGATCAGCTCCAGCTCGATCAGGCAAGGATCGCGGGTTGGCCCTTCGACCAGGTCGACGCGGGCGTAGAGCGGCGCCTGCTTGAACTCCTCCATCGCCGCCTCCGCCAGCTCCCGCTCGGCCAGGGTAGGACGGTCGCGGGTGACGCTGCCGCCCCAGATCGACTGCACCCGGAAGTCCCCGGCGGCGGGGCGCTTGCGGACGCTGTGGGTCAGCTCGCCGCCGACGTAGATCAGCGAAAGCTCCCCCTTCTCTTCCAGCGACGGGAGGAACGGCTGGACCATTGCGTCATGGCTTTGGAGGATCGACTCCAGCGCCGTCGAGCGCTCGCCGGCGCGGACGCGCTGCAGGTTCCGCGCCCCGAGGTCGACCACGGGCTTGACCACGGCCTCCTGCCAGCCCGCGCCGACCAGGATCTGCTCCAGGTCCAGGGGCGAGTCGCGATTCACCCATAGCGTCGGCACCGTGCGGATGCCCCGTCCGTCGAATTCGCGCAGGTAGCGCTTGTCGCTGTTCCAGGTCACCACCTCCGCCGAGTTCCACAGCTTGCACTGGGTTTCGACCCGGCCAGCCCAGGCGAGGTACTCGGCGTGGCGCTCGTGGTAGTCCCAGGTGGAGCGGATCAGGCAGAGGTCGAAGTTCCGCCACTCGATCCCGGGCTCGTCCCAGACGACGGTCCGCGGTTCGCAGCCGCGCGTTGCCAGTGCCTCTTCCAGCAGCCTGTCGTCCGCCTTCAGGTCGGCGTAGGCGGAGCAGGTGGCAATGGCGATCCGGGGGGAGGACATGGCTGCAGACGCAAGGAACTATCAGAATGCAGCGCCGCTTAGACTCAGAATCCGTGAGCGACGAGGTCCAAACCCCAGAGCGCGAGAGCGAGGAGCGCCGGCTCGAAGTCGAGATGATCGAGCGCCGGGAAGCGGCGCTCGCGCACGTGGTCAAGTTCGGCGATCCGGTGCTGAAGAGCAAGGCCTCGCCGGTCTCCAACTTCGGGCCCGAGCTACGCGCGGAGGTCGAGCGGATGTACGCGATCATGCGCGACGGGCTCGGCGTCGGCCTCGCCGCGACCCAGCTCGGCGTCCTCCGCCGCCTGCTCGTCTTCCACGCCGGTCCCGACGGTGAGCCCAGCGCGATCGTCAACCCCGAGGTCGAGTGGCTCTCGGAGGAATCCGCCGTCGCCGAGGAGGGCTGCCTCAGCCTGCCGCGGGTGACGATGGACGTCGAGCGGCCGCTCTTCGCCCGCTTCAGCGGCCGCGACATGGAGGGAGCCCCGATCGTGATTGAGGCCGCCGGCCTCGAGGCGCGCGTCCTCCAGCACGAGATTGACCACCTCGACGGGGTCCTGATCCTCGACCGCACCGTCCGCGAGCAGCGCAAGGCGGCGCTGCGGGCGCTGCGCGAGGGCGGCAGCTACAGCCCCTCGGCCGAGGAAGAGATCGGCGAAGAGGGCGAGCTGCGCGAGCCGCGCACCGACGCGTGAGGACCGCCTACCTCGGGACCTCCGAGTTCGCCGCCACGGTGCTGCGGCGCCTGGCCGGCTCGCCGCACCGCCCGGCACTGGTGGTGACGCCGCCGGACCGGCGCCAGGGCCGCGGCCGCAAGGTCTCGCCGCCCCCGGCCGCCGTCGCGGCGAGCGAGCTGGGCCTGGAGCTGCTGCAGGCCGAGAACGTCAACGAGGAGGGGGCGCTGACGCAGATCCGCGCCGCCCGGCCCGAGGTCGTCCTCGTCTGCGCCTTCGGCCAGCTGATCCGCGAGCCGCTGCTCTCCGAGTTCCCGATCCTCAATGTCCATCCCTCGCTGCTGCCGCGCTGGCGCGGGGCGGCGCCGATCGAGCGGGCGATCATGGCTCGGGACGAGACCACCGGCGTCTGCGTCATGCGCCTGACCGCCGGGCTCGACTCAGGGCCCGTCGCCCTGTGCGAGGAGGTGCCGCTCGGCCGCGAGGAGGACTTCGCCTCGCTCTCGGCGCGACTGGCCGAACTCGGCGGCGACCTCCTGGTCCGCGCCCTCGACCTGCAGGCGGGGGGCGCTCTCGAGTTCGCCGAGCAGGACGAGAACGGCGTCACCTACGCCGAGAAGATCGACCCGGCCGAGCGCCGCCTCGACCCGGCGCGCCCGGCCGCCGAGCTGGCGGCGAAGGTGCGGGCGCTCACCCCGCACGTCGGCACCTACCTCGAGGCCGCCGACGGCGAAGGGCTCGGCGTCCGCGAAGCGCTCGCCGTCGATGCGGAGGTCCCGCAGGGAACGCTGGAGACGCGCGAAGGCGAGCTCCTCCTCGGTTGCGCCGAGGGCGCCCTGCGACTCGAAGTCGTCCAGCCCCCCGGCGGCAAGCCGATGCCCGCCGACGCCTACCTGCGCGGCCACGAGCCCCCGCGCCTATGAGCGCGCAGGCCCGATGACGACCCAGACCCGAACTGCATCAACTTATCCACCTGCCAGGGGATCAAGTTGATGCAGTTCGATCGGGTTTCGCCGGCGCGGGCGCTCGCCTACGCGACGATCCGGGCGACCTTCGAGGACGGGGCCTTTACCGAGCGCGCTTTTCGTGCCGAGGCGGATCGGCTCAAGCTCGAGGGACGCGATCGCGCCCAGGCGCAGCGGCTCGCTTACGGGGCTGTGCAGCGACGGGGCACTGCCGACGTCGCGATCCAGCGGCTCGCCGGGCGCTCGACCCGGCTGCTTGACCCACCGGTCCTGGCGGCGCTGCGCCTCGGCCTCTACGAGCTCCTCTTCGCCGACGCCACCCCCGACCACGCCGCCGTCGACCAGGCGGTTGAGCTGGTCAAGGGCGCCGGCGCCGCCCACGCCTCCGGTTTTGTCAACGCGATCCTGCGCCGGGCGGGGCGGGAGCGCGAGCAGCTGGCGCGGGACCTGCTCGGAGACGACTCGACTCCCGCCGCCGCCGCGGTCGCCGATTCGGCACCGCAGTGGCTGGCGGAGATGTGGTGGGCCGAGCTGGGGGAGGAGGCGGCGCGCTCGACGCTCGCCGCCTGCAACGAGCGCTACGAGGTGGCAATGCGGGTGAACCCGCTGCGGGCCGAGCGCGAGGCGGTGTTGGCGCGGCTGCGGGAGGCCGGGGTGGAGGCGCGACTGCCCGAGGCGCCGTGGCCGCTCGGGGCGCCGGAAATGATCGCGATCGATGGACGCACCGGCGAGGCGGTCCCGGCCGCGGTCGCGGCGGGGGAGCTGACGCCGCAGAGCCGCGGCTCGGCCGCCGTGGTCGAGGTCCTCGACCCGCAGGAGGGCGAGCACGTGCTCGACCTCTGCGGCGGCCCCGGGATCAAGACCGGACAGATCGCCGAGCGGATGGGCGACCGCGGCGAGGTGATCTCGGTCGAGATCGACCCCAGGCGGGCGGCCGAAGTCGCCGCCCAGGCATCGCGTCTCGGCCTCCACAGCGTCAGCGTGATCGAGGCCGACGCGACCGCGAGCGGGATGGCGCCGGGTTTCGACCGCGTCCTCCTCGACGCTCCCTGCTCCGATCTCGGCACGCTCGCCTCGCGCCCCGACGCCCGCTGGCGCAAGACCCCGAAGACGATCGACCGGCTGCTCGAGGTCCAGGACAAGCTCCTGCGGAACGCCGCCACCGTCCTGCGGCCGGGCGGCACCCTCGTCTACTCGACCTGCACGATCTCCCGTCGCGAGAACGAGGAGCGGATCGCCACCCTGCTGGCAGCGGCCGGCAACGAGGAGGGAGTGCCGCCGCTGGAGCTGGACGACCTCGGGGCGCAGGCGCCGGAACTGGCGGCCCCCGCCGAGCCGCGCTGCCTGCAGCTGCGCCCCGACCGCGACCGCACGACCGGCTTCTTCGTCGCCCGACTTATTAGATCGGATTCCTGAACCGCCATGATTGAGGCATGAGCGACCCCAACCAGTCGAGCTCAGCAGAGTCGAATCCGCTGGGCCGAGCCCCCTGCCCGAATTGCGGCGAGCCGTGGCTGCGCCCCACCCAGCTGCCCGGCCGGCTGCGCTGCGTCAATTGCCTCAGCCGCTTCGAACTCGTCTCCCAGTGCCCCAACTGCGGCGAACACCAGACGATCGCCCGGATGACCAACACCGCTGACATGGAATGTCAGAGCTGCGGGGCCTCCATGTTGCAGCCGGCCTAGCGCCGCTTGGTCGTCTAGGTTCCGGCATATGAGCGATCGGATGCGAGAGCTGCTGGCTGAGCCCCGCGTGGCGCCGTCGATCCTCTCCGCTGACATGGGCCGTCTCGGCGCCCAGATCGAGGAGGTGATGGACGCCGGCGCCCGGGTGATCCACTTCGACGTGATGGACGGGCACTTCGTGCCGCCAATCACGATTGGGCCGCTGGTCCTCAGCGGGATCGCCGACCAGGTCCACGATGCCGGCGGCGTCGTCGACGTCCACCTGATGATCGCGGCGCCGGAGCGCCAGATCGGCGAGTTCGCCGAAGCCGGCGCCGACTCGATCACCTTCCACGCCGAGGCCACCCCGCACGCCCACCGCACCCTTGCCGCCGTCCGCGAGACCGGCTGCCTCGCCGGGGTAGCGATCAACCCCGGGACCCCGGTCGAGGCGGTCGGCGAGCTGCGCGGCCTCGCCGATGTCGTCCTCTGCATGACCGTGAACCCCGGCTGGGGCGGCCAGTCCTTCATCGAGACCTCGCCGGAGAAGGTCGAGCGCCTGGTGCCGCTGGTCGGCACGGCTCAGATCGAGGTCGACGGTGGGGTCGACGTCGACACCGCGGGACCGCTGGCCGCAGCCGGCGCGCGCCTCTTCGTCGCCGGCTCAGCCGTCTTCGGAGCCGACGATCCGGCCGCCGCTTACACCGAGATCGCCGCGGCTGCCAACGCCGCCTGAGCGCCCCCTCGCGATCAGCGCTCCCGTCACCTCCTGCCACCAGGCGCGCTCGGCGGCGTCGACGTCTTCGCGGTCGACCCGGCCCTCGCACCAGCCCGCCAGCGCCCGGCGGCCGCCGATCGCGATTAGGCCGGCGCCGGTGACCGCGAAGCGGCCGTCGGCCAAGGCGACCAGGTAAGCACCCTGCTCGCCGCGGTCGCGCATCACCCGGACGATCGGAATGCCGTCGATCTCCTCGCCCAGCTCGCCGTCGCCGCGCACCGGGCGCACGGTGAAGACCTGGGGGGCACCACGACGCGGCAACGGTGGCGGTTCTTCCCGGCCGATCGGTCCCTTCGTCCATTTCTTCGTCAGCTCCTCAACTTCATCGCGCAGCTCGCTTCTGACCAGCACGTGGAGCTCGTCGCCCTCGCGGAGCTCGGTCGAGCCGCGGGGCGGGATTGCGTTGCCGTCGCGGACGATCACGTTGACCAGGGCCTCGCGGGGGAGCTCGAGGTCGCGGACGGGGTGGCCGGCGGCGGCTGCGCCCGGCGGCAGGCGGTAGGCGACCACGTCGCCGCCCATGCGGCGGATCCGGCCGGACTCGAGCAGGCGGCGGGGCAGCGCCGGCTCGTCGGTGGTCAGGCCGAGGCGCGAGGCGAGCGGCTCGAAGCTGGCGCCCTGGATCAGGGTCGAGGTGACGACGACGAAGAAGACGATCGCGAACAGTTCCTCGCCGGCGCCGATCCCGGCGACGACCGGGAAGGTGGCGAGCCAGATCGGCGTCGCCCCGCGTAGACCGGCCCAGCCGAGCATCAGCCGCTCCTTCATGTTCAGCGGCGCGAACAGGGTGGCGACGACGGCGGCGACGGGGCGGGCGACGAGGATCAGGACCGCCGAGAGGGCCAGTGCTTCGGGGGCGACGTCGTCGAGGCTGGAGGGGAAGACCAGCAGCCCGAGCAGGATGAAGAGGGAGATCTGGGCAACCCAGCCGATCCCCTGGTGGAAGGCGACGACCGTCCGCCGGGCCGGGATCCGCGCGGAGCCGAGGGCGAGTGCGGTCAGGTAGACGGCGAGGAAGCCGGAGCCGTGAGCGATCTCGGCGAGGCCGTAGGCGAGGCCGGCGATCGCGATCGTCGCCACCGGGTAGATGCCCTCGCCTGGCAGCCGCACCCGGTCGAGCGCCATCACCGCCAGGCGGCCGAAGCCGAGGCCGATCGCCGCGCCCAAGCCGAGTTTCAGGACCAGCAGGCCGGCCATGTCGGCGATCCCGTAACCGGGCTGCTGGATCCATTCGATGAAGCCGATCACCAGCAGCAGCGCCACCGGGTCGTTCATCCCCGACTCGCCCTCGAGCGAGCGCGCCAGCCGCTTCTCCAGGGTGCTTCGCCGCAGGACGGCAAAGATCGCCGCCGAGTCGGTGGCGGCGATCGCGGCGCCGACCAGCATCCCTTCCAGCGTGCTGAGGTCGAAGAGGAGCTTCGCCGCCAGCCCGGCGATCACCGCGGTCAGGGCGGTGCCGATCGTCCCTAGCGAGGCGGCGGTCCCCAGCACCGGCCGGATCTCCGACCAGCCGGCAGTGAGGCCGCCCTCGAAGATGATCAGGACCAGCGCGATCGTCCCCAGGGTCCGCGCCAGCTCGGCGTCGTCGAAGTGGATGCCGCCGATCCCCTGTGAGCCGGCCAGCATCCCCAGGGCCAGGAACAGCAGCAGCCCCGGCACCCGCATCCGGTCGGCGACCAGCGCCCCGATGATCCCCGCCGCCAGGAGGGCGCCGGCGATCAGGATCAGGTGGGCGTCATGGGCTCCGATGCGGCGACCCTAGAGGACACGCATCAAAGTGCTTTGACGCTTTGCCTCAGACGTTCTCGTCGAGCATCCCCACGCGCAACTCCAGTTCTTCCGTAGAGCCCGGTTTGAGCACGTCCTCGCTGCGTTCGTGCGGGTGGCGATAGACGAAGTAGAGGAGGGAGAAGAGGACCCCGGCGGCGAGCAGGAAGCCGATCTCGACGCGGCGGAACTCGTTATCGACCAGCGGCACGAAGTTCCAGGCGATGAAGAGGCTGGCGCAGGTGATCCAGCGCGCCGCCGCGCGTCGCACCTGGCCCTGGGCGATGCAGGCCTGGTTCACGGTCACCGAGGAGAGGTAGAGCCCCATCCCGACCGAGACCAGCAGCAGGCCGGCGCGGTCGTAGGTGAACTTCTTGCTGAAGGCGATCTGCATCGCGGTGGGTCCGGCGATCAGGACGACGACCACCACCAGTGCCGTGAAGGCGGCGATCCCGAGCAGAACCATCCGCACCGTGTGGTGGAACTCGCGTTCGGCGTCCTCGGCCTCGCTGGCGTGGAGGGTGGTGAGGTGGGGGAGGATGCTGGTCGAGACCGACTGGAAGAGCTGCAGCGGCGCCCGCGCCAGCATCAGCACGTTGAAGATGAAGCCGGCGGCGGCGGCCCCCTGGAGGCCACGGACGATCAACGGCCCGGCGTTGAGGAAGGCCTGTTCGCTGAACATGATCACCAGCACCGCCGCGGCGAAGCCGCCCCCCTGGCTGAGCGAGAAGTCGTCAGGGGCCGCCTCCTCCGCTACGCGTCCCGCATCAGCCGGCACGTCCTCCGCTTCGCGTCCGGGCGTGCGGGGTCGCGACTGATCCGCCTCCTTCTCCTTCTGCGCTCGCCGGGCAAACGCGAAAGGCACCACCAGGAGGCTCAGGGCCGGCGCCGCGGTTATCCCGATCGCGACTGCCGACTGGCCGCTGAGGACACCGATCGCGACCATCACGGCGAAGATCGTGCGGAAGCAGGATTCGGAGAGGATCATCGCCACGAAGAGTCCGAAGCGCTGCTCGCCGGCGAGGAAACCGCGGGCGAAATAGCTGGCGGCGTAGAAGAGAACCGAGGTGAAGAAGACCCAATAGAGCGCTTCGTTGCCCTCGAGCACCCCGTTCTGGATCGGCCCCCGCAGCACCAGGGCGACCACCGCGAAGAAGAGAGAGAGCCCGAACTGGATCGTCGAGGCGACCCGCATCGGCTGCCCGATCGGCTCGCCCTTGGCCAGCCGCTCGGAGATGTGGCGGCTGAGCAGCTGTTCGATCGGCCGGTAGAGGGTGGAGATGGTGATGAAGACCGCCGACCAGAGCACGGTGATCTGCCCGTAGTCGGGCTTCGAGAGCACGTGCGAGGCGATCAGAAAGTAGGCGTAGGTGATGACGCCGGTCAGCCCGACCCCGACCGCGAGGAAGCTCGCGGTTTTGCCGTAGTCGGCGCTGCTGGCGGCGCCTTTGCCCGGCGAGGCGGCGGCCGTCCCCTGCGGTTCTGCGCTCACTCGGGCTTGCTACCCGGCTCGTAGTGGGAGGGCTCGACGCCGAGCACCAGCTCGACCCGCCGCACCCGCTCGAAGACGCGCTGGGTCATCACTCGCTGGCTCGCCAGCAGGTCGCCGATGATGCCGAGGGCGAAAAGCTGGATCGCGGCGATGAAGAGGACGGCGCCGAGGATCAGCGACTGGATGTGGCCGGTGCTGTCGCCGTTCAAGATCGCGTCGATCAGGAACGGCAGCCAGGCGAGGAAGGCGAGGAAGAGGACGACGACGCCGGCGAGCGAGAAGGCGCGCAGCGGCTCGTAGCGGGCGTAGATGCGGAGGATCGCCGGCGCGTTGCGGCGCACGTAGGCGCCGGTCGAGGCGAAAAGGCGGGACTCGCGCGTCTTCGGGTTGGTTCCGACCTCGACCTCGTCGACCGCGACCAGCATTTTCCCCGCCTGGATCAGGCTCTCCAGCGTGTAGGTGAAGTTGTCGACGACGAGCAGCTGCAGGGCGGCCTCGCGGTTATAGGCGCGAAAGCCGGAGGTGGCGTCGGTGACCTCGGTCCCCGAGACCCGCCGCACCACCCAACTGCCGAGCCGCTGCAGCCGTTTCTTGTTGCCGGAGAAGTGCTCGATGTCGGTGACCCGGCGGTCGCCGACGACCATGTCGGCCTCGCCGGCGACGATCGGCGCCACCAGCTTCGCCACGTCGGCGCCCTTGTACTGGTTGTCGGCGTCGGTGTTGACGACGACGTCGGCGCCGAGCTTCAGACAGGCGTCGAGGCCCGCCTGGAAGCCGGCGGCGAGGCCCTTGTTGTTGGTCAGGCGGACGACGTGCTCGACCCCGCACTCGCGAGCGACCTCGACCGTGCGATCTGTGCTGCCGTCGTCGATCACCAGCAGCTCGACAGAGTCGATGCCGGGCAGGGAGCGGGGGAGGTCGGCGACCGTCTGCGGGAGCGTTTGCTCCTCGTTGAGACACGGGATCTGGATGATCAGCTTCATATTGGGGTGCGTCAGGGTATTCGCGGTGGCTGTTGGGTCGCCTGCCGCGCCGAATGGCGCACGACGGCGCTCGGCGCGCGGGTCCTGTCACGGCAGGGGACCCACCATCTCCTGAACTACCAGGAGATGGTCCCCCCTACCGTGCCACCCACGCGAGGGAGGTAGACTGATTGACGAGTCAGTCAACCATGGATTCGCCGCTTACTTCCACGGATCAGGATCACTTGCAGCGCGCCTTAGAGCTTGCTGAGGGGGGCCGCGGCCGGGTCAGCCCAAATCCTCTGGTGGGTGCAGTTGTGGTTTGCGACGGCCAGGTCATCGGCGAGGGCTTCCACGCCGAACTTGGTGACCTGCATGCGGAGCGGGCGGCGCTGGCGGATTGCCGTGAGCGGGGGGATGATCCGGCGGGGGCGACGATGTATGTGACGTTGGAGCCCTGCGCGCACGAGGGGCGGCAGCCGCCTTGCGTGGAGGCGATTCTCGAGGCGGGGATCGGGCGAGTCGTCATCGCCTCGGATGACCCCAGCGAGAAGGCCGCCGGTCGCGGGCCCGGGATCCTGCGCGACGGCGGGGTGGAGGTCGCCTTCGCCAGCGGCGCCGAGGCCACTGCGGCCCGCCGCCTCAATCAGCCCTTTCGCAAACATGCCCGCACCGGCCTCCCCCTTGTTGTCCTGAAGATGGCGATGTCCCTCGATGGCGAGACCTCGACCGCCCCGGGCGACAGCCCCTGGATCTCCGGCTCCGAGAGCCGCGAGCTGGTCCACCAGTGGCGAGCCGAATCCGACGCGATCGCCGTAGGCATCGGCACCGCCCTATCCGACGACCCCCTTCTCACTGCCCGCATCGAAGGAGCTCGCCAGCCTCTCCGCGTCGTCTTCGACTCCCAAGCCCGCCTGCCACTGGATTCCCAGCTGCTTCAGACCCTCGACCAGGCCCCTGTGCTCGTCGTCGCTGCCCCCAACGCCCCGAGCAACCGCGTCGCCGCCCTCCGCAACGCCGCCGCCGATGTTCTTCAGGCGAACGGCCTCGAGCCCGCCCTCCGCGAACTAGGCGCCCGCAACATCACGAGTCTTTTTCTTGAGGGCGGCAAGACCCTCGCCACCTCATTCCTCTCGCAGGACCTGATCGATGAATCCCGTACCTTCATCGCCCAGATGCTTCTCGGCCGTCAACCCCATAAGCCCCCTCGCGTGGGTGACGTCGTAGGGGGGACCATCCCCTGCGCAGTTGCAGGGGATGGTGGGTCCCTTGCGGCGGCAGGACCCGCGCGCCTACCGGCCCAAGAGTCGTCAGCCAGTTCCGTGGGAGACGACGTGCTGATTACGGCCCGCTACAAGGAGTGGTGATGTTCACCGGCCTCGTTGAAGACCTCGGCACCGTAGAGACCGTCGACCGTGGCGACGAAGGCGCCCGCCTGCGCATCGCGACCGCCCTCGCCCCCGAGATCTCCGACGGCGATTCCGTAGCCGTCAACGGCTGCTGCCTCACCGCCACCGCGGTCACCCCCGATGGCTTCGAGACCGAGGCAATGAACCAGACCCTCCAGGTCACCGCCCTCGGCGGCATCGAGCAAGGCAGCCGCGTCAACCTCGAGCTGGCGATGAAGGCGGGAGACCGCCTCGGTGGCCACATCGTCCAGGGACACGTCGACGGCGTCGGTACCGTCGTTTCGGTCGAGGAAGACGGCTTCGCCCGCCGCATCCGCATCGAGCTTCCCGCCGAGCTGCTCCGCTACGTCGTCGACAAGGGCTCGATCACCTTCAGCGGCGTCAGCCTCACCGTCGCCGATTTGGCCGAGTCTTGGGCTGAGGTTTCCCTCATCCCTGAGACCCTGGAGCGGACCAATCTCACCGAGGCGGAGGTCGGAACCAAGTTGAATGTCGAGTGCGACGTCGTCGCCAAGTACGTGGAGCGTTTGGTGGCACCATTCGCCGGAAAGGAGCAGGCGTGAGCCGCATGGCCGAGACCAGAGGACAAGAGAGCGCAGAGACGCAGAAGAGCCCGTTCGCCTCGATCGAGGAGGCGATCGAGGAGATCCGCGCCGGTCGCATGGTCGTCGTCTGCGACGGCGAAGACCGCGAGAACGAGGGCGATCTGGTGATGGCGGCGCAGTTCGCGACGCCGGAGGCGATCAACTTCATGGCCAAGGAGGCGCGGGGGCTGATCTGCCTGGCGCTGACCGCGAAGCGCTGCGAACGGCTGGGGCTGAACTTGATGACGGCGAAGAACGAGGCGCCGCTGGAGACCGCCTTCACGGTCTCGATCGAGGCCGCCGGCGGCGTCAGCACGGGGATCTCCGCCCACGACCGCGCCCACACGATCCAGGTCGCGATCGACCCGGATTCTGGCCCCCGCGACATCGTCGTCCCCGGCCACATGTTCCCGCTGCGGGCCAAGGAGGGCGGGGTGCTGGAGCGCACCGGCCACACCGAGGCCAGCGTCGACCTCTCCCGCCTTGCCGGCCTGACCCCGGCCGGGGTGATCTGCGAGGTGATGAACGACGACGGGACGATGGCCCGCGTCCCCGACCTGATCCCCTATTGCGAGAAGCACGGCCTGAAGATGATCACCGTCGCCGAGCTGATCGCCTACCGGCGGCGGACCGAGAAGCTGGTCGAACGGGTGGTCGATACTGCCCTGCCGACCTCGTTCGGCGACTTCACCGCCGTTGGCTACCGCTCCCTGGTCGATGACAAACACCACGTCGCGATGGTCAAAGGCGAGGTCGACGGGGCCGAGGACGTGCTCGTCCGCGTCCACAGCGAGTGCCTCACCGGCGACGTCTTCCACAGCATGCGCTGCGACTGCGGCGAACAACTGGAAGCGGCACTCTCGATGATCGAGCGCGAGGGACGCGGCGTCCTCCTCTACCTCTCGCAGGAGGGACGCGGGATCGGCCTGCTGAACAAGCTGCGCGCCTACAAGCTGCAGGAGGAAGGCGCCGACACGGTCGAGGCCAACCTCAAGCTCGGCCTGCCGGCCGACCTGCGCGACTACGGGATCGGGGCGCAGATCCTCGGCGACCTCGGCCTGACCAGCATCCGCATCCTCACCAACAACCCGAAAAAGATCGTCGGCCTCGAGGGCTACGGCCTCTCGGTCTCCGAGCAGGTGCCGATCGAATCGGTCCCCAACGCCCACAACGAGGCCTACCTGCGGACGAAGCGGGAGAAGATGGGCCACTCGCTGCACCACCAGGGCCTCGCCCTCGACGAGGAGATGATCCACGACGAGGAGGAGCGCGACGCCCGCGAGGGCGGCGCCCAGGACGGCAATGGCTGAGGCCGGGGCGTTTCTGGAGCAGTTCAGCGAGGAGGAGCGGGGGAATCTCGCGCCCCTGCACTTCGGCGTCTGCGTCGGCCGCTTCTACGAGGACCTGGCGCAGCGGCTGCTGAGCGGGGCGCGCCAGGGCTTCGAGCTGGCCGGCGTCTCCCCGGACGCCGTCACCGAGGTCTCGGTTCCCGGCGCCTATGAGCTGCCCTTCGCCGCCAAGCAGTTCGCCGAGAACGGCTACGCCGGCGTCGCCTGCCTCGGCGTCGTCATCCGCGGCGAGACCGACCACTACGACTTCGTCTGCGCCGAGGCGGCGCGCGGCATCCAGCAGGTGCAGCTGGAGACCGGTGTCCCCTGCGCCTTCGGCGTCATCACCTGCGACAACATGGACCAGGCCCTGGCCCGCTCCGGCGGCGACAAGCGCGACCAAGGCCGCAACGCCGCCCTGACGATCGCCCGCATGGCCCTGCTCAAGCGCCAGATCGGCTGAGCCCGCTTTCCCGATAAGACCACGACCCTTCCCAGCCTGTACCATCCACCGTCCTCATGGCCAAGGTATGCCACAGCTGCGGCAAGGGACCGGCGTTCGGCCAGTCCCGAAGCCACTCGATGGTCGCCACCAAGCGCCGCTTCGACCCGAACCTCCAGAAGGTGCGGATCCAAGAGAACGGACGACCCTTGAGGGCCTATGTGTGTACCCGCTGCCTCAAGGCCGGCAAGGTCACCAAGAGCGCTTAGCGCTCTCAAGCCGCACCTAGGGGACAAAAGCAGTGGGGTAGGGGGGCGAGCTCCGGCGCCCTGTCGACTTTGTTCGGATATGCCGAACAAAAGCGACACGCTCGACGCAGCGATCGCTCGCATTGCGAGTCGGCAGCACGGAGTCATCACTGCAAAGCAACTCGCGGAGGCGGGACTGGGGCGCTCCGCAATCTCCGAACGCACTCGAAGTGGGCGCTTGCATCGCCTTCACCGCGGCGTCTACGCAGTAGGTCACAGCGCTCCGAGCTGGCACAGGGGCTGGATGGCGGCGGTGCTCGCCTGCGGCGACGGCGCGGTCCTGAGCCACCACTCCGCCGCGGCGCTATGGGAACTGCTCAAGCCGATCCAGGGCCCCATCCACGTCTCGACCCCCGCCACCTCCGGCCGCAAGCGCCACCGCGGCATCCACCTCCACCGCTGCCGCACCCTCTCCACCTCCCGAGAGCCGTCTCCCTCGCCCTCCTACCCAGATCAAGAAGGAGGGCGAGGGAGACGGCTCCTCACCACCCACCGCCACAACATCCCCGTCACGACGATCCAACGCACCATCGACGACCTCAGAACCTCACGCCTGCTCCCACCGCACCTCCTCCGCCGCGCCATCCGCCAGGCCGAGCATAAAGGTGTGCACCTCGATGGCATCGAGAGCGACCGCACCCGCAGCGACCTCGAGACCGCCTACCTCGCCCTCTACCGCGACCACCACATCCCACCGCCCGAGGTGAACGTCAAGATCGGCCGCCACGAGGTCGACTTCCTCTGGCGCGACCAGAGCCTGATCGTCGAAACCGATTCCTTCCTCTACCACCGCGGTTCGATCTCCTTCGAGGACGACTACGCCCGCGACCTCGACCTCCGCAGCGCCGGCTTCACCGTGCTGCGCTTCAACGATACGCAGATCGAGGAAGAACCCGAGCGCGTCGCGGCCGACGTCGCCCGTGCTCTCGGCGTGGCTTCGCTTCGTGGTCTCTAGCCGTCCGCTTCGCTACCAGCCGCCGCGACCACCGGGTGCTCCCCAGTCGGCGACGGATCCCCCTCGGCCGGCTCCACGTGCAAGCGCGGGACGAAGCGGTCTAGGCCCGCCGGGAAGTACCAGGCGCGCTTACCCAGCAGCTGCATGATCGCCGGGACGAGGACCGAGCGGATGATCACCGCGTCGATGAAGACCGCGGAGGCGAGGCCGAGGCCGAAGAGTTTGATGATCCGGTCTTCGCCGAGCATGAAGGAGGCGAAGACGGTGACCATGATCGCCGCCGCCGCGGTGATCACGCGGCCGGTCAGGGCGAGCCCGCGAGTGACGGCCTCGGTTGCATCCTTCTTGTGTTCCCACTCCTCGTGGATCCGCGACATCAGGAAGACCTCGTAGTCCATCGAGAGGCCGAAGATGATCGCGAAGAGGAAGATCGGGAAGAAGGAGATGATCGGCCCGGTGTCTTCCACGCCGATCAGGCTCGCTCCCCAGCCCCACTGGAAGACGGCGACGACGAGCCCGAAGGCGGCGCCGATCGAGAGCAGGTTCATCACCATCGCCTTCAGCGGCACCCAGATCGAGCGGAAGACCATCATCAGCAAGAGCGCCGAGAGCAGGACGACGACGCCGATGAAGAGCGGCAGCTTGCCGGCGATCGCATTGCCGAAGTCCTCGAAGATCGCGTTTATACCGCCGACGTGGACCTGGGCGTCGGTCTCTTCCTCGATCGGCGGGATCATCTCGCCGCGGATGTGGTCGAGCAGGTCGGTGGTGGCGGCGCTTTCCGGCGAGGTCGTGGGGTAGGCCTGGAAGACAGCGGTGTTCTTCGCCTGATTGAGGACGATCGGAGTCGTTTTGGCGATGCCGTCTTCGTCGTCGAGTTCCTTGCGAAGGGCGACCACTGCGGCGTCGTCGCCCTTCGCGGGCAGCGCCGCCGCGATTACCAGCGGGCCGTTGAAGCCAGGTCCAAAGCCGTCGGCGAGCAGGTCGTAGGCCTTGCGCGTGGTTTTCTCCGGCGGATCCGTGCCGGCGTCGTTGGTACCGAGGCGGAGCGAGAGGACAGGGACGCAGAGGAGCAGGAGCAGTCCGCCGGAAAGCACCGCGGCGAGGACCGGCCGCCGCTGGATCGTCCGGCTCCACTCATACCAGCGGGTGCCTTCGGCTTCGGGCCGTTTCCCGCGAAAGCCAGGAAGGCGCAGGCGGTCGACGCGACGCCCGACGATCGTCAGCAGCGCCGGCAGCAGGGTCAGCGCCGCAATCATCGTGAAGAAAACGGCTATCGCTGCGGCCATCGCGACCCCGTAGAGGAAGGAGAGGCCGAGCAGGAACATCCCCAGCAGCGAGATGATCACCGTGATTCCGGCGAAAAGCACCGCCCGTCCGGCGGTGTCTACAGCCGCTATCGCCGCTTCACGAGGCTCGAGCCCCTCGTCAAGGCCGTTGCGGAAGCGGGTGAGGATGAAGAGCGCGTAGTCGACTCCGACGCCCAGCCCGATCATCAGCGCCAGGAAGGGCGCGAAGTTCGCCGTCGGGAAGATATGAGTGCCTAGGGTGATGACGCTGATTCCGACCCCGAGCGCGAGCAGGGCGGTGACGATCGGCAGACCCATCGCGACCACCGAGCCGAAGGTGATGAGGAGGACGATGACGGCGGCGAGCAGGCCGACCATGAAGGAGGAGTCTTCGCCTTCTTCTTCGGTGGCTTCCTCGATCGGCTGCCCGCCCAACTCGACCTGCAGCCCTGCGCCTGAGGCACCTTGGGCGATCGCGATGATTTCTTTGGTCTTGTCCTTATCGATGTCGCTGTTGATCGCATCGAACTGGATCGTCGCGTAGGCGATCTTGCCGTTGTTGCTGATTGCCGCCGCGCCGCCGCCCTTGGCGTACGGGCTGGCGACTTCGCTCACGTGCGGGAACTTTTCGACCTGGGCGAAGACCGCCTTCATCTTCCGTTCGACGGCGGGCGTTTCGACCCCTTGATCGGCCTTGAAGACGATCTGGGCCGCTTCGCCCGATTGCGCCGGGAACTTTTGTTCCAGCAAGTCGAGCGCTTCCTTGGAATCGGAGGCAGGAAGGCTGAAGTCTTCGCTGAAGGCGGAGCCCGCCGTTTTGGCAACCATGCCGAAGACGATCAGGGCCGCGATCCAAGCGAGGATCACGGTCTTACGATGACTGGTGGTCCAACTTGCGAAGCGTCTCATTGGAGCGCGCAACGTACCAATGGCAGCGGCTGCCGCGTGTGAAGGTGCGCACGCCCGGGCTGCGAGCGCCTCACGTCGCGCCCGGAGGCTAGATTCCCAGCTGATGTCCGACCCCTCAATCGCCCGGTTCCGGCGGGTAATCAGCTCTGCCTACGCCTCGCTGGAGGCGCGCCGGCAAGAGGTCAATGACCTCAACGTCTTCCCGGTCGCCGACGGCGATACCGGCGACAACATGGCGATGACGCTGCGCGCGGTGATGGAAGAGCTCGACCGCCTCGACGGCCAGTCGGTCGACGAGGTCGGCCGCACCGAGCTGGTGCAGGCGCTGGCGCGGGCGGCGCTGATGGGTGCCCGCGGCAACTCCGGCGTGATCTTGAGCCAGATCGTCCGCGGCGCCGCCGAGGAGCTCGCATCCCGCCCCGGCGAGCTGGTCGACCCGACCCTGGTCGCCGCCGCCTTCGCCAAAGCCGCCGACGCCGCGTACGACTCGGTCCGCGAGCCGGCCGAGGGGACGATGCTGACCGTCTTCCGCGAGATGGCGACCTCGCTCTCCGTCCAGCTCGCCCACCTCGAGCGCGAGAAGACCCGCTTCGACCGCGAGGTCACCGACGCCGAGCAGGACGCGGTCCTCGCCCAGGTCCTGGAGAAAGCGATCGCCGACGGCGAGCGCGCCGTCGCCCGTACCCCCGAGCAGCTCGAGGTCCTGCGCGAATCCGGCGTCGTCGACGCCGGCGGCCACGGCCTCGTCCTCATCCTCGCCGGCGTCGTTGCCGGGCTGCGCGGGGACGGCGGCGAGCTGCCCGAGGTCGCCCACCACGAGCCGCCGCGCCGCAGCCTGCCCCACCACGAGGACAGCCGCTACCGCTACTGCACTAACTTCATCGTCTCCGGCAAAGGGCTGCAGGACCGCACCTACCTGCCGCGGCTGGAGAAGCTCGGCGACTCGGTCCTCGTCGTCGGCGACGACGTCACCCTCAAGGTCCACATCCACACCGACGAGCCGGAAAAGGCGACCGAGGTCTTCGACGGGGTGGGGGAGGTGACCAACCTCGACGTCGCCGACATGCGCGAGCAGATGGCCGAACGCGACGCCCGCCTCGGCGGCGGCGGCCGCACTGGCGTCGTCGCGGTCGCTGCCGGCGACGGCCTGCAGCGCCTATTCGGCGAGCTCGGCGCCCACGTCGTCCCCGGCGGCGAGACGCTCAACCCCTCGACCTACGAGCTCCTCGCCGGGATCCACAGCGTCCCTAGCGAAGAAGTCCTCGTTCTGCCCAGCTCCTCGAACGTGATCATGGCCGCCGAGCGCGCCTGCGAGCTCTCCGACAAGCCGGCGCGGGTGGTGCCGGCGACATCGCAGCAGGCGAGCCTGCTGGCTCTGGTCGAGCTCGACCTGGAGGCGCCGCTGGCGGAGAACGCCGAGCGCCTCGGCGAGGCGATCGAGGAGGTGGCGATCGGCGGCGTCGCCCCCGCGGCTCGCGACGACGCCCAGGGCCGGTTCAAGAAGGGCGACGCGGTCGGCTTCGTCGACGGCGAGATCGTCGCTTGGGGCGGCGCCGGCTCGACCCTCGACGAGACCCTGCAGCGCCTCGCCGCCGGCGCCGAGATCCTCACCGTGATCGCCGGCGACGGCGCCCCGATCCCGCTCAAGGAGATCGATGTCCATGCACCCAAAGGCGTCGAGGTCGAAACCCATGAGGGGGGACAGCCGAGCTGGTGGTGGCTCCTGGCCGCCCAGTAACGCTCCTTTTCGCCGGCGAGCGCGAGCTGACGCGCGCCGAGCTCCTCGACGCCCCCGTCCACTGGCCCCGCCCCAGCGTCCTTGACCAGGGCCTGGGCGCGCTCAAAGGCGTCGGCCCGAAAACGGCTGAAGCAGCAGGTGCGGCGGGTCTGCGCACGGTCGGCGACCTCCTCTTCCACATCCCGCGCCGCCACCGCGACCTGCGGATAAGGGAGCTGGGTGACGTCACTCCCGGCGAGACGGCCACGGTCCAGGTCGAAGTCCAAGGCAAACAACCGCGCCCCTTTCGCAAAGGCCGCCTCCGCATGGTCAGCGTCAAAGTCGGAGACACCACCGACCACGTTCGCGCAACCTGGTTCAACCAGCCCTGGGTCGCCTCGAAGCTCACCCCGGGAGCCCAGCTCCTCCTAACGGGCAAACGCTCCCCCCGAGGCTTCGCCGTCAACGAATGGGAGCACCTATCCGACGCTCCTTCTGCGGGTGGCGAGGGCGCCGGGGACCCCGAGCATTTAGCGCAGGGGTCCCCGAACAGCCCTCGTCAGGACCCGCAGCCTGCAACCCTGGTCCCTAGGCACTCCTCACCTGAAACCTTGCGTCCCTCGCAAATCCGCGACTGGGCCGAGCAGGCAACGGCGCTCGCCGCCAACGCCATCGAGGGACTGCCATCGAAGATGCGTGCCCGCCGATCCCTGGCCGCCATCGGCGACACCCTGAAGACGGTCCACTTCCCGGAGAACCTCGACGAGCTCGACGAGGCCCGCAAGCGCCTCGGTTTCGAAGAGCTCTTCCTCCACCAGGCGCTCCTGGCCACCCGCAAGCGCAGCCACCGCACCGCCCGACCGGCGCCGCGCTTCGGCATGCCCGGCGAGCTGGTCGCCCGCTGGCTTGACTCGCTGCCCTTCGAGGCGACCGGCGACCAGCTGAAGGCCTTCGACGAGATCGAGGGCGACCTCGACTCCGGCGAGCCGATGCAGCGGCTGCTGATGGGGGAGGTCGGCTCGGGCAAGACCGTCGTCGCCCTCTACTCGATGCTGCGGGCGCGCGAAGCCGGCTACCAGGCGGCGCTGATGGCGCCGACCGAGACGCTCGCCGAGCAGCACGCGATCACCCTCGGCCGGTTGCTCGCCGAAGAGGCGATCCCCTTCGCGCTGTTGACCGGAGCGACCCCCGCCGCCAGCCGCCGCCGCGCCCTCGACCAGCTCGCCTCGGGAGAGCTGGAGCTGATCCTCGGGACCCACGCGCTGATCGAGCCGACGGTCCAGTTCGCCCGCCTCGGCCTCGTCGTCGTCGACGAGCAGCACCGCTTCGGCGTCGGCCAGCGCCGCGCCCTCGACGAGAAGGGGGTGGAGGGGATGGCCCCGCACGTCCTCCACATGACCGCGACGCCGATCCCACGCACGCTCTCGCTGACCGCCTACGGCGACCTCGACACGACCGCGCTGCACGAGCTCCCCGCCGGCCGCCAGCCGGTCTCGACCCACCTCGTCTCCGAGGAGCAGCGCGGCGAAGCCTTCGAGTTCCTGCGCAAGCAGCTGCGCGAGGGGCGGCAGGCATTCGTCGTCTGTCCGCTGGTCGGCGAGTCGGAGAAAGTCGCCGGCAAAGCCGCCGCGGTCGAGGCCGAGCGGCTGCGCAAGGGCGAGTTGCGCGAGTTCCGCGTCGGCCTCCTGCACGGGCAGATGCACTCGAACGACAAGAACGAGGCGATGCGCGCCTTCGCCGCCCACGAGACCGACGTGCTGGTCTCGACGACGGTGATCGAGGTCGGGATCGACGTCCCCAACGCGACCGTGATGGTGATCGAGGGGGCCGAGCGCTTCGGCGTCTCCCAGCTGCACCAGCTGCGCGGCCGCGTCGGCCGCGGCGAGCACCCCAGCCAGTGCTTGCTGTTCGCCGAAGAGGCGAGGGAGCTGGCGCAGAAACGCCTGAAAGCGCTTGTTGAAACGGGAGACGGCTTCAAGCTCGCCGAGGTCGATCTCGAACTGCGGGGGGAGGGGGAGATCCTCGGCACCCGCCAAAGCGGCCTGCCCCGCTTCGCCGTCGCCAAGCTGCCCGAGGACGGCCCGCTGCTGCTGGAGGCGCGGCAGGAGGTGTTGGCGCTGCTGCGGGCGCACGGGTCCCTCTCCGATCCCGCCCTCGGCCCGCTCCTCGACGCCGCCCACCGCCGCTTCGGCACCGGCGCAGCCGACCCGATCCCCCTCTAGCCGGCGTTCGTCTTTGGGACGGACATGCCGGTACAAGGACGAACGCCGAATAGGTTTCTCCCGTGAGGGTGATCGCCGGAGAGCTGAAGGGGCAGCGCCTGGTCGCGCCGCGGGGCTGGAAGGTGCGGCCGACCTCCGACCGCGTCCGCGAGGCGATCTTCTCCGCCCTCGGCGAGCGCGTCGTCGACGCCCAGGTCCTCGACCTCTATTGCGGGACCGGTGCCCTGGCGATCGAGGCGCTCTCCCGCGGTGCCGCCCACGCCGTCCTCGTCGACCAGGACACCCGGCCCGCCCTCGGCAACGTGCAGCGACTTGGACTCGCTGACCGGACCGAGCTGGTGAGGGGCGACGTCGAGCGCTGGCTGAGCCAGGTTTCGGCAACGGATGCAGCGGGAAAGTTCGGTCTCGTCTTCGTAGACGCCCCGTATAGACTCGCCGACCGCGTGACCGAGAGCCTCGACACCCACCTGCCGCGCCTGCTGACCGCAGGCGGCCGGGCCGTGGTTGAGAGCGGTGCCCGGCGGCCGCTGCGGATCGACTCGCTGGAGGCGCTACGCCAGCGCCGCTACGGCGCCGCCGACGTGACGATCTACGGAGCCGCAGAGTGAGCGAGCGCAACGGGACAGTCGTCTGTCCGGGCAGCTACGACCCGGTCACCAACGGCCACATCGACATCATCACCCGCACCTCCCGGGTCTTCGACCGCGTCGTCGTCGGCGTCGTCAACAACCCAATCCGTAAGGACAAGACGCTCTTCACCGCCGAGGAGCGCAAAGGCTTCATCGAAGAGGCGACCGCCGAGCTCGCCAACGTCGAGGTGCAGATCTTCGCCAACCTCCTGGTCGAGTTCGCCCGCGAGAACGGGGCGAAGGCGATCGTCAAGGGGATGCGGGCGATCTCTGACTTCGAGTACGAGTTCGAGATGGCCCAGTTGAACCGCAAGCTCGACCCGGGGATCGAGAGCATCTATGTGATCGCCTCCCCTCATTACAGCTTCCTCTCGTCCACCGGGGTGAAGGAGATGGCCACCTTCGGCGGCAATGTCTCCGACCTCGTTCCAGCGCCCGTGGCTACCGCGCTGGCTGACCGCCTGGGCGACAGGTAGGCTGTGGAAGACCAGTCAGTCCAAGTGGGCGCCGCCTTGCAAAAAACGGCGAATTCGAACCTATCCGCACCAAAACCCCCGCATACACGTAGGCTTACGACCTGAAAATGGACGTACTGGTCCTCATTGACAAGCTGGACGACGTCGTCCACAACGCCCGTCCCGTCCCTCTGACGGATCAGGTGCGCGTGGACCGCGAGGAGATCTATGACCTCCTCGATCAGATGCGTGCCACGATCCCCGAGGAGATTAAGCAGGCGCGGTGGATCGTCAAGGAGCGCCAGGAGATGCTGGCGGAGGCCAAACGCGAGGCGGAGCGGATCGTCCGCGAGGCCCGCGAGCAGCAGGCCCGCCTGATCTCCGACGAGGAGGTCACTAAGCAGGCCGAGCGCGCCGCCGACGAGATCGTCGAGGACGCCCGCACCCGCGAGCGCGAAATCCGTCTCGGCGCTGAGGACTACGCCGACGAGATCCTCAACACCCTTGAAGTAAACCTGCAGAAGTTCCTCGCCGCCGTGCAGCGCGGCCGCGACCGGCTCGCCGGCCGCGAGGAGGATCAGCCGCAGCCCGAGCTCGACCAGGCGCCGTAGGGCCTGTCGACTTAGTGGCCATATAGGCCACTAAAGCGCCACTACTCGAGTTTCAAGTCCTTCAGTGCCGACCAACGCGGGTCGGTGGCCGCCTCGTGCTCGTGCGGGTTGTCGTTGAGGCTCTCGCCGCAGACGGGGCAGAGGCCGGCGCAATCGGGGCGGCAGAGGATCCGGGTTGGGAGGGCAAGGATGGTCGCGTCGTGGGCCCAGCGGCCGATGTCGAGCTCGTCTTCATCGACGTAGGGGCTGCGCAGTTCCGGGTCATCGGTCCCGGCCTGGTCGACCTCGCGCGCCTCGACCTCGAGGTCGAGCTGCCCCGGTTCTAGGCAGCGCATGCACGGGCCCTCCAGGTGGACCGGGAAGTTGAGACGGAAGGCGAAGCCGTTGCTGGGGCGAGAGACCTCGAGCCGCACGACCGGTGCCCAGGGCTCGGGCTTGTAGGTCTGCCCGGCCAACTCGAATGGCTCCAGGGCGACCGGCACATCCAGGCGCTTGCCCTCGCCGTGGGCCAGCGAGAGGCGCGATAGGTCGACGATCGTCATCGGCTGATCAGCCACTTCGGCACCTCCGCTGGGTCGGGGACTTACGATGGACCGCTCCGACCGAGGTTACGAGATGGCCCAATTCCACTGGAAACCCGACACCTACTCGGAGCTGATCCGCTCCGAGGTCCCGCGCTACGACGAGCTGCAGGAGCAGGCGATCGCGGCGATCCCGTTCCCGCCCGAGCGGGTGCTGGAGCTGGGGATGGGGACGGGGGAAACGACGAAGCGCCTGATCGAGGCCTACCCGGAGGCCTGGGTGATCGGCCTCGACGCCAGCGCCGACATGGTCTTCAGGGCGCGCGAGAACTATGACGACGTGCAGCTGGCGCGGATGGAGGACCCGCTGCCCGAGGGCCCCTGGGACCTGGTGATCGGCGTCCTCTCGATCCACCATCTGCGCGCCGAGCAGAAGCAGAACCTCTTCCGCCAGGTCCGCGAACAGGCCCGCTCCTTCGTGATCGGCGACATCGTCAAGGCCGGAACGCAAGTGGCGCCGATCGACCAGGACTACGACTTCCCCGAGACTGCGGCCGACCTCGCCGAGTGGTCCGGCGGCGAGATCGCGTGGGAGGCGGACGACCTCGCGGTGGTGCGGGCGGTCTACTGAGGCGCGAGCCCTGTACCATCCCGCGACCGATGGCCGTACCGAAGAAGAGAACTTCCAGCGCCCGCCGCGACAAGCGGCGCGCCCAGCACAAAGCCGGACAGCCGAACCTCAACCGCTGTCCGCGCTGCCACAGCCCGCGCCTGCCGCACCGGGTCTGCCCGACCTGCGGCACCTACGCCGGCCGTGAGGTCGTCGCGCAGCGGATCGCCGATCCGACGGCGCCCCACACCCACGAGTAGATCGTGGCGCCCGGGCGCGCGGTGACGGTCGCCCTCGACGGGTTCGGGGCGGAGCAGGGCTTCGACGTGCTCGGGCAGGGCGCGCGGCTGGCCGCGGCCGACGGGATCGGGGTCCGCGTATTCGGCCCCCAGCGGGCTCTCGGGCTCGACGGTGTCGAGGGAATCGAGGTCATCGACACCAGCGAGGCGATCGCCAACGACGAGGACCCGGTGCCCGCCGTGCGGGCGAAGAAGAAGGCCTCCATCGTCCGCGCCGCCGCCGACGTCGCCGCCGGCAACTCCGCCGCCCTGGTCAGCTGCGGCTCGACCGGGGCGACGATGGCCGCGGCGACCTTCGGCCTGCGCCGGCTCAAGGGCGTGCAGCGGCCCGCCCTGGCGGTCCAGGTCCCCGTTCCCGGCAAACCGGTCCTCTTCCTCGACGTCGGCGCCAACGTCGAGGTCCGCGCCCAGCACCTGGTCCAGTTCGCCTTCCTCGGCGCCGCCTTCAGCGCCGCCGTCCTCGATGTCCGCGACCCCTCGGTCGGGCTGCTGACGGTGGGGGAGGAGGCGGGCAAGGGCCGCGAGGAGATCGTCGAGGCCCACCGCCTGCTCAGCCAGGCGCCGGGGATCCGCTTCGCCGGCAACGTCGAGGGCCGCGACCTTCCCGCCGCCAGCGTCGACGTCGTCGTCACCGACGGCTTCACCGGCAACGTCTCCCTGAAGCTGCTCGAGGGGACGGCGAAGGTGGTTGCCGCGGCGGTCGGCGACGCCGCCCGCTCCAACGCGGTTGCCGCGGTCGGCGGCCTACTGATGAAACCGGCGCTGAACGGGCTGCGGCGCGAGCTCCACCCAGACACCACCGGCGGCGCGATCCTGCTTGGCCTGCGCGGGATTGCCGTCGTCGGCCACGGAAGCTCGGGCCCCGAGGGGATCGCCAACGCCGTCCGCCTCGCCGCCCGCTGCGCCGAGGTCGACGCGGTCGGCCGCACCGCCGCCCTGCTCGCCGAGGGCGGAGCCGGCCGCGCCGCCCTCGCGGCCGAGGGCGACGCGTAGCACCCGTGATAGACAATCCGACTAGATGAACCGCGAGGAAGTCCTCACCCTGGTGCGCGAGCACCTCGCCGAGGAGCTCGAAGTCGACGTCGGGCGGATCGACGAGGGGACCCGCTTCAAGGAGGACCTCGACGCCGACTCGCTCGATCTCTACGAGCTGGTGATGGAGCTCGAGGATCGCTATGGGGTCAGCGTCAGCGAGGAGCAGGCGACCCACATCAAGACCGTCGGCGACGCGGTCGGCTTCGTGCTCGAGCACGCGCCGGCCTGAGCCCTTGGCGACGGAGCAGGACTCAGCCGTTGCCGCCCTCTCGGGCCTGATCGCCGAGCTCCCGGAAGACCTCCGCCGCCAGGCGCTAACTCACTCCTCCTGGACCGAGCGCCGCGTCGACTCCTTCGAGCGCCTCGCCTTCCTCGGTGACAGCGTCCTCGGCCTCGCCGTCGCCACCCACGTCTTCGAGAGCTTCGAGAAGCTGGCGGCGGGAGGCCTGACCAAGGTCCACAACCAGGCTGTCAGCGGCATCTCCTGCGCCGACGTCGGCCTGCAGCTGGGGGTTCCGGAGATGCTGCGGGCGAACGAGCCCGACGAGTTCGTCGGCGCGATCCCGGCCGAGATCCTGCTCGAAGGCGGCCGGCCGCTACCGGAGGCGACCGAGGCGCTGATCGGCGCTTGCTACATCGCCTTCGGCTTCGAGCGCACTGCCGCCGCTGTGGCTGAGGCGTTCGAGGCCCGGATCGAGCTCGCCTCCGAGACCCGGATGGACTTCAAGTCGGCGCTGCAGGAGCTGCTCGCCCGCCGCGGGGCGCGCGTAACCTACGAGGTGGTCGCGGCGACGGGTCCCCCGCACCGGCGAACCTTCGAGGTGGCCGCGATCGTCGAGGAGGAGCAGGTCGGGTCGGGGAAAGGGCGGAGCAAGAAGGCGGCCGAGCAGGTTGCGGCCGAGGAGGCTTTGGCGCATCTTGGGGGTTAATCGCCCCGCGATTGCGTCCGAGCCGGGCGAGAGCCTTTGGCAGATGCGAGGAGTGCGCGGATGTATCTGAGATCGATCTCGATGAAGGGGTTCAAGTCCTTCCCGGAGCGGACGACCCTGGAGTTCTCCCCTGGCGTCAGCGTCATCGTCGGCCCCAACGGCTCCGGCAAGAGCAACATCACCGACGCCGTGCTCTGGGCGCTCGGCGAGCAGAGCCCGGGCGCGATCCGCGGCGCCTCGATGCAGGACGTGATCTCCGCCGGCGGCAAGGGGATCGGCCAGCGCCGCGCCGCCGAGGTCGAGGTGACGATCGATAACTCCGACGGGCGCGCCGCGACCGAGTTCTCCGAGATCGCCGTCGAGCGCCGGCTCGACCGCTCCGGCGATAGCGGCTACCGGCTGAACGGCGCTCGCTGCCGCCTCGCCGACGTCACCGATGTCCTCTCCGACACCAACCTCGGCCGCGAGATGCACTCGGTGATCAGCCAGGGCCGGGTGGAGACGATCATCCACTCGAAACCGCGTGAGCGGCGGCTGCTGATCGAGGAGGCCGCCGGCCTCGGCAAGCACCGCAAACGGCGCCGCCGGGCGGAGTTGAAGCTGCGCAGCGCCCGCGACAACCTCGACCGGGCGCTCGACGTTGAGCGCGAGGCGCGGGCGCGGCTGCGGCCGCTGAAGCGCCAGGCGCAGGCGGCCGAGCTGGGGGCGCGGATCGAGCGCGAGGAGCTGGGGCTGCGGGCGCAGGTGGTCTCCGAGGAGCTGCGCTTCGGCGCCGACCGCGCCGCCGCGGCCGAAGCGGCGGCGAAGAAGGCGCGGAGCATCCGCGAGCAGCTCGAGCAGCAGCTGAGCGAGGTCTCCCAGCGCCGCTCCGCCGCCGAGGAGCGCTTCGCCGCCCGCGACCGCGAGCGCACCCAGGCTTGGGGCCTGTTGACGAAGCTGCGCGGCGACCAGGAGCGGGTCGCGGTCCGGGTCGCCAACCTCTCCAGCCGCGAGGCCGAGGTTGAGGCGGGGCTGGAGAAGCTGCGAATTGAGCTTGGCCCGCTGACCCTTGACGTCGGTCCTGGCAGCGCCCCAGGCGAGCGGGCGCGGAAGCTTGAAGAGGAGCTGGGGGAGATCGATGCAGGGCTGCGGACCGCGAGCGAGGGCTTGAGCGTAGCCCGCTCGGCTGACGCCGCCGAGGCGGCCCGCGAGGCGGCGCTGGGCGATGTCCGCGCCGGCTCCGAGCGTGCTTCCCGCCACGCCAAACGGGCAGAGGGCCTGCTCGGCGAGCGCCACCGCGAGGCGATGCGGGCGCGGCTGGCGGCGGGCGAGGCCCTGCTCGACGACGTTCGCAGCGCGCTGCGGGCCGCCGAAGCTGCCGGGGCGGCGATCCGCGGCCGGGTCGAGCGGATCGAGCAGAAGGTCGTCGGCGGCCAGGACGACGGCGACGAGATCGCCGCGGAACTGAAGATTTGCTCGCAGCAGGAGTTCGAGCTGCAGGCGGAGATGAAGAAGACCTCCGACGAGCTGACCCGGGCCGAGGTCGAGGCCGCCCACCTCGGCGACCGCCGGGCCGAGGCCGAGCGCGAGCTGGCCTCGATCGCCGAGCGGCTGGGGGAGGAGATCCCGCCCGCGACTGAGGCATTGACCGACGAGGGGCGGGCGGAGATCGATCGGCGCCTGGAGCGGCTGGAGCGGCGGCGGGCCCAGATCGGTCCGGTCAACCCGCTGGCCGAGCAGGAGTACGACGAAGCCCGCGAGCACGTCGAGGCGCTGCAGGCGCAGCGCGAGGACATCGAGCGCTCGATGCGGGAGCTGGAGTCGCTGATCCGCGACATCGACGCCGAGATTGAGCGCGCCTTCGAGGAGACCTTCGAGGCCACGGCAAAAAACTTCGAGGAGATGGTCGAGCACCTCTTCCCGGGTGGGCGCGGGCGTCTGCGCCGGGTCAGCCTGCGCCCGGTCCGCGACGAGGAGCGCCCGGCGGGCGAGCAGGAGGCGCCGACCGACGCCGAGCCCGAACCGGAGCCCGAGGAGGAGGAAGAGCAGCGCGACGAGCTCGGGGTCGAGATCGAGGTCACCCCGGCCGGCAAGTCGACGCGGAAACTCTCGCTGCTCTCCGGCGGCGAGAAGTCGCTCGTCGCCCTGGCATTCGTCTTCGCGGTCTTCCTCGCCCGGCCGTGCCCCTTCTACATCCTCGACGAGGTCGAGGCCGCCCTCGACGACGCCAACATCGACCGCTTCCTGCAGTTGATCCGCCGCTTCTCCGACCGCGCCCAGTTCGTCATCGTCACCCACCAGAAACGGACGATGGACGCCGCCGACGTCCTTTACGGCGTTTCCATGGGCGGCGACGGCGTCACCAAAGTCGTCTCCCGCCGCCTCCCGCGCGAAGTCGGCGAGGACGCCGGCGGCGAAAACGAAGACGAAGCGCCGGGTCTTTCCGCAGTCGCCTAGCCTTAGCGGGTGGCTACGAGCTGGCAGGAGATCGTCGACCTCGGGTCGCGCAGCCCTGGCGCGGTCGCGACCGCTGAGGAAGAAGCGCCGGAGCAGCGCCGCGGCGTCTTCAAGCGGCTGCGCGAGAGCCTCTCGAAAAGCCGCCAGGCGCTGCAGGAGGAGATCAGCGCCAGCGTCTTCGACAAAATCGACGATGAGACCTGGGAGCTGCTGGAGGAGGCGCTGATCCTCGCCGACGTCGGCGCGCCGACCACGGCGGCGGTGGTCGAGCGGCTGGAGCAGGAGGTCGAGTCCGGGGCGGTGCCGATGGACGGCGTTGCCGTCCGCGACCGCCTGATCGAGATGCTCGCCGAGGTCGCCTCGACCGGCCGCGCCCCAATCGACCTCTCCGCCGAGCCGGCGGTCCTGATGATGGTCGGCGTCAACGGCACCGGCAAGACGACGACGATCGGCAAGATCGCCTGGCACCTGAGCAAGGAGATGGGCCTCAGCGTCATCCTCGCCGCCGCCGACACCTACCGCGCTGCCGCCGCCGAGCAGCTAGAAACCTGGGCCGAGCGCGCCGGCGCCGAGCTGGTCCGCGGCGAGGCCGACTCCGACCCCGGCGCCGTCGCCTACGACGCGATCAACGCCGCCCGCACCCGCGGCGCCGACGTCGTCATCGTCGACACGGCCGGCCGCCTCCACACCCAGAACAACCTGATGGACGAGCTCGCGAAGGTCCGCCGGGTGATCCAAAAACAGATCCCCGAGGCCCCGCACGAGACCCTGATCTCGATCGACGCCACCACCGGCCAGAACGGCCTGCGTCAGGCGAAAGTCTTCTCCGAGGCGGTGGAGGTCGACGGCGTCGTCCTCACCAAGCTCGACGGCACCGCCCGCGGCGGCATCGCCCTGGCGATCGCCGCCGACCTCGGCATCCCGGTGAAGCTGATCGGCGTCGGCGAGACCCTCGAGGACCTGCGGCCCTTCGACCCCGGCGACTACGCGAAAGCTCTGCTCGCCGAGTAGCCCTCGACGCCTGCTTTAACCTGCTCGGACATGTTCGACCAGCTCTCCGAACGCCTGCAGTCGACCCTCTCCGAGGTCCGCTCCCGCGGAAAACTCAGCGAGTCCGACGTCGACTCGGCGATGCGGGAGATCCGCCTCGCGCTGCTCGAGGCCGACGTCAACTTCAAAGTCGTCAAAGGTTTCACGAAGACGCTGAAAGAGCGCTGCCTTGGCGAGGACGTGATGTCGAGCCTCGATCCGGGCCAGCAGGTGGTGAAAATCGTCAACGAGGAGCTGGCGGGGCTGATGGGGGGCACCGGCTCGGAGCTGGCGATGGCCTCCAGCGGCCCGACCGTGATCCTGATGGCGGGCCTGCAGGGCTCCGGTAAGACGACTGCCTGCGCCAAGCTCGCCCAGTACTTCAAGAAACAGGGGAAAGACGTCGCCCTCGCCGCTTGCGACGTCTACCGCCCGGCCGCCGTCGAGCAGCTGGAGACGATGGGACAGCGCGCGGGCGCCCACGTCTACTCGCGCGGGACCGAAGCCGACCCTGTCGACATCGCCAGCTGGGCACTCGACGAAGCCCGCGCCGAGCGCCGTGACGTGCTCGTGATCGACACCGCCGGCCGCCTCCACATCGACCAGGACCTGATGGCCGAGCTGGCCAAGATCAGGAAAAACACCCGCCCCCACGACGTCCTCCTCGTCGTCGACGCGATGACTGGCCAGGACGCCGTCGGGGTCGCCGAATCCTTCGCCGAGGTCGCCGAGTTCGACGGCGTCGTGATGACCAAGCTCGACGGCGACGCCCGCGGCGGCGCCGCGCTCTCGGTCAAAGCCGTCACCGGCAAGCCGATCCTCTTCGCCTCGACCGGCGAGAAGATCGAGGACTTCGACAAGTTCCACCCCGACCGCATGGCCCAGCGGATCCTCGGCATGGGCGACGTCTTGAGCCTGATCGAGAAAGCCGAGCAGCAGGTCGACGAGGACGAAGCCGAGGCGCTGCAGGAGAAAATGCGCCGCGACCAGTTCACCCTGGAGGATTTTCTCAAGCAGATGAAGCAGGTCCGCAAAATGGGCCCGCTGAGCGGGATCATCGGGATGCTGCCGGGGATGGGGGCGATGAAGCAGCTGAAGAACGCCGACGTCGACGAGCGTGAGCTCGACCGCGTCGAGGCGATAATCCTCTCGATGACCCCCCGCGAGCGGGCCAACCCGGGGCTCATCAACGGCTCCCGCCGCAAACGGATCGCCAACGGCTCGGGGACCAAGGTCACGCAGGTCAACAACCTGGTCAAGCAGTTCGACCAGATGAAAGTGATGATGAAAGCGATGGCCAACGGACGGATGCCGACGCCGCAGCAGATGGCCAAGCTGGCCGGCGGCGACCAGCGCGCACCGCGCCCGAAGATCCGCCGGCGCTGATCGTCGCGGATCACCAAGCCCGGTTGCTGTAACCTCCTGCGCCGCTATGGCAGTCCGAATCAGACTTAGACGCGTGGGTTCGAAGAAGAACCCGATCTGGCGCATCGTCGTCGCCGACAAACGCTCGCCGCGTGACGGGCGCACGATCGAGACGATCGGCCAGTACAACCCGCAGACCGAGCCCTCGACGATCAACATCGACGAGGAGCGCGCGAAGCATTGGCTCGAGCACGGCGCCCAGCCCTCCGAGACCGTGGCCACGCTGCTGCGCACCAAGGGCATCAAAGCTTCCGGCTCCTAGCCGGACCTGGCGATGACCGAGCTGCTGGAGTTCCTGGTCAAGGCCCTCGTCGAGGAGCCGGAGGCGGTCGTGGTCGAGGAGCTGGAAGAGGACGGTGACCTGATCTACGAGATCAGCGTCGCCGAGGGCGACCTCGGCCGCGTGATCGGCAAAGGCGGCCGCATCGCCAACGCGATCCGGACGATCGCCAAGGCCGCCGCCGTGCGGATCGACCGCCGCGTCATCGTCGACATCCTCGACTGACCGGCGCCGCAGGCGACCATCTAGAGTCGCCGCGTGCGGCTCGACGTCTTCACCCTCTTTCCCGAGGCCTTCGACTGGTTCGGGACCCAGCGCTCGGTTCAGAACGCGCTGCGCGAAGGCAACGAGCTCAAGTTCTTCAACTACCGCGACTCGACGCCGCTGACCGCCGGTCAGGTCGATGACTCGCCCTACGGTGGCGGCGCCGGCATGGTCCTCCGGGTCGACGTCGTCGACGCCGCCCTGCAGGCCGCCTACGGCGAAGGGCCGCGCCCCCGGATCGTCCTTCTCTCGCCGACCGGTCCCGTCCTCGACGACCCGATCGCCGACGAACTGGTCGCCGCGCCACACGTCGCCCTGCTCTGCGGCCGCTACGAGGGCTTCGACGACCGCGTCCACCAACACCTCGCCGACGACGAGCTCTCGATCGGCCGCTACGTGCTCGCCGGCGGCGAGCTGCCGGCGATGGTTGTCGCCGACGTGCTGATGCGCAAGCTGCCGGGAGCGCTCGGCCATGAGGACTCCGCCGTCGAGGAGTCGTTCAGCCATGCGCTGGAGGGGATGCCGGAGTACCCGCACTTCACCCGCCCGCCCAACTACCGCGGCTGGGGGGTGCCCGACGTCCTCCTCTCCGGCGACCACGAGAAGGTGCGGCAGTGGCGGCTCGAGCAGAGCCGGCAGCGGGCAGAGGAGTACGAGCGGCGAGACCAGCACCACGGAAAGAAGCAGCCTTGAGCCGCTCTTCAGGTCTCGCTTAGCCCCTTTGGGCTACCATTCCGCGACCGCGCGGTTCCCGCACCTGGGTCCGGCGGTTTTTTCTCGCCGCAATTCCTCAGGAATAGACGCCAGCAACACACCTCACATGAGCTCCGTAATCGACAGCATCGAGCGCGCCCAGCTTCGGCAGGGTCTCCCCAAATTTGACCCGGGGGACCGCGTCCGCGTCCACTTCCAGGTGGTCGAGGGCAATCGCAAACGGATCCAGGTCTTCGAGGGCGTCGTTCTGCGCCGTCAGGGCTCCGGCGTACGCGAGACCTTCACGGTGCGCAAACAGTCTTTTGGGGTCGGTGTCGAGCGGACGTTTCCCCTGCACTCGCCAAAGATCGAGAAACTCGAGGTGGCGGCGCGCGGGGACGTGCGGCGAGCCAAGCTCTACTACCTGCGCGGCCGCATCGGCAAGGCCGCCCGCGTCGCCGAGCGCCGCTGGGGCATCGACGACGACGTCGTCTCGGCGCCCGCGGCGACTGCGGATGAGTCCACCGCGGTCGACGCCGACGGCGTGAGTCAGGAGGAGGTCGTACCCGTGGCCGCGCCGGAGGGCGAGGCCGAGGAGGTCACGCCGGAGGTTGAGGCCGAGAGCACTGAGGAGGCTCCGCCGGAGCCCGAGGCCACGCAGGAGACCACCGCGGAGGCCGAGCCCGAGGCTGAGCAGGAGACGGCGGCGGAGGCGGACGCGGAGGCGCCCGAGGCCGGGGAGACCGAGGACACTTCAGCATCCGAGCAAGCCGAGGACGAGGAGCCGGCCAAAGCCGACGACTCCGACGAGGACTCGGCAGCCTGAAACGCCTGATCCCGAAGCCGGAAACCAAAGGCGGCGGGCTCATCGAGTTGGCCGTCATCGTCGCGCTGGCCCTGGGGCTGGCGCTGGCAATCCAGGCCTGGATTGTGAAGCCGTACCAGATCCCTTCGGAATCGATGGAGCCGACGCTCGACGTCGGCCAGCGCGTCCTCGTCAACCGCTTCATCTACCACTTCAACGACCCGAAGATCGGCGACGTCGTCGTCTTCCACCCGCCCGCCGGTGCCGACAACGGCACCGAATGCGGTGTGCATCCCGGGCCGAACGAAGCCTGTCCGAAACCGACCGCCGGTGAGTCCAGCCAGAACTTCATCAAGCGGATCGTCGCCGGCCCCGGCGACACGCTGGCGGTCAAAGACGGCCACCCGGTCGTCAACGGCGTCGAGAAGACCGACGAGCCCTACACCAACCCCTGTGGCAGCGGCTCGCAGTGCAACCTCTCGAAGCCGATCACGATTCCACCCGACATGTACTTCATGATGGGCGACAATCGTGGAGCCAGCGACGACAGCCGTTTCTGGGGTCCCGTCCCTCGAGACTGGATCATCGGCGAGGCCTTTGCCACCTACTGGCCCCCAGACCGAATCGGCGGCCTCTAAGCCCCCGAAGGGGAAGTTCCACCGCCGGCGGCTCGCCCGCAGCCGGCGTCTTTTCGCATTCGATCGTGGCCTCGGCAGCCGTTACGTCGCCGGCGCCGACGAGGCCGGCCGCGGCTGCCTCGCCGGCCCGCTGGTCGCCGCCGCGGTCCTGCTGGATTACGAGAGCCTTTCGAACTCCGACCGGCGCGCCCTCAGCGGCCTGCACGACTCCAAGCAGATGACCGAGGAAAAACGGCTGGAGATGTACCCGTGCGTGCTGCGGGCAGCCGCCCGGGTCAGCGTCGTTGTCCGCTGCGCCGCCGGGATTGACCGCCGCGGCCTCCACGTGACCAATGTCGAAGCGCTCTCGTTGGCGCTGGAGCGGCTGTCGCCGCCGGAGGAGGAGGCGATCTGCCTCGTCGACGGCTTCCGCCTCCACGCCTGCCAGGTCCCGCACCGGCGGGTGGTCAAGGGGGACGCGACCAGCGCCGCGATCGCCGCCGCCTCGGTGATCGCCAAGGTCACCCGCGACCGCTACATGCGCGACGTCGCCCCTCGGCATCCCGGCTGGGGCTTTGACGAACACGTCGGCTACTCGACCCCCGAGCATCGCCAGGCGATCGAGGAAATCGGCATCTCGCCGCTGCACCGCCGCTCCTTCCAGAGCGTGGCGTATTCCCAGCTGGAGTTGGGGTAGCTAGAAAGCGCCCTCGATGTGCTCGATCTCGACGGCGCGTCCGGCGCGGTCGAGGGTGACGCCGACGGCGTCGAAGCGGATGTCGTCGAAGGGCGGAAACTCGCGGCGTTCGGCCATCCAGGCGGTGCCGAGGCGGCGAACCTGGCGCTGCTTGGTGAAGTCGATCGAGAGGATCGGCTTCTCGGGGCCGAACCGGGTGTTGGCGCGGGCGCCCTTGACCTCGAGGAAGACGAGGATCGGTCCGTCTAAGGCGACGATGTCGAGCTCGCCGTAGCGGGTGCGGGCGTTGCGCTCGACGATCTCCCAGTTCTGGTCGATCAGGCGCTGGGTGATGAGGTCCTCGGCGATCTGGCCGGTGCGGCGTCGTGATTCGGTCATGGGGCTCTAAGGGCTGAGGGCGCGAAACTCGCCCCCCGCCGGCACGTGGTCACAGAACTGCGCGCAAGCCGGGCGTGAATTTTTGAAAACTGCGTGCCACTAGTGCGACCTGGCTCCGTAGCGTCGCCACCGTGCTCGCCACCGCCCGCACCTTCACTCTCGACGGCATCGCCGCCCGCCCGGTGCGGGTCGAGGTCGACGTCCATCGCGGCCTGCCGAACTTCACGATCGTCGGCCTGCCCGACGCGGCGGTGCGGGAGGCGCGCGAGCGGGTGCGGGCAGCGCTGGTCAATTGCGGTTTCGAGTTCCCGCTGCGGCGGATCGTCGTCAATCTGGCGCCGGCCAGCCTGCGCAAGGCGGGGCCGGGGATGGACCTGGCGATCGCCGCGGCGCTGCTGAGCGCCTCCGAGCAGCTGGAGTGGGAGGGGCTGGCACGGGTGGCGCTGGCGGGCGAGCTGGCGCTCGACGGCTCGACCCGCCCGGTGCAGGGGGCGCTGGCGATGGCCGAGGCGGCGCGCGAGAGCGGGGCGGAGGCGATCGTCCTGCCGACGGAGAACGGGCCGGAGGCGGCGCTGGCCGAGGGCATCAGCGTGGTGCCGGTGGAAGCGCTTGGGCAACTGCCGGCGCTGGTGGCCGGCGAGTGGGACCCGCCGCGACCACAACCGCTGCCGCTCCAGCTCGATCCGCCGCCGGGAGCGCCGGATCTCGCCGACCTGCGCGGCCAGCCGCACCTGCGCCACGCGCTCGAGGTGGCGGCGGCTGGTGGCCATTCGGTCCTCATGGTCGGACCACCCGGCGCCGGCAAGTCGCTGGCAGCCAGCCGCCTGCCGTCGATCCTGCCGCCGCTCTCGGTGGGTGAGGCGCTGGAAGTGGCGCGGGTCGCCAGCGCCTGCGGCCGGCTCGGCTCGGGGTTGCCGGGAGGCAGGCCGTTCCGCGCCCCTCACCACACGCTCAGCGCCCCGGGGCTGGTCGGCGGCGGCGCGCCGCCGCGGGCCGGCGAGGTGACGCTCGCCCACCGCGGCGTCCTCTTCCTCGATGAGCTCTGCGAGTTCCGCCGCGACGCCCTGGAGGCGCTGCGAGCGCCGCTGGAGAGCGGGGAGGTGCTGATCTCCCGGGTCGGTGGGCAGCGCTGCCTGCCCTGCCGGTTCATGCTGGTGGCGGCCGCCAATCCCTGTCCGTGCGGGCGGGGGGAGACCGATCCGGACTGCTCTTGCGCGCCCTACGAGGTGCAGCGCTACCAGGGCAAGCTGAGCGGCGCGCTCGCCGACCGGATCGACATCCTCGCCGCGGTTCGCCAGCCGAGCGCGGCGGAGATCGGCGGCGCGCCGGGTGAGCCCTCGGCGGCGGTGCGAGAGCGGATCTGCGGGGCGCGCGAGCGCCAGCAGCTCCGGCTCGGCCCCGGCCGCTGCAATGCGGAGATGACGCCGGCCGAGGCGCGGGCCTGTGCGCTTGACAAGGAAGCGAAGGCCCTGCTCGCCGACCTGTACGCGCGTCAGCGCCTCAGCGGCCGCGCCCACGATCGGGCGCTGCGCCTGGCGCAGACGATCGCCGACCTCGAAGGGATTGAGGCGATCGGCGAGCAGCAGATGGCGCAGGCGCTGCAGATGCGGAGGCGAGACCATGGCTGAGCCGGTCGCCTGCCTCGACTGCCTGCGCCGCTCCTGGCTGCTCGCCGCCCTCGGGCCTTACATCGAGAAGATCGCGACCGGCGAGGTCGGCTCGCGCTCGCCGGAACTGCTGCGGCTCTCCAACGAGGACCTGGTCGAGGTCGCCGCGCCCAAGGTCGCGGATCAACTGCTCGGCCGGCTGGAGTCGCTGTCGGAGGAGCGGCTGCTCGAAGAGCTGGCGCTGGCGGAATGCTGGGCCTGCTGTCGCCACGGCGAGCTCTACCCGGACTCGCTGCGCGACGCCGCCGATGCGCCGTGGGCACTGATCGGCCGCGGCGACCCGCGGCTGCTGGACGGCCTGGAGCCGTTTGGCACGGTGACGATCGTCGGCGCCCGCCGGGCGACCTCCTACGGTCGGGAGGTCGCCCGCGAGTTGGGGCGGGAGCTGGCAGGCGCCGGGATGGTCGTGGTCAGCGGCCTCGCTTTCGGCATCGACGCCTGCGCCCACCGCGGCGCGATCGACGCCGGCCGCACGATCGCTGTGCTCGGCTGCGGCCCCGACGTCGCCTACCCGGCCAGCCACCGCTCCCTCTGGCGGCAGATCTGCGAGCGAGGGCTGGTGATCTCCGAGTTCCCGCCCGGCGCCACCCCCTGGCGCTGGACCTTTCCAGCGCGGAACCGGATCATGGCCGCCCTCGCCGGCATGACCGTGGTGGTCGAGGCTGCCACCCGCTCCGGATCGCTGATCACCACCGACCTGGCGGCGGACCTCGGCCGCGACCTCGGCGCCGTCCCCGGCCCGGTCACCTCCCGGGCCTCCGCAGGCCCCAACGCCCTGCTCGCTTCCGGCGCGCACGTCATCCGCGATGCCCAGGACATCCTCGATGCCCTGCTCGGCCCCGGCGGCAAGAAGATCGAGCCGATCCGACCGGATCTGGACCCGGACCTCGAAGCCGCCCTCGCCGCCGTCGAGGCGGGCAACTGCACCTGCGACGCCGTCGCCTCCGCCACCGGCCTCTCCGGCCCCGCCGCGGCCACCGCGCTGTCGCGGCTAGAGCTTCTCGCCTACCTCACTTGCTCCAATCTGGGTACCTACCTGCGCACTCTGACGCCTTCCCCAAGCGACGCGTCTCTTTAGGCTGAATCCATGACCTCCGACCGCATCCCCGCCGTCCTCTCGATCGCCGGCTCCGACTCCGGCGGCGGGGCTGGAATCCAGGCCGACCTGAAGGCTCTCGCCCGGGTTGGCGTGCACGGGATGACGGCGATCACCGCGATCACGGCGCAGAACACTCGTGCGGTCGAGAAGGTCGAGTTGGTCTCCCCGAACATGGTCTTCTGCCAGATCCTGGCGATAGCCGAGGACCTGAGGGCAGATGCGGTCAAGATCGGCATGCTCGGTTCCCCGGAGATCATCGACGCGGTCGCGGTCGGCCTCAGCTACATGGGCGTTCAGCATGCGCCGGTCGTGATCGATCCGGTGATGGTGGCGGAGAGCGGCGCGGCACTGATCGACGACGAGACGAGGGAGGCGATGGTCGCCCACCTCGTTCCCTACTGCGATGTCGTGACCCCGAACATCCCCGAGGCCCAGGTCATGACCGGACTGGGAGAGGATGCCTCACAGGAGGAGCTGGCCCGGGGGGTGCTGGAGCTGGGTCCGAAGGCAGTCGTCGTTACGGGCGGTCACAGCGACGAGATCGTTGACGTCTTCTTCGATGGGCAGGAGATCGTCGAGATCCCAGGCGAGCGGCATCCAGATGGCGCCGCGCACGGCTCCGGCTGCACGCACTCGTCGGCGCTGGCGGCGTACCTGGCCCTCGGCTGGTCGCCGCTTGCCGCGGCGGTGGGAGCGCGAGAGCTGACCTCCGAAGCGGTGCGGGACGGCTTGCGCGAGATCGGCCATGGCGCCGGCCCCGTGGACGTCTTCGGACTAGCCCGCAGCCGCGACGACGCCCAGGCGACCCGCTGACTAGATTCCTCTCCATGAGCAGCAACGGCCAGACCACCAAGCTTCCGCGTCCGCGATCCTCCGCCGTCTTCGACGGCCCCGACCGCGCCCACTCGCGCGCCTACATGAAGGGGATCGGGTTCGACGACGACGCGCTTAGCCGGCCGACCGTGGGGATCGCCAATACCTGGACCGAGGCGATGCCGTGCAACTTCCATCTGCGGGCGCTGGCCGAGCACGTCAAAGAGGGGGTGCGCGCCGCTGGCGGCACGCCGATGGAGTTCAACACCGTCGCCGTCTCTGACGGGGTGACGATGGGGACGCAGGGGATGAAGGCCTCGCTGGTCAGTCGCGAGGTGATCGCGGACTCGATTGAGCTGATGGCCCGCGGCTACCAGTTCGACGCGATCGTCGCCCTCTGCGCCTGCGACAAGACGATCCCGGGCTGTGCGATGGCCCTGGCCCGGCTCGACGTCCCCTCGGTGTTGCTCTACGGCGGCTCGATCGCCCCTGGCCACTGGCATGGTCGCGACGTCACCATCCTCGACATCTTCGAGGCGATCGGCGCCCACAACGCCGGCGACATGACCGACGAGGAACTGCACGAGCTGGAGGGCGTGGCAAGCCCCGGCGCCGGCGCTTGCGGCGGCCAGTTCACCGCCAACACGATGGCCTGCGCCTTCGAGGCACTCGGAATCAGCGCCGGCGGCTCGGCGATGGTCCCGGCCGAAGACGACGACAAGGACACGGTGGCGGAGAAAATCGGCGAGCTGGTGATCAACGTCCTCGCCGAGGACATCAGGCCGAGCAAGATCATCACCCGCGAGGCACTGGAAAACGCGATTGCCTGCGTCTGCGCCTCGGGCGGCTCGACCAACGGCGTCCTCCACCTGATCGCCCTCGCCCACGAGCTCGGGATCGAGCTGACGATGGACGACTTCGAGCGGATCTCGCGGCAGACGCCGCTCTTCGCCGACCTCAAGCCAGGCGGGCGCTTCGTCGCCACCGACCTCTACGCCGCCGGCGGCGTGCCGGTGATCCTCAAGCGGCTGGCCAAAGCCGGGATCCTCCACAGCGAGGCGATCACGGTCACCGGCCGCACGATCGGCGAGGAAGCCGCCGCGGCGACCGAGGCGCCGGGCCAGGAAGTGGTCCGCGCCGTTGAGAACCCGCTCAAGTCCGAAGGCGGCCTGGCGATCCTGCGCGGCAACCTCGCGCCCGAAGGCTCGGTAGTCAAGGTCGCCGGCACCGAGCGCCGACAGCAGACCGGCCCGGCTCGCGTCTTCGAGTGCGAAGAGGACTGCTTCCGCGCTGTCAAGGAGCAGCAGATCAACCCCGGCGACATCGTCGTCATCCGCAACGAGGGGCCGGTCGGCGGCCCCGGCATGCGGGAGATGCTCCAGGTCACGGCGGCGATCGTTGGCGAGGGTCTGGGGGAGAGCGTGGCGATGGTCACCGACGGCCGCTTCTCCGGCGCCACCCGCGGCCTGATGATCGGCCACGTCGCCCCCGAGGCCGCCAAAGGCGGGCCGATCGCGGCGATCCGCGAGGGCGATGAGATCACCGTCGACATCGACAATCGCCGCCTCGACCTCGCCCTCTCCGACGAGGTCATCGAGCAGCGGATCGCTGACTACGAGCAGCCCGAGCCGCTCTACACCCGCGGCATCATGGCCAAGTACGCGGCCACCGTCTCATCCGCCTCCGAAGGCGCAATTACCTCTTAGCCGATCGCGGTGTCGTCTGCGGCTGCCGTCTCCAGCGGCCGCGAGGACTCGATGAACTCTTCAAGCAGGGGGTTGAAGCGCTGCGGGCGCTCGAGCATCGGCAGGTGGCCGGTGCGCTCGAAGATCTCCAGGCGCGAGTGGGGGATCAGGCGGTGGTACCCGATCGCGCCCTCGACCGGGACGATCTGGTCATTGAGGCCCCAGACGACCATCGTCGGGATCTCGATTTCCGGCAGTCGTTCGCGGGTGTCGTAGCCCCAGATTTTCGTCATCGCCTCGGTGAAGGCGGGCGCCTGCAGTCCCGGCCGAACCTGCTCGGAGAGCAGCTCGGGCCGCAGCTTGTTGGGGTTGCGGAAGAGCCGGCCGAAGGCGAGCTTGCGCCCCCGCGGCCGCGTCCAATAGACGCGCCTGTCGCCGCTCAAAAAGGGGACCGCCGCTCTGAGGATGCGACCAGCGGCGTCGAACGTTCTGCCCTGCCACTCGGCGAAGCTGATCCCGGCGGCGGAGATCAGGACCAGCCGCTCGAACCGCTCCGGCTCCTCGATCACCGCCTCGGTCGAGATAAAGCCGCCCATCGAGTTGCCGACCAGCGCCGCCACCTGCTCGAGCCCCAAGCGCTCGCAGAAGTCGTGGATGAGACGGCCGTAGTTGGCCATCGAGATCTCCCAGGAAGGCAGCGGGCTATCGCCGAAGCCGGGCAGGTCGAGCGCGATCGCCCGGTGCGTGCGCCCGAAGTAGGGGAGGTTCTCGAGCCAGTTGCGCCAGCAGCCGGCGATCCCGTGGACGAAGATGATCGGCTCGCCCTCGCCGATCTCGACGTAGTTGACCCCCTCGGCCCCCGGCAGGTCGATCTGGCGCAGGTGCTGGCGCCAGTCGATCTTCAGCCACTCCGGGTCGGGGTTGCCGTAATCGGTGCCGGGAAAGGCCGGCAGCGGTCGCCGCTCGGGCTCAGGCATAGCCCATCCGTTCCAGCACCGGGATCTCGCGGATCTGGGGCGGCTGCAGGTGGTCCCAGAGGATGCCGCGGGGACGCGGGTGCTGGCGCTCAATCTCGATCACCGCGCGCGGGGTCGCGATCAGGTCGCAGGGGAGGTCGTGGTCGGTGACCATCAGGTGCTGGCGGAGGATCTGGATCGGGTGGACGGTGGTTGCGACTGTCGTGTGCTCGTCGATCTTGCCAGCGGCGCTGAGGATCCCGTACTCGAGGTCGTGGTAGCCGCCGCCTTTGCCGACCCGGGCGCCGCTGAGGTTGACCGCGACCGAGCCGCTCAAGACGAAGTCGATTTCCGGCAGATCGTCGAGGGCGACGACACGGCCATGCTTCAGCGCCCCCTTGATCGTCGCCGCCTCTTTCATCGCCGCTTTCGAGAGCTGCTTCGGTTCCAGGACCCGGAACGGGTGCGGGTCGCGCAGCCGCGGCACCGCCATGATCATCGTCTTGCCCTCTTCGAGGGCGATCCGGCGGGCGTGCGTCTGCGGCGAGTCTGGGTTGGCCTTAATCGTCCGCGCCCGCTTCCAGAGCCGGTGCCCGGCCAGCTTCTCGGCCGCCAGTTTGGCGCCGGCAAAGTTCGGGATGCGGCCCTCCGCCCCCGGGAAGCGGGAGACGCCCTCTCTTTCCATCGCTGCCCAGACCTCGGCGCGGACCTCGTCCTTGGTTCGCATCTGCGCGAAAGATATCCACCAGGCCTGCCGATAAGACCGAGGTAGTGCTTAGACTTTTTGTTTCCTGGTCAGCAACCAGTGGGAACTCGTCCGGTAGATGCGTAAGAGAACTTCGATAGTGGTGATCATCGCTGCCGCCCTTTTGGCGGTCGTGGTCGGCGTTGCCTACGCCTACGACAGCTCCCAGAAGGACAAGATCGCCGACGGCGTCACCGTCGGCGGCGTCGACGTCGGCGGCATGAACGAAGAAGAAGCCGCCGCCGCGGTCCGCCGCAAGCTGCTGGCGCCGCTGCGCACCTCGCTGGTCGTCAGCTTCGACGGGCAGACCTGGAAGCTCTCCGGCAAGAAGCTGAAGATCCGTGCCGACATCGAGTCGGCGGTCGAAGAAGCGGTCGAAGACAGCCAGGAGGGCGGTTTCCCGAGCCGGCTCGTCCGCTACGTCTCCGGCGGCGAAGTTGACGAACAGATCACCCCGCAGGTGGCTTACTCCGAGCGGGCGATCAACCGCTTTGTCCGCCACGTCGCCGAGGAAGTCGACCGCGAACCGCAGAACGCCGACGTTGAACCGACCCCCGACTCGCTCGAAGTCGTGACCGGCAAGGACGGGCGCAAGCTGCGCGACAACCTGCTGGAGGAGAAGCTGAAGGCCGCGGTCCTGAACGCCAACGCGCCGCACAAGATCGTCGCCGTGGTCCACGCGACCAAGCCCGAAGTCACCAAGAGCGAGGTCGCCGCCCAGTACCCGACCTTCATCACCGTCGACCGCGGAACCTTCACCCTGCGGCTCTGGCAGCACCTGAAGCTGGCGAAGGAATACACCGTCGCCGTCGGGATGGAAGGGCTGGAAACGCCCGAAGGCCTCTACGCGATCCAGGAAAAGGAAGAAAACCCGGTCTGGAACGTGCCCGACTCCGCTTGGGCCGGCAGTCTCGCCGGGCAGACGATTCCGCCGGGGCCGTCGAACCCGATCAAGGCCCGCTGGATGGGGATCTACGAAGGCGCCGGGATACACGGCACCGAAGAGACCTACTCCCTCGGCCACGCCGAATCCCACGGCTGCATCCGGATGGCGATTCCGGACGTCGAAGAACTATATGACCTGGTTGAAGTAGGAACCCCCGTCTACATAGGAAACTAGACGCGCGCAGGACGACGGGCGGCGGGGACGAATCAACGTCCCGTGAACTGGGAAGAGGCGCTTTCTTTGTATGACCGCGACCTGCGGGCGCGGGGGTCGGCCGAGCGGACGCGGCGCGCTTACGGCGTCGACCTCGGCGGTTTCGCCGCCTGGGCGGGCGAGCAGGGACTGGCGCCGGCCGGCGTCCGCCATCGCGATGTGCGCCGCTATGGCGCCGGCCTCTCCAGCGCCGGCGCCGCGCCGGCGACCGTCGCCCGCAAGCTGGCGGCGATCCGCGGCCTCTTCGGCTTCCTCGTCCGCACCGAGCGCGCCGGCTCCAATCCCGCCGAGCTGGTCTCCAGTCCGAAGCGGGGGGAGAAGCTGCCGAACGTGCTCACGACCGAGCAGATGCGCACGCTGCTGGAGCGGATCCCGGCGCGAACGCCGCTGGAGCTGCGCGACCGGGCGATGCTCGAGCTCGCCTACTCCTGCGGCCTGCGCTGCGAGGAGATCGTCAACCTCGACGAGGGCTCGCTCGACTTCGAGACCGAGCAGCTGCGGGTGCTCGGCAAGGGCTCGAAGGAGCGGCTGCTCCCGGTTGGCGAGCCCGCCCAGCGCGCCCTGCGCCGCTACCTCGACAAAGGCCGCCGCGCTCTCGCCACCGATCCGCGGGAGAAGGCGCTCTTTCTCTCCAAGAGCGGCCGCCGCCTCTCGAACTCCGATGTCACCCGCCGGCTCGGCCTCTGGACCCGCGAGGCGGCCCTGGCCGCCGGTGTCTCCCCGCATTCACTTAGACATTCCTTTGCAACGCATCTGCTCGAGGGCGGCGCCGACCTGCGTACGATTCAGGAGTTGCTGGGCCACGCGTCGATCTCGACCACCCAGGTCTACACCCGAGTCGACGCCGCCAGACTCCGCGACACCTACGCCGCCAGCCACCCCCGCGCATGAGAAAAACCCCCGCACAGGAACGTAGGATGCCCTGATGGACACGGGCGTGAAAGAGGTGGAGCTTCGCGACCTGTGGCGCCGCTACAAGGATCAGGGGGACGACCGCGCCCGCGAGCGGCTGGTCGTCGCCTACTCGCCGATGGTCAAATTCGTCGCCGGCCGGCTCGGCGCCGGGCTGCCCTCTCACGTCGAGGACGCCGACCTGATCTCCTACGGCCTCGTCGGCCTGATCGGGGCGATCGAGCGCTTCGAGCCCGAGCGCGGGATCAAATTCGAGACCTTTGCAATGACCCGCATCCGCGGCGCGATCATCGACGAACTGCGCTCGCTCGACTGGGTGCCGCGCTCGGTCCGCTCCCGCGCCCGCGAAATCGAACAGGCGCAGGCGAAGCTCGAGCACGAGTTGCAGCGGGCGCCGTCGGAGGCCGAGCTCGCGGCCAAGCTCAACATGACCGAGGAAGAACTGCAGAGCGCGCTGCTGGAGATCGCCAACTCCTCGGTCTACGCGCTTGACGAGCTCTGGACCGTCTCCGACTCCTCCGGCGACCAGGTCTCGCTGCTCGACACGATTGCCGACGAAGGCGCCGCCGACCCGCAGGAGGCGCTCGCCAGCACCGAGGTCAAAGACCGCCTCACCGAGGCGATCGGCGGGCTGCCCGAGCGCGAGCAGCTGGTCGTCGCCCTCTACTACTACGAGAACCTCACCCTGCGAGAGATCGGCGAGGTCCTCGGCGTCACCGAGTCCCGCGTCTCCCAGCTGCACACGAAGGCAGTGATGCGGCTGAAATCGCATCTGCAGCAGGACTGATCCCGCGGGGTCGCCCCCCTGTCCGTTGCTACCTTGGCCAGGCATGAGCGCCGAAGCCACCTGCGCTGTCTGCGGCCGGACGATCCTGGCCGGCGAGCGCATTCACGGCTTCATCGACGGGGGCGGAGAGCAGCCGGTCTGCGAGCTCTGCGTTGCGCGTGCCGAGCGGCTCGGCTGGCGCCCAGCAGGCGAGCCCGAGCCGGAGCGGGCCGCCGGTGCCCATGAGGGCCGCTGGCGCCTGCGCGGCCTGCTGAGCCGGCGGGAGCGGCGCAGCGGGGAGCCAGCCCCTGATCGTTTCCAGCGTTCACGGTCCCAGAGCACCCAAAAGTCTGGAAACGACGCAGGCGCGGAGCCGGATCTGGCCGCTGCCAGGCGGCGCTCGCGGCCCAACTTCCCACCTGATTTCGACGCGCCGAGCCCGTTCGAACAGGCCGTTGCCCGCTTCAACTCCGGTGAGGGGGGGCGCACCGTCGCCGGCCTCACTCGCACGCTTGGCAAGCCGCACGCCTCAATTGGCGCCGCCGCTGGCAAGCCGGGGGAGGTGCGGATTACCGTCGCCTGGGAGCTCTCCTGGTACCAGTGGGGCATCGACATCGGCGACGAGCTGCGTCCCGTCTTCCAGATCGACAAGGGCCGCGAGATCGACGAGCTCGACCCCGCAGCCCGGCAGTGGAACGCCGCGGTGGATGAGGAAGGCCGGCTAGCGCTGGCCGAGCGGGCCGCCAGGCGATGAGCCGGCTCACAGTCAACGTTGACGGGGGCGCCCGCGGCAACCCCGGCCCGGCGGCGATCGGCGTCGTCGTCCGCGACGGGGACCGGGTCCTGGAGGAAGCGGGGGAGACGATCGGCGAGGCGACCAACAACGTCGCCGAGTACAAGGCGCTCCTGCGCGGGATCGAGCTGGCGCGAAGTCACGGCGCTACCGAACTGGAGCTGCTCGGCGACTCGGAGCTGGTGGTGCGGCAGGTCGAAGGTCGCTACAAAGTCAAAAATGCCGGCATGAAACCGCTCTACCAACAGGTGATGAAGGCGCTGCGGGAAGTCGACTCCTGGTCGATCCGGCACGTCCGTCGCGAGCAGAACGCCGCCGCCGACCGGCTCGTCAATGAAGCGCTCGACGGGGTCCTCGATGGCTGAGGAGCGGGAGGGCGCCGAGTTCGAGCCGATCGATCCCGGCGTCGACATCGGCCACGTCCACCTCAAGGTCGCCGACGTCGACCGGGCGCTGGAGTTCTACTGCGGCATCCTCGGCTTCGAGCTGATGCAGCGCTGGGGGGCCGACGCCGCCTTCATCTCCGCCGGCGGCTACCACCACCACATCGGCCTCAACTCCTGGTCCTCGAAAGGCGGCTCGCCGCCGCCACCGGGAGCCACCGGCCTCTTCCACACTGCGATCCGCTACCCGACCCGGCGCGCCCTCGCCGACGCCCTGCGTCGCCTCAGCGAGGCCCGCTGGCCGCTCGAAGGCGCCTCTGACCACGGCGTCAGCGAGGCGCTCTACCTCGCTGACCCCGATCGCAACGGCGTCGAGCTCTACTGGGACCGTCCGCGCCAGCAGTGGCCGATGGCCCCGGACGGGCACGGCGTGCAGATGGGCACGAGCCCGCTTGACCTCGACGACCTGATCTCCGAGCTGCGCGACTGAGCGCGGACACTCCCGAAAATCAAGAGACGCGGCGCGGAGGAGGAGCGTCAGGGCAACCGTGGCCAGGGAAAACGACGGTGCCGAAACGGGGAAAGGCTCTTCCTCTGCGCCGCGTCGGGGGATGGATCAATGTGGGAACAAGGGCACCTTACCCAAAAATTGGTAGAGGAAACACAGATCCCGAAAAAACTAGAGCTTCTCTGCCAGCTCGACGATGATTCCCTCGGGGCCGCGGACATAACAGAGCCTGTAGCTGTTCCCGTAGCTCACGACCTCGCCGACCAGCTCGCCGCCCTTGGCCTGCATGGCGGCAAGGGGCGTGTCGAGGTCGTCGACGGCGAAGCAGAGATGGCGCAGCCCGGCCGCGTTCGACGGGGCCTCCGGGTCGCCGTCGGCGGTTCCAGGGGACTTGAACTGCGTTAACTCGATCTGGCTGTGCCCGTCCGGGGTTCGCATGAACGTCAGATCGGAGCGCGCGCCTTCGAGGCCGATGATCCGGTCAACCTCCTCGCCTTCGACCGAGCCCTTGTCGCCCGCCTCGAGCCCCAGCGCCTCGAAGAACTCGATCGCCTGCGCGAGGTCGTGGACGACGACCCCCACGTGGTCCATCCGTTCGATCGTCATAGGTGCGACGGTAGCGAAGGGCGTCCCGACTGGGATTGCGGGGCCGGGCCGCAGTCCGCCGAGGGCAGCCCTAATGTGGCGCGCCCTTGTACGACTCCTCCCAGCACTCGACCGGCGGCGGGGCGCGGGCCAAGTCGCTTCCGGACTGGCCCGGCAGCCGGGCCCTGCGCGCTTGGCAGGAGGAGGCGACTGAGGCCGTCAGAGCGCATGCCGGCGATAGCTTCCTGGCCTCGGCGACGCCGGCGGCCGGCAAGACCACCTTCGGCCTCCACATCGCCCACCGGATGCTGAGCGCCGGCTTCGTCTCCCGCGTCGTCGTCGTCGGCCCGACCACCCACATCTGCCGCCAGTGGGCCGCCGACGCGGCCCGCTACGGGATCGACTTGGAGCCGAACCGGCCGAACTCCGACGGGCCTGAGTCGGGCGACTTCCATGGCGTCGCCGTCACCTACCAGACGATCGCGGCCGGGCCGGAGACGCATCGGCTGGCCGCCGGGCGCCGGCCGACCCTGCTGATCGCCGACGAGCCGCACCACATGGGCGACCAGGCCGCCTGGGGTCTGCAGGCGCGCCGCGCCTTCGACGGGGCGCGCTTCCGGCTGCTCCTCTCGGGCACGCCCTTCCGCTCCGACAACTCGGCGATCCCCTGGGTCACCTACGGCGACGACGGCATCAGCTGCGCCGATTACGCCTACGGCTACCCGCAGGCGCTGCGCGACCGGGTCTGCCGCCCGATCACCTTCCTGCCCTACGACGGCGAGATGGAATGGGTCTCCGACGGGCGGCTGCGCAGCGCCGACTTCGACCTCCTGCTGCCGGCGGCCGAGGCGGCCCGGCGCCTGCGCACGGCGCTCAGCCCGGAGGGCGAGTGGATGGGCGAGGTGCTGCGCGACGGCGACGCCAGGCTGAGCGAGGTCCGCGCCGAAGGCCACCCCGACGCCGGCGGCCTCGTCATCGCTTCGGATCAGGACCACGCGCGGGCGATCGCGGCGCGGCTCGCGTCGATCTCCGGCGAGCAGCCCGAGCTGGTGATGAGCGACGAGCCCGGCGCCAGCCGCCGGATCGCCGAGTTCTCCGCCTCCGACCGCCGCTGGCTGGTCTCGGTCCTGATGGTCTCCGAGGGCGTCGACATCCCCCGCCTGCGGGTCGGGATCTACGCGACGGCGGCCCGGACCGAGCTTTTCTTCCGCCAGGTGGTCGGCCGCTTCATCCGCGCGACCCCGCAGCCGCGCCGCCAGATGAGCTACCTGCTGATGCCCGCCGACCAGCGGCTGAAGGCCCTGGCCCACGAGATCGAGCTCGAGCGCCGCCACGCCCTCGACCTCGCGCCGCTTGGCGAGGAGGGGGAGGAGGTCGACAACACCCGCCCGGAGCGGGGCGAGACGGGCAACGGCTTCGCCGCCCTGGCCTCGGGAGACGCCGAGCTCGACGAGGCGATCATGAGCGAGACCGCCCTGCAGCTGTTCCCGACCGACGACCCGCCGAGGCCGAAGAAAGCCGCTGTGCCTGCTGCAGCGCCAGAGACCTCTGAGCCCCAGCGCGAGTCGGCCTACGCGACCCGAGAGCGCCTACGAGGCGAGCGCAGCCGCCTGGTCGCCAAAGTCGCCCGCCGCGCCAACAAGTCCCACCGCGAGATCCAGGCCCGGATCAACCGCGCCACCCGCGCCCGCTCCGTCTCCAGCGCCACCATCGACCAGCTGGAACGCGGCAACGAGATGCTCCGCCGCGAGCTCTGGAGCTGAGAGTCGGTCGCTACCGTTAGCCGATGCCCGCGGCGCTGACCTGTCCCAAGTGCGGCGGCTCAATGCGCACCTACGCGCGCAACGGCATCACGATCGACCAGTGCACCGCCTGCCACGGCATCTACCTCGACCGCGGCGAGCTCGAGCGCCTGATCACCGCCGAGAGCTCCTACCTCGGCGGGGTCCCCGACGGTCAACCGGGGCCCGACGGGCCCGCCGACCGCCGAGGCGGCCGAGGGCTCCTCGGCGAGCTGTTCGACTAACGGTGAGCCCTAAAGCGAGCGCTCGATTTTCAACTCGCACATATCCACCGAAGCGCGGGTACCGGGCGTTTCCGACGAGTCCATTGCGCTGAACACCTGGGCGCCGGCCTCCATGTCCTCAGCGCTCTCGAAGTACTGGAGGACCACCGCAGTTCCCTGCGCCTCGTCAGAGAGCACCTTGATGCCCGTCGAAGGCACACCGGGCGGCGGCCCACCGGACTCCTCCACGCGACCGAGCAGTCCCTGCATCCGTTCGGCGGACACATCGGTGAACCTGACAACCCGTACGTACATGACAGCAACCTCCTCGAGGGTGGGATACCGACCATAGTCCGTCGACCCCGGCCCGTCGAGTCCATCGAGGTGCCTCGCGAAGAAGCGGCTGAAGGGATTCGAACCCTCGACCTTCTGCATGGCAAGCAGACGCTCTAGCCAGCTGAGCTACAGCCGCACTGGGAGGAAGCTTACCGAGGCTCGGGGGATGGGGCGGAGGTGGGTTCGAGGGCCAGGCCGGCTGCCATCCAGTCCTGGGTCCGTCCAGGCGCTAGCCTGAGCGGCAGCCAAAGAAGATGCTCTTCCGCCAGATCATCCACGAGGACCTCGGCTGCGCCTCCTATCTCGTCGCCGACCGCGAACACGGCATCGCCGCGGTGGTCGATCCGCAGTGGGACATCGACCCCTACAAGCGCCTGGCGCGGTTGCACGGCGTCCGCATCTGCCACGTGCTCGAGACTCACAACCACGCCGACCACGTCTCCGGCCACGGCCGCCTCTGCCGCAGCACGGGGGCGACGATCCACGTCAACCGGCTGGCCGAGGCCGAGTACCCCCACGAGCCCTTCGGGGACGGCTGGAAGCTCGAGCTCGGCGACCTGACGATCGAGGCGATCCACACGCCCGGCCACCGGCCCGAGCACACCTGCTTCCTGCTCAGCGACGCCAGCCGCGGCGGCGCGCCGTGGGCGCTTCTCACCGGCGACTCGCTCTTCATCGGCGACGTCGCCCGGCCCGATCTGGCGGTGGAACCGCGCGAGGGCGCCGCCGACATGTACCGCTCGCTGCACGAGCGGCTGCTCGTACTGCCCGACGAGGTCGAGGTCTGGCCGGGGCACCTCGGCGGCTCGCTCTGCGGCGGCTCCGGGCTCGACCTCAAGACCTCCTCGACGATCGGCTTTGAGCGCCGCCACAACCGCGCCCTGGCGATCGCGGACGAGGCGGAGTTCGTCTCCGACCAGGTTGGCTCGCTCGGTGACAAACCGCCGAACGTCGAGCGCATCGTCGGTCTCAATAAAGGCCGGCTGGTCGAGGATTTCGGGACGCCGGCGCCGCTCAGCCCGCACGAGGTCGAAGAGCTGGTCGAGAAAGGGGCGGTGGTGATCGACGGCCGCACCAACGAGCAGTTCGACGAGGCTCACATCGAGGGCGCGCTCAGCGCCTCCTCCTATGACACCGGCTTCGCGACCAAGGTCTCGCGGGTGGCGCCGGAGGGCTCGGACATCGTCGTCGTCGCCGCCTCCAGCGGCGACGAGCGCGACGCCGCTCAGCTGCTCGCCTCGGTCGGCCTGCCGGTCCGCGGCTTCCTCGAGGGCGGGATGACCGCCTGGCGTACGGAGGAACGGCCGGTGCGCCGGATCGAGCTGATCGACCCCGACGAGCTGGCGCGCCGCGTCGACAGCGACGGCAGCCCGGTGATCCTCGACGTTCGCAACAACTCCGAGTACGCCGGCGAGCACATCCCCGGCTCGCTCCACATCCCCTATGGGAACCTAGCCGGCCGTCTCGACGAGCTCCCCCGTGACCGGGCGATCGCAACGATCTGCCGCGGCGGCAAACGCAGCGGCCTCGCCGCCTCGATCCTCCAGCGCGCCGGCTTCGAGGTCGTCCACGTCGGCCGCGGCGTCGGCGTCTGGCGCGACGGCGGCCACCCGGTTGAGAGCGGGGCTACCGAGGTGGCGCCCTCCGCTGCCTGAGGGTTTTCCCGCAATCTCCCGGAAAACCGGCGCCCCTCAGCGGGTCAATCCCTTTGACTTAGGCCTGACATTTGTCAAGAGCGTCCGTTGAAGCCATGCACGTGCAACGGGCGTCGTGGTCGCTGACTGGTCGTCTGCGGCGCCCGTTTCACCTGCGGCCCTCCGATTACGCGGCGACCGTGAGAGGATGGGCGAGATGGAGCCCAGCCGCCAATACGACGTAGTCCTCTTTGGCGCCACCGGGTTCACCGGCGGCCTCACCGCCGACTACCTGGCAGCCAATGCTCCGGCGGAGATGCGCTGGGCGCTGGGCGGACGCAACCGCTCGAAGCTCGATGCCGTCGCCGCGCGGCTGGCAGCCGCGGCGCCGGAGGCGCCGAAGCCGGACGTGATCGTCGCCGATGCCGCCGACGAGGCGGCCCTGCGCCAGGCGGCCGAGTCCACCCGTGTCGTCATCACCACCGTCGGCCCCTACGCGCTCTACGGCGGCCCGCTGGTCGCCGCCTGCGCCGCCGCCGGCACCGACTACTGCGACCTCACCGGCGAGCCCGAGTTCGTCGACCGGGTCTGGCTCGAGCACCATGCCGAGGCCGAGCGCACCGGCGCCCGCCTGGTCCACTGCTGCGGCTTCGACTCGATCCCGCACGACCTCGGCGCCTATTTCACCGTCCAGCAGCTGCCCGAGGGGGTGCCGCTGACGGTCAACGGCTACGTGAAGAGCAACGCCCGCTTCTCCGGCGGCACCTTCCACTCCGCCGTCAACGGCTTCGGCCGCGCCCGCCAGACCCTCAACGCCGCCAAGGAGCGCAAGCGGCTCGAGCCGCGCGCCGAGGGACGACAAATCCACGCAGCGCCGGCCCGCATCCGCCACGAGGAGAGCCTCGGCGGCTGGACGGTGCCGCTGCCGACGATCGACGGCGCGATCATCCGCCGCTCGGCCGGGGTCCTCGACCGCTACGGGCCCGACTTCACCTACGGCCACAACATGGTGGCCAAGCACCTGTGGACGGTCGGCGCGATCGCCGGCGGCGTCGGCACCGCCTTCACCCTGGCGCAGCTGCCGCCGACTCGGAAGCTGCTGCTGAAGCTGAAAGCGCCGGGCGAGGGGCCGAGCGAGGCCGAGCGCGAGCGCAGCTGGTTCAAGGTCGTCTTCGTCGGCGAGGGCGGCGGCAAACGCGTCGTCACCGAGGTCAGCGGCGGCGACCCCGGCTATGGCGAGACCTCGAAAATGCTCGCCGAGTCGGGTCTCTGCCTCGCCTTCGACGAGCTGCCGCAGCGCTCCGGGCAGCTGACCACGGCCGCGGCGATGGGCGACGCCCTCCTCGAGCGCGTGCAGAGGGCCGGCATCCGGTTCGCGGTCGAAGAGAGCGGGTAGGTTGAGCGCCATGGACGATCAGCAGGTACTCGAGCGCATCGAGCAACTGGTCCAGGAGGAGGAGGCGCTTCTCCATCGCCACGAGGGCGAGGGCCTCGACGACGACGAGCACGCCCGCCTCGAGGAGCTGCGGGTCCAGCTCGACAAGGCCTACGACTACCTCCGCCAGCGCCGCGCCCTCCGCCACTCGGGCCAAGACCCCGACGACGCGAGCATGCGCGACGGCGGCACCGTCGAGACCTACGAGCAGTAGCCGCCGCCCAAACCCCCCAGAGCGCCGCTACCCTTCACGCGTATCTCGGCGCCCTGGCGGAGTGGCTACGCAGCGGCCTGCAAAGCCGTTTACACCGGTTCGATTCCGGTGGGCGCCTCTAGGCGCGGCGGGTTTGGCCGTTGGCGGAGTAGGGGAGGAAGGGGCGATCATCAACCGACTGGAGGACCACTTTGAGCATCATCACCATCTTGATCATCATCATTCTCGTTCTGCTTGCGATCTACCTGTTCCGTCGCGTCTTCTAGCGCGGTCGCGGCTTCGGGTGAAGGGAGTCACTCCTTTCGGTTGAGGCCGGCCCTTCCCCCGCTTAGCCTGTAGGAGTGTCAGAGCAATCGGCGTGGGCGGATAAATCTGCTCATCGAGGAGCAACGGAGGAGACGGTCCTCAGCCGCTCCTACCTGGATGCGCTGCGCGCGGCCGACATTGCCGGCGCCTACAGGGTGGCTTCGGAGGCGCTGGAGGGAGGAATGCCCCTGGCGGTCCTCTACCAGCGGGTGATCGCGCCCGCCATGCACGAGCTCGGCCGGCTCTGGGAAGAGGGCGCGATCACCACCGCCGACGAGCATCTGGCGACGGGCCTGACTCATCGTGTGCTGACGGCCCTACGGCCGCCGGAGCTGCTCGAGCAGTCGTTGCAGCGCCGCTCGGGCCGGCCGCGGGCGCTACTGGCGGCGGTGCAGGGGGAGCAGCACGCGCTCGGCCTGCGGATGGCGGCCGACCTGCTCGAAGACGGCGGCTTCGAGGTCGCCTACCTCGGCGCCGACGTCCCCACTGCCGCTTTGGTGCAGGCGGTCGACACCCTCGCACCTGACCTCCTAGGGCTCTCGGCGACGATGCCGGAGTCGAGGCGCCGACTCAAAGACGCGGTCGTGGCTGTGCGGGCCGAGTTCCCGCGGCTGCCGCTGCTGATCGGCGGTCAGGGCAGCGGGTCCCCCCGCTTGCGCGAGGGGACCGCGGTCGAGGACCTGGAGCGGCTCGCTGAAAAGGTGCCGCTGCCCTAGAGCTCAGGTGTGGTTGGGGCCGTCGTCGGCGCCACCACCACCGTGGTCGTCGCCCGCGCCGTCGTCAGCTCCGCCGCCGCCACCGCCGCTGGTCTCGACCTGGGTCGCGACCAGGCCGTTCGAGGTGCTCTTGGCGTCGACCTCGACCGCCAGGCCTTTGTGCAGGGCGCCGAAGCCGGCAAGGCGCTGGAACTTGGTGGACGAAGTCACCTTGATGCGCAGCTGGTTGCCGCCCTGGGTGCGGATCCGGAAGCTGCGGTTGTCGCTGTTCTTGGAGACGACGGTGCCGTCGATGTGCCGGATCGCCGCCTGCGCCGGCATCGCGATCGCGCCGAGCATCATCGTTGCCGCCAGCGCAGTAGTTGCCACAAGGGCCGAGACACGCTTGATCATGGGTTCCCTGCCTTTCGGGAGTCGATTTCCCTGGCATACGGAGTCGCCGGGTAGAGGGTTCAGGTGAATCGGATCTGGGGGTGACAGCTGCCGCTAGATGGAGCTGCGGCGCCAGTTCGGTCGCAGGTAGGCCTCTTCGAAGCCCGCCTTGAGGATGTTGCGATAGCTGCCCGACGGCTTGCCTGGCACCCGCTCTCCCGTCTCGACGAAGAGCGTCCGGCAGCCGGCCGCGGCGGCGTCGCTGACGCGCCGGTGCAAGAGCGCGGTTTGACAGCCGCGGCTGCGTGACTCCTCGAGGGTTGCGCCGATCCCGAGCTCGGCTATGCCGTCCTCGATCACCATCGCCCCGCAGGCCTGCGCCTCACCCTCGACGCGGGCGACGTAGCAGTGCCAGCCGTCCCGGCCCGGCAGGTGGGCGAAGAAGTCGCCTGCCCAGGCCGGCATGCCGAAGCCGACCGCGGCGATCGTCCCGAAGGGCTCCTCGTCGGCGCTCGCCAGCTCCACCACTTCGACGTCGGGCGGCGCCGGAAAGCGCGGCGGGTGCGGGTCGCGGACGAACTTCATCCAGGTGCGGCCGTGCTCGAACCCCCGCTCCCGCAGCCATGCCTCGGCCCGCGGCGAGCCCGGCAGGCCGGGAGTGAGGGGGACATATGGGGAGACCCCTTGCTCTGCGGCCCAGGCGATCGCGTACTCGAGATCGGTCTCGCTCGCCTCGGCGGCGCCGAGCACCAGGTTCAGCATCGGGACTTGGGCAAGGTCACGCGTCAGCGTCACCTGCAGGGCGCCGAACTCGCGCAGCTCGATTCCGTGCTCGGAGGTCATCTCGTGCGGCATCGATTGCCAGATATCGCGCCAGAAGCGACGCTCGACGCGGTCGAGCGCGGCGGGGTCGTAGCGCACTCCTCGGTTGGTTTCAGGCGCCATCGGGGAGCAGCATAAGCTCAAGCTGATGACGTCCCACCAGCAGCAGCAGATGCCGACGCCGCAGGACCAGGTGATCGTCCTCTTCGGCGCCACCGGCGACCTCGCCAAGCGCAAGCTGCTGCCGGGGATGTATCACCTGATGCGCGTGGGCCTGATGCCCGAGCGCTTCCGGATCATCGGCGCCGCTCGCAAGGAGATGGGGGAAGAGGACTTCCGGGAGCTCGCCCGGGGGTCGATCCGCGAGTCGGGGCGCAAGGCTGGCGACCACGAGGCCTGGGAGCGTTTCGCCGAGGCCCTGCGCTTCGTCAGTGTCGGCGATGGCTACCAGCCGCTTGGGGCCGCGGTCGCGGCGGCGCGCGAGGAGCTGAGCGAGGACGCCGAGACGCTGATCTACCTCTCCTTGCCGCCGGCGGCGATGGAAGCGACCGTGGACGAGCTCGGCCAGCTCGGGCTCGGCGAGAGCGCGCGGGTGATCACCGAGAAGCCCTTCGGCACCGACCTCGCCTCGGCCCGGAAGCTGAACGAGCGGCTGCACTCGGTCTTCGCCGAGCACTGCATCTTCCGCATCGATCACTACCTCGGGCGGGAGGCGGTCCAGAACCTGCTGGCACTGCGATTTGCCAACGGCATGTTCGAGCCGGTCTGGAACCGCAACCACATCGACCACGTCCAGATCGATATTCCGGAGACGCTCTCGATCGAGATGCGCGGCTCTTTCTACGAGGCGACGGGCGCCTTCCGCGACATGATCGTCACCCACCTGTTCCAGGTCCTCGGCTTCGTCGCGATGGAGCCGCCGATCTCCCTGGAGCCAAAAGCGCTCGGGATCGAGCGGGAGAAGGTCTTCGAGTCGATGCCCCGGCTGCGCCCCGAGGACGCCGTCCGCGGCCAGTACGAGGGCTACCGCGAGGAGGACGGAGTCGCCGCCGACTCCGACACCGAGACCTTCGTCGCCGTCAAGGCCTTTGTCGATAACTGGCGCTGGGAGGGGGTGCCGTTCTACCTGCGCTCGGGCAAGCGGCTGGCCGAGAGCCGCCACCTGCTGACGATTGCCTTCAAGCAGCCGCCGCGGCGGATGTTCCCGCTCGACTGCGACCAGATCGCCGAGTCCTTCGGCCACGACCACCTGACCTTTGAGCTCGGCGATCCCGGCAGCATCTCCGCCTCCTTTCTCGCCAAGGTGCCCGGTCCGCGGATCGAGCTCGGCGAGGCCCACATGCGCTTCAGCTACGCCGACACCTTCGGCGGCAACGACCACGCGCTCGACCCCTATGAGCGCCTGATCCACGACGTCATGGTCGGCGACCGCACCCTGTTCAGCAGCTCCGAGGCGATCGAGCGCCTCTGGGAGGTCTCAGGGCCGCTGCTGGAGGCGCCGCCGCGGGTGCTGCCGTACGAGCCCGGCTCTTGGGGGCCAAAGGAGATCGACCAGCTGATCGCCCCGCGCCACTGGCACCTGCCGAACGAGCACGTCTAGCCGAGGCGAAGCAGAACGGAAAAGGGCCCCTTGCGGGGCCCCGTTTTCCGAGAGGACGTACCACCAAAGACGATGTTTTCCCTGGCTCGTCGGTCCTCGAGCTTTTGAAGTTCAACCCCATAAACACCAGGGGATCGAGAAAGTTGCACTGATTGCATCGGCACGTGCAATAGATCCTTTAGACCCGCCCTGCCGAAGCCGCCACTCCCGCTTTCCCGCTGCTAGATTCAGGCGCCCCGGGCGTTTAGCTCAGTTGGGAGAGCGCCAGCTCGACAAGCTGGAGGTCACTGGTTCGAGCCCAGTAACGCCCATCGAGAATGATCAGGCCGCCGCGGTCTGTGGGAAAGCTGGCGCAGGCAAGGCGTCGAGGATGCTTGCCGGGAGGCGCGTGCTGGCGTCCCAGACCTCGATGGCGACGAGCTCGTGGCTGGAACGGTCGTAATCCCGCAGACCGCCAGGTACCCGCTCGCTTACGACGTCATTGGATTCTCCGGTGGGGAACCAGGCGATATCGGCGTCTCGGTCGTAGTAAGCAAACATCGTTCTCAAAGGGTAGCGCCGCCAGTCGGCTAGGAATCGAGCCGCCAGACCGAAACGATCCGGACTGCAGCGTCGTCCTCGCCGTGTGGATGGTCGTAGATCGCCTCAAATGCGGTGCCATCCGGTAGCACTCCAGATACGAGCCATTCTGCGCGTCCGTCATTGACCTCTCGGTTGGCGTGCCTCTCCTTGAGGGCCTGCTCGATCTCGGTTGCATCTAGATGGCGCTGGGCTACCCGCGTGCGGGCATGCTCGGTCCAGACGAAACGTTCGATCTCCACCATGGCAGCCTAAGCAGCGAGCCCGACGAGTTCGATCGTCTCAACCTTAAAGTGTGGTCCTGTGCGCACCCCCATCGGCAAGATCAGCTGGCCCTCCGTGGTTCTCGTGGGCGTTGTCCTAGCAGTGATCGTGACCGGACTGCTTCTCCCCGGGCGGACCGGCGACCTCATTGCCGCCGGCGGTCTGATCGCCTTTGCGGGGATCGTCATCTTTGAACTCGGGGGGTTCTGGTCGGTGCGCCGTGGTTCGCGCAACGACCGAACCCACTTCTAATAGCTGAGAGTTAGACGCCGGCCGGCAGCTTCACCTCGGTCAGGCGGATGCTGTTGCCGGAGGGATCGCGGAAGCCGGAGTCGATGCCGTAGGGGCGCTCTTCGGGGGCTTCGGTGAACTCGACTCCACGGGCCTTGAGGCGCTCGTATTCACCGCGGCAGTCGTCGGTGGTGAGGAAGACGGTGCCGGCGAAGCCCTTGGCCATCAGCTCCTCGATCTGGCTGGTGGTCTCCTCGTCGATCATCGGCGGGCCGGGAATCGCCATCAGCACGATCGAGACGTCTTCCTGGCCGGCGGGGCTGACCGTGAGCCAACGGAAGTCGCCCATCTCCGGCAGGGTCACGTCGGCGCGGACCTCCATCCCCAGCTTCTCGGTGTAGAAGGCGAGCGCCTCCTCCTGATCGTGAACCCAGACCTGCGCATTTGAGATTTTCATCGTGTCCTCCTGGTTTGAGATCGGTCAGGCGATGCTAGGTCTGCGAGGCCGGGCTGTCTTCTCGAAACGTGCGGTGTTGCGGGCGGGCGTAGGTGCGGACGACGCAGGCGGGTACCCGGGCGTGGGCGGAGGCTGGGGGAGCGGCGGCCCGGTAGGCCGTGGGCGTCATCCCGTACATGCGCTTGAAGCTCGTGGTGAAGGAGCCGACTCCCTGGAGGCCGACCTCGAGGCAGATCTCAAGGACCGAGTGGTCGGTGTTGCGGAGCAGAGCCGCCGCCCGCTCTAGGCGCCTGGTCAGCAGGTAGACGTAGGGCGACTCGCCGAAGGTGCGGCGGAACTCGCGGCTGAAATGCGCCTTCGAGAGCCCGGCGGCCCGCGCCAGGTCGTCGACCTCCAGCGGCTCGGCGTAGCGCGCGTCTGCCAGGTCTTTGGCGCGCAGTAGGTGCCGGGCGGGGTGCGCTGAAGCCATCGCCGCAGTTTAGGCTCGCCGGATGAGCCGATCGCTGCGCGTTCTCGTCCTCGGCGGGACCCGGTTCATCGGCCGCGCCCTGGTCTTCGAGCTGCGGGGCTGCGGGCACGAGGTCGCGGTGGTCCATCGGGGTGAGCATGAGAGCGGGCAGCTGATGGAGACGGGACGGATTTAAGGCCGAGCGCGAGCTGGGCTGGGTCCACGCCCCCTGGCGCGAGTGTGTCGCCAAATCGGTGCGTTGGCATCTCGCCAACCCGCCCCGCTTGAGAACCCGCCGTACCCGATGAAAGACTCAGGTCCTTGCTGTATTGAGCAATCTACGAAGGGAGAGCAATGAAACGTTTGCGGGGCAAGCTCACGTACGCCAATGTGATCTCCACCCTGTGCCTGTTCCTGGTGCTCGGTGGGGGTGCCTATGCCGCATCTCAGCTACCGAAGAACAGCGTCGGAGCCAAGCAGCTGAAGAACGGCTCGATCACCCTGGCGAAGCTGAGCGGGGCGGCGAAGAGTGCCCTCAAGGGCGCCACCGGACCAGCGGGTCCAGCGGGTCCTCAGGGACCCAAGGGCGATGCCGGTGCCGCCGGAGCGACCAACGTGGTCGTCCGAGTCGGGTCGACGCAGCTCAACGAATCAACCGCGTCTTGCCACTCCGGAGAGGTCGCGACCGGTGGCGGAGGATTCACTCCCAATCCCGAAGAAGTGCTCTGGGGCTCCTTCCCCCAGCAGGAAAACGAGGGGGAAAGGCCGACTGCGTGGGTCGCCGGCGCCGAAACGCTCGCCGGTAATCCGGGTGAAGTCACGGCTTACGTCATCTGCGCTTCGCCCTGACGGGCTGCGCTGACTGAATGAGTTGGGCGCGCGGGGCCGACCCGCGCGCCCTCTGGCCTCTCTCATAGGCTCGCGGTCTCGTGATCGGGACCTATGCAGCGGTGGCGGCGGTCTGCGTCTCGGCGCTGGCGCTCGGGCAGGCGGCGATCGGGCTCTGCGGGGCGCGGCGCTGGTCGTGGCTGGCGCCGGTGGTGGGGTTGGCGCTGCTCTGCGCGCTCTGCTGGGGGACGGTGCGGTTGCCGGGGGACGGATTGGTTTCGGCGGTCGCGGTGGTAGCGCTGACGGTGGCGGCCGTCGCCTACTTGTGGGGACGGGTCGAGGGGACGGGGGAGGCCCTTGCCGCCGGATGGCCGGTGGCGCTGGTCGCCCTGCTGGCGGCGTCGTTGCCGTTTGCGGCCGAAGGGCACTTCGGAATTCTCGGGACCAGCTTCAACCCGGACATGTCGCAGCATCTGCTGACGGCCGATCGGCTGGTTGAAGGCCACCCGTCGCAGCTGCTGAGCCAGGGCTACCCGCTCGGGCCGCACTCGATCGTCGTCGCTCTCAATAAGGGGCTGGGGATCGGGCTCGTGCAGGGCTTCAGCGGCCTCACCGTCGCCGTCGCGATCCTCGCCTGCCTCACGGCCCTCGCCGCCCTCGCCGACCTGCCGCTGCTGCCGCGCACCGCTGGCGCCCTCCTCGTCGGCCTCGCCTACGTCGTCGCCTCCTACTTCGCCCAGGGCGCCTTCAAGGAGACGATGCAAGCGCTCTTCCTCCTCGGCTTCGTCCTTGCGCTGCGCGAGTCAACCCGGGGCTGGACGGGTCTGCCGCTCCGCTTCGTCCCCGCTGCCCTGATCGCCGTCGGCTCCGTCTACACCTACAGCTTCCCGGGCCTGATCTGGCTGGGTGGAGCGGCGGTCTTGTGGCTGATCGTGACCCGGCCGCCGCTGCGGCCGCTAGGTCTCGCCTTCCTCACCTTCTTCGTCCTCATCGCCCCCGAGATCGGGCGGATGGTCGACTTCCATTCCTTCGAGACCTTCGACCCCAACGGCCCCGGCCTTGGCAACCTCTTCGGCCAGATCTCGCCCTTCGAGGCACTGGGGATCTGGCCCTCGGGGGACCTCCGTCTGGCGCCGGGCGACGGGGCGGTCCCGGCTCCGGTCTACGTGGTGGGGATCATCTTCGGGGTCGGCCTTTTTATCTCGGGCCTGGCCAAGCTCTGGATCGATCGCGAGCGAGCCATCCTTGCCGGGGTTGGTGCGGCAGCACTGGCGTATCTCGCGGCTCGGGTCGGGGGAACTCCGTATACGGCCGCGAAGGCGATCGAGATCGCGGCGCCGATGGTGGCGCTGACCATCCTCCTGCCTTTGCTCTCCCGCGGAAGACCGTCGTTCGAACCGGAGGCCGGGACCGTCGTCTCTCTCTACGTGAAGTTTGCGGATCGGGTCACGGCTCCGGCGTTCGTCCTCGCCGCGGGCGTCTGCTCCCTCCTCGCGCTCGCCAACGCGCCCGTCGGTCCGACCTCCTTCTCTCCGAGGCTGAGCGAGTACCGCAAGCAGGTCGGGGAAGGGCCGACGCTCGTGATCGCCTCACCTGAGCTGCTGGAAGAACAGCACGGCTCGCCGTTCCTCTCCTGGGAACTGCGCGGCGGGCGGGTCTGCATCCAGTCGACCGAGGAAGCGAGCGGGAAGCCGCCCGCCGGCGTCCGTTTCGTGATCCGCGAAGCCGACGGCTGGACGCTGACGAAGGTCGTGCATCCGCCGGCTGGTGAGACCCCATGCCCGCTGATCGCCGAACGACAGGCGCGGCAGGGCCCCGCTCGGTAGCAGCGCTAGCGCATGCTGTGCTTGTGTGGTCGATCCGCTCCGCAAGGTGACCACTACCATGCCTCCACGCATGGAGGCCGCGACCGAGAAGACCACGTACACCCTGCCCGACGGGAAGCCGCTGGAGCTGCCGGCTGGCGCGTCCGGCGCCGACGCCGCCGCGGCGATCGGCCCCGGCCTCGCCAAGGCGGCGCTGGCGATCAAAGTCAACGGCGAGCTGCGCGACCTGGCGGCGCCGCTGCCCGAGGGCGGTGGAGAGGTGGCGATCCTCACTGACCGCGACCCGGACGCGCTGGAGCTGATCCGCCACGACGCCGCCCATGTGATGGCCGAGGCGGTGGTCGACCTCTATCCCGGAACCAAGGTGACGATCGGGCCGCCGATCGAGTCCGGCTTCTACTACGACTTCGAGTTCCCGCCCGGCACCCGGATCACCGAAGAGGACCTGCCGAAGATCGAGGAGGCGATGCGGCGCCACATCAAGGCCGACGAGGAGTTCACGCGCCGCGACGTCCCCGTCGCCGAGGCGGTCGAGATCTTCAAGGCCCAGGACCAGGGCTTCAAGGTCGAGCTGATCGAGGACCTGGTCCGCGACGAAGGCGTCGAGACCGTCTCGCTCTACCGCAACGGCCCCTTCGAGGACCTCTGCCGAGGCCCCCACGGCCCCTCGACCGGCCGGATCAAGGCGATCAAGCTGAGCTCGGTCGCCGGCGCCTACTGGCGCGGCGACGAGAAGCGCGAGAGCCTCACCCGCATCTACGGCACCGCCTTCTTCTCGAAGAAGGACTTGGAGGAGCACCTCGAGCGCCTCGAGCAGGCCAAAGAACGCGACCACCGCCGCCTCGGCCCCGAGCTCGACCTCTTCATGCTGCGCAAGGAGGCGCCGGGGATGCCGTTCTGGCTGCCGAACGGGACGACCCTGCTGCGGACGATCGAGACAGAGGTCCGCGACCAGCTGCGCAAGCGCGGCTACCAGGAGATTGCCACCCCGCAGGTGATGGACGTCGACCTCTGGCACCGCTCCGGCCACTGGGACAACTACAAGGACGACATGTACTTCATGGAGGACGACGACCGCGGCTACGCGCTGCGGCCGATGAACTGTCCCGGCGCCTGCCTCGTCTACTCCGCTGACCGCCACTCCTACCGCGAGCTGCCGCTGCGGCTAGCCGAGTTCGGCCGCGTCTCCCGCAACGAGCGCGAGGGCGTCCTCCACGGTCTGCTGCGCGTCCGCGCCTTCACCCAGGACGACGCCCACGTCTACTGCACCGAGGAGCAGATCGGCGATGAGGTCGCCTCGATCTGCGAGGCGATCGACGAGCTCTACGCCCGCTTCGGCTTCGAGGACGTCCACGTCGAGCTCTCGACCCGGCCGGAGAAGTCGATGGGAAGCGAGGAGCAGTGGGCGAAGGCCGAGGCGGCGCTGGCCGAAGCGCTCGACAGCCAGGGCCGCGAGTACACGCTCAACCCCGGCGACGGCGCCTTCTACGGACCGAAGATCGACTTCCACATCACCGACGCGCTCGGCCGCTCCTGGCAGTGCGGCACCTGCCAGCTCGACTTCCAGATGCCCGAGCGTTTCGAGCTCTACTACACCGGCGCCGACGACTCCGCCCACCGGCCGGTGATGATCCACCGCGCCCTGCTCGGATCGATGGAGCGCTTCGCCGGGATCCTGATCGAGCACTACGCCGGCCGCTTCCCGGTGTGGCTGGCGCCGGTGCAGGCGATCGTCCTGCCGATCTCCGACCGCCACAACGACTACGGCCGGCGCGCCTTCGAGCAGCTGCGCGAAGAAGGCGTCCGCGTCGCCGTCGATGACCGCTCGGAGTCAATTGGCAAGAAGATCCGCGACGCCTCGGCGATCGGCCGCTACCCCTACATGCTGGTGGTCGGCGACCGCGAGGAGGAGGACGGGGCGGTTGCCGTCCGCTCCCACGCCGACGGCGATCTCGGGGCGATGCCGCTGGCCGAGTTCGCCGCCCGCGTCCGCGCCGAGACGGACGCTCGTTGAGCGCGGGATTTACTCGCGGCCGTTCTGTCCCTATACTGCGCGGAACTTGATCGCAGGCACGAACAAACACCGCCGCCGCTGAGCGCCCCGTGCCCGACCCCAGTTTCGTCCTCTTGAAGTCTCACCTCCGCTCGCGATAGTGCCGGTTCCTCGCAGGTTCGACCGGCGCCCCCCAGAGCGCGACACCACTCGGATCAACGAGCGGATCCGCGTGCCCCAGGTGCGCTTGATCGGCGCCGACGGCGAGCAGCTCGGGATCGTCGACACCAACGACGCGCTGAAACGAGCCCAGGACGCCGAGCTCGACCTGGTCGAGGTGGCGCCGAATTCGAAGCCGCCGGTGACCAAACTGCTCGACTACTCGAAGTACAAGTACGAGCAGGAGCAGAAGCAGAAGGCCGCTCGCAAGCACCAGCAGCAGGTCAACGTGCGCGAAATCAAGCTGCGGCCGAAGATCGCCACCCACGACTACGAGACCAAGAAGGGCCACGTCGAACGCTTCCTCAAGCACCGCGACAAGGTCAAGGTGACGATCATGTTCCGCGGTCGCGAGCAGGCCCACCCCGAGCGCGGCCGCGACCTGCTCAACAAGCTCTTCGAAGACCTCGACGGCCTCGCCGTGATCGAATCGGCGCCGCTGCAGGAAGGCCGCAACATGAGCATGCTGCTCGGCCCGAGCAAAGAGGTCGACAAGATCGTCGGCGCTGAGCAGGCCGACGGCGAGGCACCGGCTGACGCCCCCGCGGCCGACGAGCCGGACTCGGCGGCCTAAGCCTCGTAGGGGCTTCCGCAGTTGACCTCGCTATAGCGAGGCGAAGTTCGGAGTCGCTAGTTGAGGATCGCGTCGGCGATCCGCTGCGCGGCCTGGCCGTCCCAGAGGGGCGGCGGCGGCAGGGGCGGACCGGTGCGCTCGGCGAGGAGCGCTGGGATGCGGGCGATTGCGCCCGGGTCGAGGCCAAGCAGGGTGTTGGTGCCCGAGGTCAGCGTCACCGGCCGCTCGGTGTTGTCGCGGAGGGTGAAGCAGGGGACGCCGAGGTAGGTCGTCTCCTCTTGGATGCCGCCGGAGTCGGTGAGGACGGCGCGGGCGTCGGCGATCAGGGAGAGGAAGTCGACGTAGCCGAGCGGGTCGACCAGGTGCAGGCCGGGGGCGTTCGGCTCCAGGCCTTCCATCATCTTGCGGGTGCGCGGGTGAACCGGGAAGAGGACCGGCATCGCCCGCGCCAGCGCCGCCAGCTGGGCGACCGTCTCGCCCAGCAGGGGACCGTCGACGAGCGCGGGGCGGTGGAGGGTGACGAGGGCGTAGGAACCTGGTTCGACGCCAAGGCGCGCCGCCGATCCCGCCGCCCGGAACCGCGCTTCCAACGCGACCAGGCTGTCGATCATCGTGTTGCCGACCATATGCATGCGCTCGTCGGGGATGCCTTCGTGGCGCAGGTTGGTCACCGCCTCGGGGCTGTGGAGGAAGAGCCACTCGGCGAAGCGGTCGGCGACGATCCGGTTGACCTCCTCGGGCATCGTCATGTCGAAGCTGCGCAGGCCGGACTCAACGTGGGCGACCGGGACCCCCATCTTCACCGCGGTCAGTGCCGCCGCCAGGGTCGAGTTGACGTCGCCGGGGACGACCACCAGGTCGGGCCGCTCGTCGACGAGGACCGGCTCCAGCCGCTCCATCGTCCGCGCCGTCTGCGCCGCGTGGCTGCCGGAGCCGACCTCGAGCATGTAGTCGGGTGCCGGCACCCCCAGCTCCTCGAGGAAGACCTCGGACATCAGCCGGTCGTAGTGCTGGCCGGTGTGGACGATCGTGTGCCGCCCCTCGGGGTCGCGCCCGCGCAGCGCCCCGATCACCGGGGCGGTCTTGACGAAGTTCGGGCGCGTCCCGACGACGTAGAGAATCCGCATCGCGGGGGCAGCGTATGGCAGAAAAGCGGCAGAAAAGCGTCACCCCCTCAGGCGCGGGACATGACGAGAAAGTGACGCCTCTGCTTCAATAGCGGACCCGATGCCGAAGATGAAAACCCATTCCGGCGCCAAGAAGCGCTTCAAGAAGACCGCCAGCGGCAAGCTGCGCGGCCGTCGCGCCTTCTCCAGCCACATCCTGGAGAAAAAGTCGCCGAAGCGGAAGCGGAAGATGGCGAAGCCGGTCGACATCGCGCCCAGCGACCAGAAGAAAGTGCGGACCCTGCTCGGAGGCGGCAAGTGAGCCGCGTCAAGCGCTCCGTCCACGCGCGCAAGAAGCGCCGCAAGGTGCTGAAGGAAGCGAAGGGCTACTTCGGCCGCAAGCACTCCTCCTACCGCTTCGCCAAAGAGCAGGTGCAGCGGTCGGGGATGTACGCCTACCGCGACCGTCGCAACAAAAAGAGGACCTTCCGCCGCCTTTGGATCACCCGCATCAACGCCGCCGCGCGGCTCGAGGGCATGAGCTACTCGGAATTGATGCACGGCCTGGGCAAAGCCGAAGTCGAGGTCAACCGGAAGATGCTGGCGGAGATCGCCGTCTCCGACCGCGACGCCTTCCGCCGATTTGTGGAGCTAGCCCGGGAGGGTGCGGCCGCCTGAGGGCGTAACCGACACTTCCTCTCTCCCGGGCGGGCCGTTTATCGGCCCGCTTTTTCGTTCCAGGAGAAGCCCACACCATCAACAGAAAACCGACAACAGAATCGCCTAACAGAACTATCCGATGATCGAGAGTCCCCAGAACGAGAAGCTGAAGCTGGTCCGCAAGCTGCGCGAGCGCAAGCACCGCGAGCGCGAGGGTTTGTTCGCGACTGAGGGTGAGGATCTGTTCGAGGCCGGTCTGGCCGCCGGCGCGCAGCCGCGGTTCGTCCTGGTTGCGGCGGACTCGGGCTTGGAGGGCGAGAAGGTCTCGCCCGAGCTCCTCGCCGACGTCTCGTCCCTCGGCTCCGGCACGCGTGTGATCGCGGTCTGGCCTGTGCCGAAAGCGTCAACCGATCTGTCCCCGGATACCGGGGACAGATCGCATGCGCCCTGCATTTACCTTCATGGTGTCGGTGACCCTGGGAACGTGGGGACGATCGTGCGGACCGTCGATGCATTCCTCGATGGCCCGGTCGTGCTCGGCCCCGAATGCGCCGATCCGTATTCGCCCAAGGCGGTTCGCGCCAGCATGGGATCGGTGTTCTTGAGCCCTCCGATCAAGGCCGATCTGCAAGCGACCCCCGAACCCCGTGTCGCTTTAGTTGCCCACGGGGGTCGAGAACTCGACACGCTCGACGGGGCCGCGACGGTTTGCCTGGGTTCGGAGCGCGAGGGGCTGCCCGACGCGGTCGTCGATCAATGCGACCGGAAGGTCACGATCGCCCTTCGACCCAGCGGCGCCGAGTCCCTGAACGTCGCCGCGGCGGCTGCGATTGCCGCTCAGCGGATATCTTCGCTCGCCATGCGGGAGGCCCAGAGCGATGGTTGAGCGGATCGAGGAGATCAGGGCCGGGGCTGCGGCGGCGATCGAGGGCGCCGGCACGAGCGCGGAGCTCGAGGAGCTGCGGGTCCGCTACCTCGGCCGCAAAGCCGAGCTGACCTCGATCCTGCGCGGGATCGCTGAGCTGCCAGCCGAGGAACGGGGCGCTGTTGGCGGCGCCGCCAACAAGGCCCGCAAGGAGCTGGAAGCGCTGCTGGAGGCGAGCGCCGAGCGGCTCGACGCCTCCGAGCTGGAGGCGAAGCTGGTCACCGACCGGGTCGATGTCACCTTGCCGGGCGCGCCGCCGCGGCCAGTCGGGCATGCCCATCTGATCGCCCGCACCACCCGGCTGATCGAGGACACGATGATCGGCCTCGGCTACCACATCGCCGAAGGCCCGGAGATCGAGCACGACTACTACAACTTCACCGCTTTGAACCACCCGCCCGGCCACCCGGCGCGGATGCTCCAGGACACCTTCTACATCCAGTCTCACCCCGACGTGCTGCTGCGCACCCACACCTCGCCGATGCAGGTGCGCTCGATGGAGACGCAACCGCCGCCGATCTTCGTGATCGTCCCCGGCAAGGTCTACCGGCGCGACTCCGATGCCACCCACAGCCCGATGTTCCACCAGATGGAGGGGCTGGCGATCGCAGAGGGGATCACTCTCGCCGATTTGCAGGGGACGCTGCTGGCGATGTGCCGGGCGATCTTCGGCCCCGACCGCGAGGTCCGCCTGCGGCCGCACTTCTTCCCCTTCACCGAGCCGAGCGTCGAGGTCGACGTCTCCTGCTTCCAGTGCGGCGGCACCGGCGAGCTGGCCGGCGGCGAGCGCTGCAACCTCTGCAAGGGCCAGGGCTGGATCGAGATCCTCGGTGCCGGCATGGTCGACCCCAACGTGCTCGGTTTCGTCGAGACCTACGGCTACGACGCCGAGCGGGTCCAGGGCTTCGCCTTCGGGATCGGGGTCGAGCGGGTGGCGATGCTGCGCCACGGCATCCCCGACCTGCGGCGCTTCTTCGACAACGACGTGCGGATGCTGGAGCAGTTCGGATGAGGGTGCCGTACAGCTGGCTGCGCGAGTACTGCGACCCCGGCATCGAGCCGGCGGCGCTGGCCGATCGCCTGGTGATGACCGGGACCGAGGTCGAGCGGCTCGACCAAGTCGGGCCACCGTCAGCCGAGGGCTTTGTCGTCGGCAAGGTCGTCAAATGCGAGAAGCACCCGAAAGCTGACCGGCTCAGCGCCTGCATGGTCGACACCGGCGACGGCGAGCGGCCGATCGTCTGCGGCGCCCCGAACGTGGCGACCGGACAGACGGTTGCGGTGGCCCTGCCCGGGGCGCGGATGCCGAACGGCGAGAAGCTCCGCAAGGCGAAGCTGCGGGGGATCCCCTCCGAAGGGATGATCCTCGCCGCCGACGAGCTCGAGGTCGGCGACGACCACGAGGGGATCATGGTCCTAGACGAGAGCCTGGCGGCCGGGACGGCGCTGAGCGAGGTGCTGCCGCTGGGCGAGCCGGTTCTGGAGATCGAGGTGACCCCGAACCGCAGCGACTGCTTCGGCATCTATGGCGTCGCTCGCGAGGTCCACGCGATCAGCGGCGCGCCACTTGCCGCCGACCCCTGGGCCGAGGACACGCCGGCCGAGGGCGAGGGGGAGGTCTCTGACTACGCCTCGGTCACGGTCGAGGTTCCCGAGCTCTGCCCGCGCTTCACCGCCCGCGTCTTCACCGATGTGACGGTAGGTCCCTCGCCGCTGTGGCTGCAGGCGCGGCTCGCCGCCGCCGGCCAACGGCCGATCAACAACGTCGTCGACATCACCAACTACGTGATGCTGCTGACCGCGCAGCCGCTGCACGCCTTCGATCTCGACAAGGTCCCCGATGGCGCCCTCTTCATCCGCACCGCGGCGGAGGGGGAGAAGATCACGACGCTCGACGACGTCGAGCGGACCTTTGACGCCGAGACCGTCCTCGTCTGCGACAAGAACGGCCCCTCCGGGATCGCCGGGATCATGGGCGGTCAGGTCTCCGAGGTCTCCGAGCAAACGACGCGGGTCCTGCTCGAGGTCGCAAACTGGAACGGGACCAACATCCTGCGGACCTCGCGGTTGCTCGGTCTGCGCTCGGAGGCCTCTTCGCGGTTTGAGAAGCAGCTGCATCCGGAGCTGACGATGCGGGCTCAAGCGGTCGCCTCGCGGCTGCTGGTCGAGCTCTGTGGCGCCAAGCTGGTGCCGGGGACGATCGATGTCGCCGCCGAGATGCCCCCGCCGCGGCGACTGATCCTGCGGGCGGAGCGGGTTGAGGGCCTGCTCGGGATGTTCATCTCCCAGGCCGACCAGAAGACCTACTTGGAGCGGCTCGGCTTCGAAGCGCGGGAGGCGGGGGACGATCTCGAGGTCGTCGTTCCGCCCGACCGCTACTACGACGTTACCCGCGAGGTCGACCTGATCGAGGAGGTGGCGCGGGTCCATGGGATCGACGAGCACCTTCCGACGACGCTGCCGGCGGTCGGCGGCGCGGTCGGCGGCCTCAGCCGCGAGCAGCGCCTGCGGCGGCGGGCCGAGGACGGCCTCCGCGACCTCGGCTTCGACCAGGTTGTCGGCTGGAGCTTCACCGACTCCGGCGAGGCCGGCCGGCTGCGGATCTCGGAGGGCGACCCGCGGGCCAAGCCGGTGCTGCTCGCGAATCCGCTCTCCGAGGACCAGTCGGCGATGCACACCCTCCTGCTCGGCTCCCTGCTTGACATCGCCGCCAGGAACACCGCCCGCGGTGCCGGAGCGCTGGCGCTCTTTGAATCCGCCCGCGTCTACCTGGAGGGAGAGGGCGAGTTCGCGGGAGACCGGCCGGCTCCGTTTGCCGAGCCGCACCGGCTTGCCGGGATCGCCGTTGGGCCGCTGGCGCCACGGTCCTGGCGGGGCGGGGGAGAGGCTGCTGACTTCTTCGCCCTCAAGGGCGTGCTCGAAGGGCTGGGGGCGCTGCTTGGAGTCGAACTCGGCTTCGCCCCGGCGGAAGAGCCGTTCCTGCACCCCGGGCGCGCGGCGGCGGTCTCGGTCGCCGACACGGACGCGGGTTGGCTCGGTGAGGTGCATCCGCTGGTTTGTCGCACCTGGGACCTCGATGCCGCCGTCGCTTTCGAACTCGACCTGGCGCCGCTGCTCGCCGCCGCGACCGTGGGCGAGGAGCGCTACGAGGACGTCACCACTTTCCCGGCCGTCTACCAGGATCTGGCGGTTGTGTTGCCCGCCGAGACGCCGGCCGCCGAGGTCCGCGCCGCGGTGATGGCCGGCGGCGGCGAGCTGCTGCGCGCCGCCGAGGTCTTCGACCTCTACGAGGGCGAGCAGCTCGGCGAGGGTCGCAAGAGCCTCGCGCTCAACCTCGAGTTCCGCGCCGACGACCGCACCCTCACCGACGAGGAGGTCGCCGAGCGGCGGCAGGCGATCGAGGCGAAGCTCGATGAGATCGGAGGCTCTCTGCGTGGCTGACCTCGCTGCCCAACCGCTCGACGGCACGCCCGCGGCGCGGGTGCTGGTCGCCGGCGCCTCCGGCTTCACCGGCGCCCTCGCCGCGCAGATTGTCTGGAGCCACCCGCGGCTGGAGCTGGTCGCCGCGACCTCGCGCAGCGACGCCGGCAAGCGGCTCGATGCGATCTACCCGCGCTACCGGGTGCCGATCGAGCTGACCGAGCTCGACCTCGACGACCTACCCGAGGTCGACGCGGCGATCGTCGCTTACCCGCACGGCGCCGCCGCCCCGACCGATGCGGCGCTGCGGGCCCAAGACATCCTCGTCGTTGACCTCTCCGCCGACTTCCGCCTCCGCGACCGCGAGGTCTATGAGCGCTGGTACGGCGAGCACGGCGCTCCCGATCTCTTCGGCAGCGGCGTCTATGGTCTCAGCGAGATCTACCGCGACGAGCTGCGCGAAGCGAAGCTGGTCGCTACCCCCGGCTGCTACCCGACCGCGAGCGTGCTGGCATTGGCGCCGTTGGCCGAACAGGGCCTGCTCTCCGAGGTCTTCGTCTCCGCGATGCAGGGCACCTCCGGCTACGGCCGCGCCAGCGACGACCTCGTCCACTTCTCGAACATGACCGAGAACGCCTTCCCCTACAAGACCGAGGGGCACCGGCATCGGCCGGAGATCGAGCAGGAGCTGGCGGCGCTCGGCAGCCCGGCACCGGTCACTTTCGTGCCGCACCTGCTGCCGCTCGACCAGGGCGAGCTCGCGACCTGCTTCGCCTCGCTGAAGGAAGAAATCTCCAAGGAGGCGGTCCGCGACTTGTACGAGCGCCGCTACGGCGACGAGCCCTTCGTCCACCTCCTCGATGGCCCGCCGAACCTGCGCGCGGTCCGCGACACGAACGAGTGCCACGTCTACGTCACCGTCGAGGAGCGGGGGAGGGTGATGGCGTTCTCGGCCATCGACAACATCTGGAAGGGCGCCTCCAGCCAGGGCGTCCAGAACCTCAACCTGATGCTGGGAATCGACGAGACGGCGGGGCTGAAGTGAGCGGGTCGGCTGAGAAGACCTCCTTCTTCCGCTCTAGGTGGGTGAGCGCGCCGGACGGCGTGGAGGAGCTCGATCCCAATCAGCTTGCACCAGGCTTCCGTGCCGGCGGCGCCCACTGCGGGCTCAAGGGCGGCGGCCGCACCGACGTCGGCCTCGTCGTCTGCGACGCCGAGGCGGTGACCTCTGCCCTGCTGCTAACCCGCAACGCCTCGGCGGCGGCGCCGATCCGGGTCTGCCGCGAGCGTTGCGAGGCGGGGGGGATCCGCGCCGCGGTCGTCAACAGCGGCAATGCCAACGCCGAGACCGGCGAGCAGGGCTACGCCGACGCCCTGGCGATGTCGGCGACCGCCGCCGAGCAGCTCGGGCTGGAGCAGCCGCAGGTCGCCGTCGCCGAGACCGGGACGATCGGGGTGCCGCTGCCGGTCGGCGCCGTCCTCGCCGGCATCGCCGAGGCCGCCTCGACCCTTTCCGAGCAGGGCGGGGGAGCCTTCTCCGACGCGATCCTCACCACCGACCGCTGGCCGAAGCGCTGCACCCTGCGGGCCGGCAGCGTGACGCTTTCCGCCCAGGCGAAGGGGGCGGGGATGATCGAGCCGAACATGGCGACGATGCTCTGCTTCGTCCAGACCGACGCCGTCGTCGAGGACGCCGACGCGCTCCTGCGCGCCGCCACCGACGCCTCCTTCAACCGGATCACCGTCGACGGCCAGATGAGCACCAACGACACGGTCCTGCTCCAAGCCTCCGGTGCCTCCGGGCAGCCGCTGCCGGCGGGACTGCTGGAGGCGGTGCTGATGCAGCTGGCGATCGAGATTGTCCGCGACGGCGAGGGGGCCGTCCGCACCGGCCGGATCGAGGTGACCGAGGCGGCGACGCAGGCGGAGGCCGAGCGGGTCGCCCGCGCGATCGCCAACTCGCCGCTGGTGAAGACGGCGCTGTTCGGCCGCGACCCCAACTGGGGCCGGATCGCCCAGGCCGCCGGCGCCGCCCTCGCCGGCGAGGAGCTGCCGGAGCTGGGGGCGGAGAACATCGACGCCGCCGAGCTCGGGGCCGACGTACCCGAGGCCGAGATCGGCTTGCGCCTCGGCCGCGGCGGCCACAGCGCCCACGTCTGGTTCTCCGACCTCGGCTACGAGTACGTCAAGCTGAACGCGGAATACACGACGTGAGCGCCCACGCCGACAGCAGCGTCGCCACCCTCCTCGAGGCGCTGCCCTACATCCGCGAGTTCCACGGCCGCACCGTGGTGATCAAGTACGGCGGCGCGGCGATGCTCGACGACGAGCTGCGCGAAGCCTTCGCCACCGACGTCGTCCTGCTCAAGTACGTCGGTCTCAACCCGATCATCGTCCACGGCGGTGGCCCCGAGATCACCCGCTACATGGAGAAACTCGACCTCGAGGTCCGCTTCCACGAGGGCCTGCGCGTCTCCGACGCCGAGACGGTCGAGGTCGCGCAGATGGTCCTGGCGGGGAAGATCAACTCCGAAATCGTCCAGCGGCTGAACCGCCACGGCCAGGCGGCGGTCGGCCTCTCCGGCGAGGACGGGAACCTCTTCGAGGTCTCGCCCGTCGCCAACGCCGAGCAGGTCGGCTTCGTCGGCTCGATCGAGCGGGTCGACGTCGACGTCCTCAACCACATCGCTGCCGACTACATCCCGGTGATCGCCTCTTCGGCCTCCGACCGCAACGGCCAGTCCTACAACGTCAACGCCGACGAGGCGGCCGGAAAGGTTGCCGCAGCTCTTGGCGCCCACAAGGCAATCTTCCTCACCGACGTCCAGGGCTGGCTGGAAGATCCGGCCGACAAGAGCTCGCTGATCTCTCGCTGCACGGTGGACGAGGTTGACGCCCGTCTGGAGAGCCTGGAAGGCGGCATGCGGCCGAAGCTGCAGGCCTGCGTCGACGCGATCCGTGGCGGCACCCAGTCGGCGGCGATCATCGACGGCCGCCGTCCGCACAGCCTCCTGCTGGAGCTCTTCACCGACGCCGGCATCGGCACGATGGTGACCCCGTGACCGACGTCGCCGAGGGGATCGGCCTCAGCGCGACCCGCTCGCTGGAGGAGCGCTACCTGATGCGCACCTACAAGCGGGCGCCGGTCGACTTCGTCAAAGGCGAGGGACCGCTGCTCTGGGACGCGGAGGGCAAGAAGTACCTCGACTTCCTCGCCGGGATCTCGGTCTGCTCGGTCGGCCACTGCCACCCGGAGGTGGTGAAGGCGGTCCGCGACCAGACCCACCGGCTGATGCACGTTTCCAACCTCTTCTACACCGAGCCGATGGCGCAGCTGGCGCAGCGCCTCTCCGAGTCGAGCCTCGGCGGCCGCGTCTTCTTTTCCAACTCCGGGACCGAGGCGATCGAGTGCGCGATCAAGGTCGCCCGCAAGCACGCCCACGCTCGTGGTATCTCGGCGCCGGAGATTGTTTCTTTCGAGGGCGACTTCCACGGCCGCAGCTTCGGCGCCCTGGCGGCGACCCCGGGCCTGGCCAAGAACGAGGCGTTGCAGCCGATGCTGGCCGGCTTTCGCTCGGTCCCGCACAACGACGCGGCGGCGCTCCGCGAGGCGGTGGGCGCCCAGACCGCGGCGGTTCTGATCGAGCCGATCCAGGGTGAGGCCGGGGTGATCCCGACCAGCGAAGAGGCCCTGCTCGCGGCCCGCCAGGCCTGCGACGAGGCCGGGGCGCTGCTGATCCTCGACGAGATCCAGACCGGGGTCGGCCGCACCGGCTCGCTCTGGGCCTACCAGCAGACGCCGGTCCGCCCCGACGTCCTGACCACGGCGAAGGCGCTCGGCGGCGGCGTGCCGATCGGCGCCTGCGTCACCGCCCCGAGCTGCGCCGACGTACTCGAGCTCGGCGACCACGGTTCGACCTTCGCCGGCGGCCCCGTCGCCACCGCCGCCGCGCTGGCGGTCCTCGACATCGTCGACGAGCCGGTGCTGCTGCGGCAGGTCCGCGAGCTCGGCGCCTACCTCTGCGAGAAGCTCGACGGGCTCGACGGCGTCAGCGAAACCCGCGGCCGCGGGCTGATGGTCGGGGTCGGCTTGGAGGAGGGGATCAAGGCCGCCCCGGTCGGCGCCGACCTGCTCGAGCGCGGGCTCGTCGTCAACGTTCCCCGCCCGGACACGCTGCGCCTGCTGCCGCCGCTGGTGATCGATTCCGACCACGTCGACCTCGCGGTCGGCCTGATCGGCGAATCGCTTCTAGCCTGTGCGGCCTCATGAGCTCCAGTCGCGGCGAGGACCTTCCGAAGAAGCAGAGAGAGCTGCGTGCGACCACGGCCGAGCGCCTCGAGGCGATCGTCGAGGCGGCCGAGCGCGCCGCCGAGGGCGTGATCGACGACGCCGAAGCGCAGGCGCGCCGCTATCTCGCCCAGGCCCGGGCGGAAGCCGACCGCGCCGCCGAGGGCCGGATCGCCGAGCTCGCCGGCCTCGTTGACACGCTGCTGGGCCAGGCGATCTCGCTGCGGCGCGAGGCCGAGCGGCTGCAAGCGACTCTGGAGGCGGCCAAGGCTCAGATCGATCCCGAGCAGGAGGGCGAGGCACCGGAGCAGTCGCTGCGGCTTGAAGATCCCGCGCCGCCGGAGGCGCCGCGCCTGCGCGCCGTCGCCGGGCCCGCCGAGTCGGCGCCGCCAGCCGAGGTCCAGCTCGCCGATGCCGCCGGCGCCCGTCTATTAGCGACGCAGATGGCGGTCTCCGGCAGCAGCAGGGAGGAGATCGAGGAGCGGCTGCGAAACCGGTTCGAGATCGAGGACACGACCCCGATCCTCGACGCGATTCTCGGCCCGGAGGACTAGGAGCGATGCACGAGGACCCGACGCGGATGATGGGACCCGAAGACCGCGGTCCCGGCGGCCGCCCGCCCGCGGACCGCGACAACAACACGCGCTGGCTGATTGCCGGCCTGATCGCGGTGATCGTCGGCCTGCTGATCGCGGTGATCGTGATCGCGGGCAACGACGACGGCGGCAGCTCGACCAGCTCCAGCACCACGACCACCTCGACGGCCCCGACGACGACCGAAAGCTCGACCACCACGACGACGACCGAACCGACGACGACCACGACGGAAACGACCGAAGAAGAACCGTCGACGGAAGAAGAAGTCGAACCGGAAGAACCCGAAGAAGAACTTCCGCCTGAAGAAGAAGGCGGCTCGGGCGGCATCGAAGCCCCCTAGTTGGCAGACTTGCGCTCCCTGTGAGCGCCGAGCAACTTCATTCCCAGCCGACCGCGACCTACGAGGCCGATCCCGCGACCGTCGACCGCGTCCTCCTGCTCTATTCGGGCGGACTCGACACCAGCGTGATGCTGAAGTGGATCCAGGACCACTACGAAGCCGAAGTGGTCTGCCTCACCGTCAACCTCGGCCAGCCCGGCGAGGACTACGAGGTGATCGAACGCAAGGCGCTGCAGCTGGGCGCGGTCGAGTGCCACGTGGTCGATGCCCGCGAGCGCTTCGCCAGCGACTTCGTCGCCCCGGCGATCAAGGCCAACGCTGTCTACGGCAGCGGCTACCCGCTCTTCACGGCGCTTGGTCGGCCGTTGATCGCTCAGCTGGCGGTCGAATACGCGCGCCAAACGGGCTGCGACACGATCGCCCACGGCTGCACCGGCAAGGGCAACGACCAGGTCCGGATCGAGGCCACGGTCGCCACCCTGGCACCGGAGCTGAAGACGATCGCCCCGGTCCGCACCTGGGCGATGGGCCGCGACGAGGAGATCGCCTACGCGCGCGAGCACGGGATCCCCGTCAAGGGCGGCACCGAGGCGGCGCCGTATTCGATCGATGACAACCTCTGGGGACGGTCGTCGGAGGGCCGCTGGATCGAGGACCTGGAGCGCGCTCCCGAGGATGACGTCTTCCAGCTGGTGACCCGCCCCGAGGAGGCGCCGGACGAGGCGGAGACCGTGACGATCGGCTTCGAGCAGGGGGTGCCGGTCTCGATCGATGGCGAGCGCCTGGAGCTGGTCGAGCTGCTCGAACGGGCGGCGGCGATCGGTTGTCGCCACGGCGTCGGCATCGTCGACCACATCGAGGACCGCATCGTTGGCCTCAAGGTGCGCGACATCTACGAGGTGCCGGCGGCGGCGATGATCCTCACCGCCCACGAGGAGCTGGAGCGCCTGGTCGGGACGATCCACCAGAACCAGTTCAAGCCGGCGCTCGACCAGAAATGGGGATACCTCGTCTACGCCGGCCTCTGGTGGGAGCCGCTGCGCTCCGACCTCGACGCCTACATGGATGCGGTCAACAAGCAGGTGACGGGGGAGATCGGCCTGCGCCTCTTCAAGGGCTCGGTTCGCGTCGTCACCCGCTCCTCGCCCAACGCCGTCTACGACAGCGAGCTAGCCAGCTTCGCCGAGAGCGGCGGCCTCTTCAAGCAGACCGCTTCCCCCGGCTTCATCGAGCTCTGGTCGCTGCAGTCGCGGATGGCCCACCGGCTCCGCGACCGGGGCGAGGGCGGGGGAGGCTGATGTACGACCGGGTCGGCAAGGCGGCGATGAAGTTCGCTTTCGGCTACCTGCGGCGGCGCTACCGCCGCCAGGCGGCGATCGCTGCGGGCGGGTTGGCGCTTACCGCCGCGGGCGTGGCCGCCTGGTGGCTGCGCCGCGACGTGCCGGAAGGCTGAGCCGCCGAGCCGCAAGTTCTCTTGCGGTTTATTGGCAACTTGCAGGGATTTCGAGGTCGCCTCGCTAGCCTCGGCCACTCGTGCGGCCGCTGCGTTCCAAAACTCCGTTGATGAAGACGGGCGCCGCGGCGGTGCTCTGCGCGCTCCTCGCGGTGCTGGTCGCCGCCGTCGGCACCGCCAGCGCCGGCAAGGCCGACGCTCTGGAAGCGAAGCTGACGCAGGCGCGCGACGAGGCGAGCTCGCTCTCCAGCCAGCTGCAGGCGACGACGGCCGAACTGGCGGGCGCCGAAGCCGAAGCGGCAAAGGCGCAGGCGCACGAGGAAAAGCTCAGCACGATGCTCACGGAAGGTCGCGAACGCGCCGCCGAGCTCGCTCAGAAGCTGGAAGACACGAAGCACCGGCTCGCGGTCGAGAAGGCGCGGCTGCGGCGCTCGCGCCAGGTCCTCGCCGACCGGCTGGTGGCGATCTACGAGAGCGGCACGCCCGACGCGGCGACGCTGGTCCTCGAAGCCGACGACTACCAGGACCTCGTCGCCCGCAACGACTACCTGCGGGCGATCAACGAAGCCGACAGCGCCCTCGCCGAGCGGGTCGCCGAAGTCCGCGCCGCGGTCCACCAGGAGGTCCTACAGGTGGCCGACCTCGAGGACGAAGCGGTCGCCTACGACGAACGGCTCGAAGCCGCCCGCGCCGAAATCGCCCCGGTCCGGGAAGCCGCCGACGCCGCGGCGGCGCGCCTCCAGTCCCTCAGCGCCAGCCGCGAAGCCTCGCTGGCGACGCTGAAAGGCGACATCGCCGACTGGGTCGACGAGATCCAGGAAGCGCGCGCGGCCGAAGCGCGGGAAGCCACCGAAGCCGAAGCCGAAGAAGAAGTCGGCCGCTGGCTCGGCGGGCCGTACTCGATCCCGACCTACATCGTGATGTGCGAGTCGGGCGGCAACTACAGCGCCCTCAATCCTTCCAGCGGGGCCGGCGGCGCCTACCAGATCCTCCCTTCGACCTGGGAACTTTACGGCGGCCAGGGCGAGCCGCAGAACGCCCCGAAGGCCGAACAGGACCGGATCGCCGCCGAAATCTGGGCCGACTCCGGCCCCAGCGCCTGGGTCTGCGGCTGAAGTGCGCGGCTTCCTCGCGTAGTACGTGAGTCATCCGTGCTGAAGTAGCGCGGAAATCGCGCGGAAGCGTTGCGAAAGGGGCGATTGCCATCCACCCGGATTGGCATGATCGACGGACCCGTGAGCCCTGCCTCAGCCGTACATCTGCACGCCCATAGCGAGTACTCGCTGCTTGACGGCGCCTGCAAGATCGACGCGATGGCGGCGCGGGCGGCAGAGCTCGACCAGCCGGCCCTGGGGCTGACCGACCACGGCGTCATGAACGGCGCCGTCGATCTCTATAAGGCCTGCCAGAAGCACGGGATCAAGCCTATCGCCGGGCTCGAGGCCTACCTCGTCGACGACCGCCTCGCGGTTAAGGAGCAGACGCGCTACGAGCGCAACCACCTGACCCTGCTGGCGGAGACCAACGAGGGCTTCGCCAATCTCGTCAAGCTCACCTCCGCCGGCTTCCTCGAAGGCTTCCACCGCGGCAAGGCCAACGTCGACATGGAGCTGCTGGAGCGGCACTCCAAAGGCGTGATCGCCCTCACCGGCTGCTTGCAGTCCCGCTTCTGCCGGCGCCTGGTCGAAGAGCGCGAGGACGACGCCCGCGCCCATCTCGATGACCTGATCCAGGCCTTCGGCCCCGACCAGGTCTACTTCGAGGTGCAGAAGAACGGCATCGCCGAGCAGGACAAGGCGAACGAGGGGATCGTCCGCTTCGCCCGCGAGCTGAACCGGCCGCTGGTCGGGACCGCCGACGTTCACTACCTGCGCCGCGAGGACTTCGACAACCACGCAGCGCTGCTCTGCGTGCAGACGAAGTCGACGCTGCAGATGCCGAAGATGAGCTTCGACACGAACGAGTTCTACATCAAGGACAACGCCGAAATGGCGGACTCGTTCGCCGAGTGGCCGGAGGCGGTGCCGACGACGCTGGAGATCGCCGAGCGCTGCGAGATCGAGATCGAGCTCGGCAAGCTGCTGCTGCCGCGCTACCCGGCCCCCGACGACGAGGAGCCGGAGGCGATGCTGCGGCGGATCGCCGCCGACGGCCTCCGCGCCCGCTATGGCGACCCGGCGCCCGCCGAGGCGGTCGAACGGCTCGAGTTCGAGCTTGGGGTAATCGAGGAGATGGGTTTCTCCTCCTACTTCCTGATCGTCTGGGACTTCGTCACCTATGCGAAGGAGAACGGGATCGCGGTCGGCCCCGGCCGCGGCTCGGCCGCCGGCTCGATCGCCTCCTACTGCCTCAACATCACCGACCTCGACCCGCTCGCCGAGGGCCTGATCTTCGAGCGCTTCCTCAACCCAGGGCGCAAATCGATGCCGGATATCGACATCGATTTCTCGGTCCGTGGCCGCGAGCGGATGATCCGCTACGTCGCCGAGAAATACGGCCGCGAGTCGGTCGCCCAGATCATCACCTTCGGCAAGATGGCGCCGCGCGCTGCCACCCGCGACGCCGCCCGCGTGCTCGGCTTCGACTACGCCACCGGCGACCGCCTGGCGAAGCAGATCCCGGAGCCGATCATGGGCCGCAGCCCCTCCTTCGACGAATGCCTGAAGCCGGGCGAGGAGCTGAAAAAGACCTACGACTCCGAGCCCGACGCGCGCAAAGTCATCGACGTCGCCCGCGGCCTCGAGGGGATCATCCGCAACAACTCGATCCACGCCGCCGCCGTGGTGATCGCCGACCGGCCGCTGCACGAGGTCGTGCCCCTGCAGCTGGCCGAGGACAAGAGCGCCCCCGCCGCCAGCAACGAGAAAGGCAAGCCGGAGCGCCAGTACAAGATCGTCACCCAGTACTCGATGAACCCGATCGAGGAGATGGGGCTGCTGAAGATGGACTTCCTCGGCCTCCGCAACCTCGACGTGATCGAGGACGCGATCGACATCATCGAGCGCTCGCGCGGCGAGCGGATCGACATGGAGCAGATCCCGATCGATGACGCCAAGACCTACGCGATGCTCGCCGAGGGCGACTCGACCGGCGTCTTCCAATTCGAGTCGGAGGGGATGCGCGACGCCCTGCGCAAGGTGAAGCCGACCGAGTTCGCCGACCTGGTCGCGCTCGGCGCCCTCTACCGGCCCGGCGCGATGGCCTACATCCCCACCTACGCCAAAGGCAAGCGCAACCCCGCCAGCGTCCGCTACCCCGACCCGCGCTTGCAGGAGATCACCGCCGAGACCTACGGCTGCGTCATCTACCAGGAGCAGCTGATGGCGATCGCCCGCGAGCTGGCCGGCTTCACCGGCGCCGAGGCGGACGATCTGCGCAAGGCCGTCGGCAAGAAGAAGCGCGACCTGATGGCGACGATGAAGGACAAATTCATCAAGGGCCTGGCGGAATCGAATACCGACCCGAAGGTCGCCGCCGACCTCTGGAAGCTGAACGAAGCGGCCGCCGACTACTCCTTCAACAAGTCCCACGCCGCCTGCTACGCGCTGATCTCCTACCGCACCGCCTACCTCAAGGCCAACTTCCCGGCCGAGTACATGGCGGCGGTGATCTCCTCGGTGATGAACACCAAAGACAAGGTGCCGTTCTTCGTCAACCGCTGCGCGGAGATGGGGATCGACGTGCTGCCGCCCGACGTCAACTCCTCCGGCCACTCCTTCGTCGTCTCTGAGAACGCGATCCGCTTCGGCCTCGACGCGGTCAAGAACGTCGGCCACTCGGCGGTCGAGTCCATCCTGCGGGCACGCGAGGAGAAGCCGATCGAGTCGATCTGGGACTTCTGCGAGAGGGTCGACTCGCGGGCGGTGAACAAACGGGCGATCGAATGCCTGATCAAGTGCGGCGCCCTCGACTCCACCGGCGCCAGCCGCAAGGGGATGCTGGAAGCGCTGCCGGCGGCGCAGTCGGCGGGGCAGAAGGCCCAGGAGGACGCCCAGCTCGGCCAGGGCTCGATCTTCGACTTCGGCGACAGCGGCGGCGAGACGCAGTCGCACGCCCACCAGCGGCCACCGATCCCGGCCGCCGAGTTCGACCGCGCCGAGATGTTGGCGATGGAGAAGGAGGTGCTCGGCACCTACCTCTCCTCGCACCCGCTGGCCGAAGTCGGGCCGGCGCTGCGGGCGCGGGTCGACTGCAGCATCGCTCAGCTCGGCGGCAAACCCGACGGCGCCTGGGTCACCGTCGGCGGCATCGTCGTCGAGTGCAAGAAGATCCGCACCAAGAGCGGTAACCAGATGATGTTCGCGACCCTCGACGACGTCGAAGGTCAGGTCGAGATGCTGGTCTTCAAGGCCGACGAGTCCGAGAGCGCCGAGGTGATCCAGCCCGACGCGATCGTCCTCGTCCGGGGCCGCCTCGACCACAAGGATCGCGGCGAGACCAAGCTGGTCGTCCAGGAGGCGCAGCGCTTCGAACCCGACGAGGCCGAGATCGCCAAGGCCGGCAGGCTGGCGCCGGCGCCGACCCCCGCCGGGCCGTTCGAGGTCTCGATCGACCTCTCGCGCTGGAGCGATGAGCTCTGCGAGGAGCTGAAGGCCGTGTTCGAACACCACAAGGGGGACCAGGAGGTCCACCTCGTCGTCGGCGAGCGCCGCTACCGGATCGGCGAGCGGTACCGGGTCAAACCCTCGGGGCTACTGCGCTCCGATGTAGATGAGATCTTGAGCGCGACCGCGCTGGCGGCTTGAAGCCCTGCAACCGCTTGGTTCCGCGATCTCACCTCCCTAGACTTTCCGCATGAGTGCAACGCGTACGCAGGTCGGCGAGTGCCGCCAGTGCCGTTCCTTCTGCGACAAGATGGTCGAGCCGCGGGGCTGCATCGAGCTCGGCTGCAAGTTCCTCTACAGCTACGTCGACCGCCTCACCGGCGAGCAGTACGTCGGCTGCATGCAGGAGGTCTTCGGGGCCGAGGTGGATCTGCGGGCGGTGCTGGAGCCAGGCGGCTTCGGCGGCGTCAAGATGACCGGCGAGCCGCTACCGCACTGCCAGTTCTCGGTCGAGCGCGCCTACGAGGGCCAGGGGGAGTCCTACGGCTGCGTTAACCGCCGCTTCTTCGACTGCACCGACGGGGGCAGCGAGGGGCTGCGGGCCTTCGATCTGCGCGACGTTTAGCGGCCCTTTTCGGGAACCGGGCGATCTCGACACGCTTTGGTGACGCGACACCGTTCTATGTAGACTTTGCCGCCATGGCTGATTCCTCTGTCGCCGACGTCGACGCCAACGCGCTGCTCGACGAGGCCAACTCCACGTCCGAGGCTCAGGGCGAACCGCAGTTCACCCTCGAGCTGAACCAAGACCAGAAGGACATCCGCGAGTGGGTGCACGGTTTCGCCGAGGGCGTCGTCCGGCCGGCCGCGGCGGAGTGGGACGAGCGCGAGGAAACGCCGTGGCCGGTCATCCAGGAGGCCGCCAAGATCGGCCTCTACAGCTTCGAAGCGATGGGCCAGTTCTGGGCCGATCCGACCGGGCTGACGCTGCCGATCTCCAACGAGGAGCTGTTCTGGGGCGACGCTGGCATCGGCATGGCGATCATGGGCACGACGCTCGCGGTCGCAGCGATCTTCGGGCAGGGAACCCCGGAGCAGATGGGCGAGTGGATCCCGCAGTGCTTCGGCTCTGCGGACGATGTCAAGCTCGCGGCCTTCTGCGCCTCCGAGCCGGACGCCGGTTCCGACGTCTCCGGCATCCGCACCACCGCCAAGTACGACGAGGCGAAAGACGAATGGGTGATCAACGGCCAGAAGGCCTGGGCCACCAATGGCGGCATCGCGAATATTCATGTCGTGATCGCCTCGGTCGACCGCGAGCTTGGCTCGCGTGGCCACGCCGCCTTCGTCATCCCGCCCGACACGCCGGGCTGCGAGCAGGGCGCCAAGGTGAAGAAGCACGGCCTCCGCGCCTCCCACACCGCCGACGTCCACCTCGACGACTGCCGTGTCCCGGGGGCCTGCCTGCTGGGCGGCAAAGAGAAGCTCGACGAACGCCTCGCCCGCGTCCGCGAGGGCAAAAAAGCCAAATCGCAGGCGGCGATGCAGACCTTCGAGGCCAGCCGGCCGACCGTCGGCGCCCAGGCGCTCGGCATCGCCCGCGCCGCCTACGAGTACGCGCTCGACTACGCCAAAGAGCGCGAACAGTTCGGTAAGAAGATCATCGAGAACCAGTCGATCGCCTTCGACCTGGCGAACATGAAGCTCGAGATCGACGCCGCCCGCCTGCTCGTCTGGCGCGCCGCCTGGATGGGCCGCAACGGCCACAAATTCGAAAACGCCGAGGGCTCGATGTCGAAGCTCAAGGCCGGCGAGGTCGCCGTCTGGGTGACCGAGCGGGCGATCCAGATCCTCGGCGGCAACGGCTACACCCGCGAGTTCCCGGTCGAGCGCATGCACCGCGACTCGAAGATCTACACCATCTTCGAGGGCACCTCCGAGATCCAGCAGCTAGTGATCTCCCGCGCCATCTCCGGTCTCCACATCAAATAAAGACTTACGGCGGGAGAGCAAGGGCTGGCGCAAGCCAGCCCTTGTCGCCTGCCCTGGAGCCGGTGCCCCTTGATCCCAGGCTCCCGAGACCGCATCCGATTTTTAACACAGCCGGGTGGGGCGAAAACCGGATGCGCTGGTTCGCGCTAGACCGAGGGCGCCTGTACAGGGGTTCGGTCATGCTCCGCGTGAATTTGTCGTGGCCCTAACGGGCCTACTCCCGAATATGCTGCCCGCCTAGGGCGGGCAAAGATCAGATTGCATATCGCGGCTTCGCGACATTCCCGCGGAGCACGACCGGACCCCTAACCAACACGCACGGCGAGACCGTCTTGCGTACGAGTCCGCGACAGTCGTGTAGAGGACGACTTTTCGCGGTCTCGCAGAGAGTGCTCTTTTGGGTCTCTGTCAGTGTCCGCCAGGATATTTAGTTTCCTCATATGGCAGATCCTCTCGACACTCAGAGCCAGGAAGTCGCTGGCGCGCTGACCTTGGGACAGAATGCTTTGGCGGAAGCCGAACGCATCTTCGATACGGAGACGACCTCCTCGCATCGGCAGCAGTGGCCTAACGTTTTCAGGCTCGAAGCCGCTACCAAATATGCCCGAAACATTCTGGCCGTAGCAGAGCCCGAAATCACTCCTTCGGCCGCTGCAAATGAGCTTCAGGCTGCGGCTGTCCAAGCACGGGATGCGATTCGTGCAGCTGTTGATTCTGGTGGGGGGGATATCACGGGATCAGCAGACCGATTGATCAACGCGGCGCGAAACATCCCACCTGGTCCGGCGCTTGAGGATCTCCCGGGAATCGCTGCGCTAAGAGATGAGATTGAAAAGACGCGAGCGGAGACTAAAACGCAGATCGGAGAGGCAGCGGCCGAAGTTGCTGGCCAGAAAGACCAAGCGTTCGCCGCAATCAATGAGGCTGTCGACGCCATAGCCATTCGACGCGAAGCCGCCGACCAGCAGGCCAGCGAACTCGGGCTTGTGACTAGCCATATCGCCGCTGAGAATCTCGCCGACACCTATGCCGTGGAGGCAAAGAGGACGGAGCATCAGGCCAAGCGGTACACCTTCAGTTCGCTTGCCGTCGGCGTCCTTTCGGTCGCAGTGACGGTCATTGGGTTATTGACTGTGAAGGAGGCATCAAGCTTCCAAACGGTTATCGGGCATGCGGCCTTCGGTATTCCCGTTGCTTTGCTCGCGGCGTACATCAACAGTCTCGCGACCAACCATCGGCTTGAGGCATGGAGACTCCGACATCTCGAACTGCAGATCCGGACCGCAAATCCTTTCTTGGGCTTGCTGGATACGGAGCGACGCGAAGAGACCTTGGCTGCACTCGCACTTCGCTTTTTCCCCGGTCAGGAAGGGGTCAGCTTTGACGGGGGGAGCAGTGGAGTGCCAGCCCCGGAAATGGTCGAGCTACTGCGGGCCCTTGTGCAGAGGCAGGTGTCGACTCCTGCCGCGCCACCCGCCCCAGCTTCAGAAGGAGCCAACTGACTCGAGAGCCAGCCTTATTTCCCTCGGCGTTTGAGGCCTTCGCGCCGCAGGCGCTTCGCCAGAGTGACTTCGGCCTTCGAGCTGCCCTTCTTTTCCGGGCCCGGGGTCTCCAGGGTTGCCGGGAGGCCCTCGAAGCGGGGCTCTGAGAGGAAGGCGGAGAGGCCTCGCTTGCCCATCTCGCCTTTGCCGATGTTGGCGTGGCGGTCCAGGTGGGCGCCGAGGGGGACGGCGGCGTCGTTGACGTGGACTGCTCCCAGGCGCTCTAGGCCTACCTTGGCATCGGCATTGTCGAGGACCGCGGATAGGTGGGCCTCGTCGGTGATGTCATAGCCCTGGGCGAACATGTGGCAGGAATCGAGGCAGAGGCCGAGGCGCTTGTCGTCATTGGCGCCGTCGATCAGGGCGGCGATCTGGTCGAAGTCGCGCGCGAGCAGGCCCTTGTGGCCGGCGGTCTGCTCGAGCAGCAGCGGACAGGAGTCGGTTTCCTTCAGGGCCGCGGCGATCACTTTCGAAGCTCGTTTCAGCGACGGTTTCAGCGGATCGGTCTTCTGCGATCCCGGGTGCAGGACGACCCCTCGGGCGCCGATCGCGTCGCCGATCCGCAGCGCATGGGTGAGCGAGGTAAGCGATTTCTTCCGTAAGTCTTTGTCTTTGGTCGCGCAGTTGATCAGGTAGACGGCGTGGATGATCACCGCTTCGACGGGGGAGGCATCCATCGCCTCGCGGAAGGCGGCGAAGTCCTCCTCGACGAAGTTCGTCGGCCGCCACATGCGCGGGCTCTGGTTGAAGATCTGGATAGATTCGCAACCGCGCTCCTTGCCACGCTCGATCGCGTTGGCGAGTCCGCCGGCAGTGGAAACGTGCGCTCCTACGAACATGAAAAGCGATAACTCCCGTCTCAGGTTTGCCCCCTCGCCGACCGGTGCGCTGCACATCGGCGGAGCGAGGACGGCACTCTACAACTGGCTCGCAGCCCGTCACGACGGTGGCGAGCTGATCCTGCGGATTGAGGACACCGACCGCGAGCGCTCGACCCAGGAGAACTGGGACCAGATCATCGACGCGCTGCAGTGGCTCGAGCTCGACTGGGATGAGGGGCCGATCTCGCAGGCAGGGCGGGCCGAGCGCCATGAGGAGGCGCTGCGGCAGCTGCTCGACTCCGGCCACGCCTACCGCGACCACGCGACCGCCAAGGAGGTCGAGGCCTGGAAGGCCGAGCACGTGGCCGGCAGGGGCTACCGCGGCACTCCCACCGCCGACGAGACCGCGGCGATCCGCCTGCGGGTGCCCGACGAGGGCGAGACCGTCGTCCACGACCTGATCCGCGGCGAGGTCGCCTTTCCTAACGCCAGCTACGACGACTTCGTGATCGCCCGCGGGGACGGCTCGGTCCTCTACAACTTCGCCGTCGCCGTCGACGACGCCGAGATGGGTGTGACCGAGGTGGTTCGCGGCGACGACCACCTCTCGAACACGCCGAAGCAGCTGCTTGTGCTCGAGGCGCTCGGCTTCGAGGCGCCGCGCTACGCGCACCTGCCCTTGTTGCACGGGCCCGACGGCAAGAAGCTCTCCAAGCGCCATGGCGCCGCCTCGATCCAGGAGCTGCGCGATGCCGGCTACCTGCCGGCCGCCGTGCGCAACTATCTGGCGCTGCTCGGCTGGGGCGCCGACGACGACACGACGATCATGTCGACTGAGGAGCTGGTGCGGCGCTTCCGGGTCGAGGACGTCGGTAAATCGGCGGCGATCTTCGACGAGAAGAAGCTGCGCTGGCTGAACGGCCGCTTCATGCGCGAGATGCCGCTCGACGACTACGTCGCCGCGGTCGCCCGCCATCTCGGCCGCGAGCCCGACGCGAAGCTGCGGACGGCCTGCGAGATCGCCCAGGAGAAAGCCCAGACCCTGGAGGAGGTCTGGCCGCTGATCCGCTTCCTCTTCGAGCCGCCGGTCGACGACGAGAAGGCCTGGGGCAAGGTGATGAAGGAGGGGACCGGCGAGGTCCTCGCTGCCGTCGCCGAAGCGCTGGAGCCGGTCGAGCCCTTCGAGCCCGAGGCGATCGAGGCGGCACTGGCGCCGCTGCTCGAGCGCTTCGACCTCAAGCCGGGAAAGCTCTACCAGCCGATTCGGGTCGCGATCACCGGCACCTCGATCTCCCCGGGGATCTTCGAGTCCCTGGCCGCTCTCGGCCGCGAGCGCTCCCTGGAGCGGATCCGGGCCGCCGCTGGTCGCCTCGCCGCCGCCTAGCGCCGCATCTAGCACCTAATTTTGTGGATTGGAAAGGGGTGTTGGGCTAAACCCGGGCGCGTTTGCTGCCGATGGGTTGCCCAATGAGCGTCACCGCTCCCCAGAGCAATGGCAAAGTCCCCCTGCACGAAGGGCCCCAGGCCGGCCGCGCCGCTCCGGCGCCCGGAAGCCGCTTGGCGGAAGCCTTCGAGGCGGTCGAGCGCTATCCCGTCCTGGTCGAGGCCCGCGACCGGGTGATCAACGCCGCCACGGCCGAGACCGCCCGCGCCGGCGAAATCATCGAAGCCGTCGAGAGTGACGTCGCCCTTGCTGTCTCCGTCCTGCGCAACGCCAACCGCAGCGGCCTCCATGCCGGCGGCATCGCCAGCATCCCGGCCGCGGTCGAGCTGCTGAAGCCCGCCGGCGTCCTCGCGATCGCCGGGACCGCGCCCAGCTTCGACTTCTTCGAGCCCAACGGCGGCTGGGAGCTGAAGCCCGAGCGCTTCCGCGTCCACGCCCTCGCCACCCAGCGCGCCGCCGACCGCATCGGTCGCGTCGTCGGCTGGGTCGAACGCGACGAGCTGGCGGTGGCGGCGCTGCTGCACGACATCGGCCGCCTCGTCATCTCCCGCCTGCACCCGGGCTACAAGGTCTACTTCGACGCCGTCTCCCGTACCCCGGAGCAGCGCCTGCGCGAGGAACGCGAGCAGCTTGGAATCGATCACGCGCTGGTCGGCGGCGTCCTCGCCCGGCGCTGGAACCTGCCGCAGCGGCTGGCGATCGCGATCGAGCGCCACCACGCCGACGACGCCGAAGGTCTGGCGGCGATGATCGCCACTGCCGACATGGTCGCCCACTACTGCCAGGGCGAGGCGATCGCGCCGGAGCGCCTGCGTTCCGCCGCCGAGCGCTGCGGCCTCAGCGAGGCCGCTCTCCGCGATCTCCTCTACGAGCTGCCGATGCCGACCCAGGACGCGACCCGGATCAGCGAGCCCTGCCCGCTTTCTGCCCGCGAGCTCGACGTTCTCCGCCACCTCTCCGAGGGCATGGTTTACAAGCAGATCGCCAGCGAGATGCACCTCTCGGTCTCGACGATCCGCACCCACCTCCACAACGTCTACGGCAAGATCGGCGCCGTCGATCGCGCCCAGGCCGTCCTCACGGCGCGCGATAGAGGTTGGATCTGAGATGAGCAAGATGCCCGCCGCCGCGGCGGCCCCTGCCGCCCAGCAGAAGCAGCCTGCGCCGAAGTGGCGGCGCCGCTCTCTGGTTCGCGTCCGCCGCCCGAGCTGGGCGGTAAGCGATCAGCGCCCGGTCAGTCGATAAGGCACTCGCGCACGGCGATCGCCACCGCGTGGGTGCGGTTTTTGGCGCCGAGGCGGGCGAGGGCGTACTTCATATGGGTCTTCACCGTCTCCTCGCTGAGGTCGAGCTCGCGGGCGGCGAAGGTGGTCGACTCGCCGTCGGCCAGCAGCTGCATGATCTCGCGCTGGCGGCGGGTCAGCTTGCCGCGGCTCCCTTTCGGGGGCACGGCGGGGTCGATGAAGCGCTCCTGCGTGAGCGCCGCCTCGATGGCTTTGCGCAGTTCTTTCGGCCCGGCCGTGCGGGCGACGTAGGCGCTGGCACCGGCCGAGAGCGCGGCGCTGGCAAGGTGGCGTTCGGGCAGCTCGCCGTGGGCGACGATCCCGAGCCCGGAGGCCGAGCGATGCAGCATCCGGATCGCTTCGGCGCCGTTGATCGCGCTGCCGTCGCCGTTCCCGCGCCAGCGCATGTCGACGACGGCGACGTCGATGTGGCCGACGTCGCGGACCAGGTCGACGCCCTCCTCGCGGGTCGGCACCTCGTGGACGACGAAGCCGTCGGCGATCGCCTCCCGGATGCCCATCCGGACGAGCGGGTGGCCGTCGATCACAAGACAATGGTGGCGCTGGCTCAGGGTGGTTCCAATCTCCCGATGGACTGAGTGGGCGCCGGTGGGGGGCCGGCCCTGCGGCCGATCCTAACCCAGCCCCGCCAGGGTGCGGTAGAAAGTCCGGGTGATCTCCATTACCTCGAAGTCGAGATACGCGGTAGTTGCGCTCGCCGAGTTGGCGCGGGCGGGCGAGCGGCCGGTGCCGATCAAAGAGCTGGCCGAGCGTCGCGACATCCCCGAGCAGTTCCTCGAGCAGCTTTTCTCGACCCTCCGCCGCGCCGGCCTGCTGACCAGCCACCGCGGCATGCGCGGCGGCTACACCCTCTCGCGCCCGGCCGAAGAGATCACCGTCCTCGACGTCGTCCAGGCCCTCGACGGCAAAGTCGGCGACGAGGCCGACGAGGCCGGCGGCATCTGGGCCGAGGGCGTCGCCGCCCTCCGCAAAGTCTTCGGCCAAACCACGATCGCCGAAGTAGCCCGCCGCGAGGCCGAAGAGGCGGGCTCCGGGATGTACTTCATCTAGCTGGTTACGACTTGCTCGTCAGCGAAAGGGGGAGAGACCGTGGCTTCTCCTGGCTTTCCCATGGGTGCGAGTCCAGAGGGCGCTTAGCCAGAAGAAGGCGATCAAGTTGCTGAAAGAAAACGGCTGGACCCAATCGCGGGGCGGCAAGCACCAGGTGAAGATGACGAAGCCAGGCTGCCGCCCGATCACGCTTCCACAGCACAGAGGCCGTGATTACTCACCTGGACTGACCAAGGCGATTCTCAAGCAGGCGGGGCTAAGATGAAGGGCACTTCACCTATGGAGCTAACCGCCCGCATCCACATTGAGGACGACAGCTACTGGGCCGACGTGCCCGAGCTGCCCGGCTGCTTCGCGTCTGGGGACAGCCTCGATGAGCTGTTCAAGTCTTTACAAGAGGGGGTCGCGCTCTATCTCGCCGACGAGGGCGAGCAAAGCGGCCCGCTGCACGTGGCGACGGCCACGCTGACGGATCGTTCGCCCAGCCCGGCATAGATTGATGCGAATCGGAGCGGAGGCCTCAGCCGTTGTCGGCAATACGCCGATGGTGCAGCTCGACCGGATGGGCGAGGGGCTGGCGGGCGACGTCTGCGTGAAGCTGGAGTACTTCAATCCCGGTGGGTCGGTGAAGGACCGGATTGGGGTGGCGATGATCGATGCCGCCGAAGAGGAGGGGTTGATCCGGCCGGGGCGGGGGGTGGTGGTGGAGCCGACCAGCGGCAACACCGGGATCGCGCTGGCGATGGTCTGCGCGGCTCGCGGCTACGAGCTGATTTTGACCTTGCCGGAGGGGATGAGCCGGGAGCGGGGCAAGCTGCTGCGGGCCTACGGAGCCGAGGTGCGGGAGACGCCTTCTCTTGGCGGCATGAACGAGGCGGTCGCCTTGGCTGAAGAGATCCGAGAGCAGCGCAAAGCCTTCATGCCGATGCAGTTCTCGAATCCCGCCAACGCCGAGGTGCATCGCCGCACGACGGCCGAGGAGATCTGGCGCGACACCGAGGGCGAGATCGGCGCCTTCGTCGCTGGCGTCGGTACCGGCGGCACGATCACCGGGGTCGGCCGGATGCTGAAGGAGCGGGCGCCGGAGGCGCTGGTGGTGGCGGTCGAGCCAGCGAGCTCGCCGGTCCTCTCCGGCGGCAAACCCGGCCCGCACAAAATCCAGGGGATCGGCGCCGGCTTCGTCCCCGAGGTTCTCGACCGCAGCGTGGTCGACGAGATCCTCTCGGTCGGCGACGAGGACGCGCTGGAGACGGCGCGGCGGGTGGCGAAGGAGGAGGGGGTGCTCGCCGGCATCTCTGCCGGCGCCAACATCTGGGCGGCGCTGGAGGTGGCGGGTCGGCCGGAGCTGGCGGGCAAGAGGGTGGTGACGATCGTCTGCGACTCGGGTGAGCGCTACATGTCCCTACCCTTCTTCTCACCATGAACCGCTGGAAACGGCTGCTCAAGGAGGTTCGCGCGGATGTGCGGGCCGCGCGCGAGCGCGATCCGGCGGCGCAGAACGTCTCCACCTTCGAGATCCTCTCAAGCTGGGCTGGCGTTCAGGCGCTGCTCGCGCACCGGGCCGCCCATGCCCTGATGGAAGCGGGCGTGCCGCTGGTTCCGCGGACGATCGCCTACCTGACCCGGGCGATAACCGGGATCGAGATCCATCCCGCCGCCGAGATCGGCAACGAGTTCTTCATCGACCACGGCTCCGGCGTCGTGATCGGCGAGACCGCCGCGATCGGCAGCTGCGTCACCCTCTACCAAGGGGTCACGCTCGGCGGCACCGGCTTCCAGCGCGGCAAGCGCCACCCGACCCTCGGCGACAACGTCACTGTCGGCTCCGGGGCGAAGTTGCTGGGCCCGATCGCGGTCGGCGACGGGGCGAAGATCGGTGCCAACACGGTTGTCGTCGAGGACGTGCCGCCGGGCGCGACCGTGGTCGGCAACCCCGGCCACCCGGTGCGGCTCGAAGGCAAGCGGGTCGAAGGCCCCGACGCCGACTGGATCCACCTGCCGGACCCGATCGCCGACGCGATCAAGGCGCTCTCGGAGCGGATCGCCGAGGTAGAGCAGCGGCTGGCGCGCCTTGACGGCGGTAACGGCCCCTCGGCCGAGGTGGCAAAGATCGAGCCCCGCACCGGCCGCTCCTCGGCTGGTGGCTGAGCCCGCCGGGTCCCTGGCTATGCTCGGCGGGTGAGCCTGCAGGAGCACTTCGACACCTCCCCTGAGGCGCATTCGCAGCCGCCTGCGGCGCCGACCGAGCCGGGTGCCGACCGGATCGAGCGGCTGCTCAGCGGCCTCAACGGTCCCCAGCGCGAGGCGACCGAACACAGCGGCGGGCCGCTGCTGGTTCTCGCCGGGGCCGGCTCGGGCAAGACCCGCGTCCTCACCCACCGGATCGCCTACCTGCTGGCGACCGGCGAAGCGCGGCCGGGGGAGATCCTGGCGATCACCTTCACCAACAAGGCGGCGGCGGAGATGCGCGAGCGGGTCGGCCAGCTGGTCGGGCGCTCGGTGCGGGCGATGTGGGTGACGACCTTCCACTCGGCCTGCGCGCGGATGCTGCGGGTCGACGCCGAGCGGCTCGGCTACTCGAAGGGCTTCACGATCTACGACCAGGCCGACTCGCTGCGGATGCTTAAACGCTGCCTCTCGGAGCTCGGGGTCGACCCGAAACGTTTCCCGCCGCGCGCCGTCCACGCGAAGATCTCCGGCGCCAAGAACCAGCTGATCGACGCCTCCGCCTACGCGGAAATGCAGGGCAGTGTCTTCGAGGAAGTCGTCGCCGAAGCCTTCCCGCTCTACGAGAAGCGGATGCTGGAAGCCAACGCGATGGACTTCGACGACCTGCTCGTCCGCACGGTCAACGCGATGGAGCTGTTCGAGGAGGTCCGCGAGCGCTGGCGCCGCACCTTCCGCCACGTCCTCGTCGACGAGTACCAGGACACCAACCACGCCCAGTACCGGCTGCTGCAGCTGCTCGCTTCTGAGCACGGCAACCTGATGGTGGTCGGCGACGAGGACCAATCGATCTACGGCTTCCGCCACGCCGACATTCGCAACATCCTCGACTTCGAGCGGGACTTCCCGCAGGCCGACATGGTCAAGCTCGAGCAGAACTACCGCTCGACCGAAGTGGTGCTGAACGCCGCCAACGCGGTCGTCGAACGCAACCGCGAGCGGCGGCCGAAGGAGCTCTGGACCGAAGAGAAGGGGGGAGAGCTGGTCCAGCTCTCCGAGCTCGGCGACGAGCACGAGGAGGCGCGCTGGGTCGCGGCGGAGATCGAGCGGCTGGGGGAGGAGCACGGGCTCGCCCGCTCCGAGGTCGCCGTCTTCTACCGGACCAACGCGATGAGCCGGGTGCTGGAGGACACGCTCAACCGCTTCGACGTCCCCTACCAGGTGATCGGCGGCACCAAGTTCTACGAGCGGGCGGAGATCAAGGACGCGGTCGCCTACCTCAGCCTGCTGGTCAACCCGGCCGACCTCGTCTCCTTCACCCGCGTCGTCAACTCGCCGCGGCGCGGGATCGGCAACACCACCCAGGGGCGGCTCGCCTCGCACGCGAACACGACCGGGCAGCCGATCTGGGAGGTGATCGAGCGGGTCGAGGAGGTGCCGGGCTTAAGCGGCGCCGCGATCAAGAGCGTCTCCCGCTTCTACGAGATCGTCGCGACGCTGCGCGAACGCGCCGACGAAGAAGGACCCGTGGCGACGCTGCTGGAGACGGTGCTGAACGAGAGCGGCTACCTGGAAGCGCTGGCGGCGGAGCGCACGGTCGAGGCCGAAGGGCGGGCCGAGAACCTGGAAGCGCTGATCGCCGGCGCGGCGGAGTTCGACATCGAGCGCGAACGCGAGGGCGACAGCGAGGTGCCGCCACTGGAGGAGTACCTGCAGCAGATTTCGCTCTACAGCGAGCAGGACGCGCTGAAAGAGGAGCGGGAGCTGGTGACGCTGATGACCCTCCACAACGCCAAGGGGCTTGAGTACGACACGGTCTTCATCGTCGGCTGCGAGGACGGCGCCTTCCCCCACATGCGGGCGCTGGAGGAGGGCGGCGAAGAGGAGGAGCGCCGGCTCTGTTACGTCGGCATCACCCGCGCCCGCCGCCGCCTCTACATGACCTGGGCGCGGGAGCGGAGCCTGTTCGGCCGCTCCGAGCGCAACCTGCCCTCGCGCTTCGTCGACGAGATCCCGGTCGAACTGACCGAGCGCCACTCGACCGCATCCCAGGGCCTGAGCACGAGCTGGGGGACGCCGACGACCGACGCGGTGGAACCGGTGCAGCCGCTCGACCCCGGCCCGGCGCTGGAGCTGCAGACCGGCGACGACGTCGTCCACGCCAGCTTCGGCGACGGGGTGGTGACCGGAGTCGAGCCCGGCGGCGTGATCATCGTCCGCTTCTCCGGCGACGGCAGCGAGCGCAAGCTGATGGCCGACTACGCCCCGGTCCGCAAGAGGTAGCCGGTGGCGGCGCGGGTGATCGACGGCAAAGCGGTTGCCGCCGCGGTGCGTGAGCGGGTCAAGGTCGACGTCGCCGCCTATAAGGAGGAGACCGGAAGGACTCCCGGTCTGGCGACCGTCCTCGTCGGCGACGACCCCGCCTCGGAGATCTACGTCGCCAACAAGCGCCGGACGACCGAGGAGGTCGGGATGCGCTCAATCCACCACGGGCCGGAGGCCTCGATCCGCGAGGAGGAGCTACTGGAGCTGATGCGCGAGCTGGGAGAGGACGACGAGGTCGACGGGATCCTCGTCCAGCTGCCGCTGCCGGCCCACATCGACTCCGACGCGATCGTCCAGGTGCTCGACCCGCGCAAGGACGTCGACGGGCTGACGCCGGTCAACGCCGGCCTGCTCGCCCACGGCACGCCGGGCCTGGTCCCCTGCACGCCCGCCGGGGTAATGGAGCTGCTGGCCCACGAGGGCGTCGAGCTGGAAGGTGCCGAGGCGGTCGTGGTCGGGCGTTCGAAGCTGGTCGGAGTCCCCGTTGCGCGGCTGCTGCTGGCGGCCAACGCGACGGTGACGATCTGCCACTCGCGCACCCGCGATCTCGATGCGACCTGTCGCCGCGCCGACGTCCTCGTCGCCGCCGTCGGGGTGCCCCGCCTGCTCGGGGCCGAGGCGGTGAAGCCCGGCGCGGTCGTCATCGACGTCGGCATGAACCGGCTCGAGGACGGTCTCGCCGGCGACGTCGACTACGAGGCGGCGGCCGAGGTGGCCGCAGCGATCACCCCAGTGCCCGGCGGGGTTGGTCCGATGACGATCGCGATGCTGCTTTCGAACACGTTGCAGGCCGCGCGTCTGCGCACCACCTAGGAGGAGAAGCGATGGATCTCGACAGGCTCAGCACCGGGGAGAAGATTGCCGGGATCTCGGCAATCGTCCTCTTGATCTCGATGTGGTTCGCCTGGTTCGGGTTCGACAACCCGGGCGCGGCGCTCGGCATCGGCGGCGGCAGCATCACCTTCAACGCCTGGGAGTCCTTCGACTTCATCGACCTGATCCTCTTCGTGACCGTGGTCGTCACCGTCGGCTCGGTCGTCGCCAAGGCCTCCGACGCCCTGATCGACTTCCCTTTCAACCCCGTGGTGGTGGTGCTCGGCGGGCTCTGCGTGCTGCTGGTCCTCTACCGGATCATCGATCCGCCCGGCGGCAGCGACCGCGAATGGGGCGTCTTCCTCGGCTTGATCCTCTCCGTTCTGGTCACCTACGGCGGCTACCGGGCGATGGAAGAAGAGGGCTCCTCGTTCGCCGAGATCGGCGACCGCCTAAGCGCGAAGTAGGGCGGGCGCGGGCTCCTCGGCCAGCGCCCACGAGACCTGCTTGGCGAAGGCGATGATCGTCATCATCGGGTTGACGCCGACGGAGGTGGGGAAGAGCGAGGCGTCGGCGACGTAGAGGTCGCGGGTGCCGCGCACCGAGCCGTCGGCGGCGCAGACGCCGTGGCGCGGGTCGGCGCTGATCCGCGCCGTGCCCATCGGGTGGAAGGCCTCCAAGCGCAGCTCCGAGGGCTTCAGCCGCGCCGCTTCGAAGGCCGCCAGCTCTCCCCGCTTCAGGGTCCCGAAGCGGGGGATGTTCGGGTAGACCTCGGTGGCGCCGGCGGCGAAGTGGACTTCGGCGGCGCGGGAGATCCCGAAGTGGACGCGGTCGGCGTCCTCGCGAGTGAGGTGGTAGGAGGCGCGGAGGGCGCCGTCGTTACCGAGGCCAATGCGGCCCTGGGAGCGGTCGGAGAGGTGGACGCCGATCGAGCCGACGTGGCCGAACTCCAGCAGCGAGCGCTGGTGGTCGGCGCCGGTGCCGGCGAGCCAGGCACCGCCAAAGGCGAGCGGGGTAAAGGTCGCCTCGAGCAGCACCCCCTGCGGCTCCCACTCGTCGACGTAGAAGCTCTGCATCACGCCCTCCCAGCCGCGAACCTCCTCCTCGTAGCGGGCGCCGACCCAGCAGGCGGGGTGGATGTGGAAGTTGCGGCCGACCTGGTCGCCGCCGAGGCCCGAGCGCAGCAGCAGCTCCGGCGTCCCGAAGGCGCCGCCGGCAGCGATCACAGCGCGGCGGGCACGGACGGTGTAGGGGCGGGTCCGCCCGCCAGCGTCGCGGGTCGCGCAGGCGAGGCCGGCGGCGCGGCCGTCCTCGACCAGGACCCGCTGCGCTTCCACCCCCGCCCGCACCCGCGCTCCCGCCGCGACCGCCCGCGGCAGGTAGGAGACGTGCATGCCGCGCTTGGCGTCGATCGCGCAGCCATAGGGGCAGGAGCTGCATTGCACGCAACTGCCGGCGTTGCGGAAAATCGGGGCGCCGCTGGCGCCGAGCGATGCCGCTCCCTCCATCGCCAGCTGCCCGTTGCGGCCCATCCGCTCGGGATCGAGCTGGGTGACTCGGAGGAAGTCCTCGGCCTCGGCGTAGTCCTCATCGAGATCGCCAGCCCAGGCGACGCCGTGCTCGCTGCGCCAGTTCTCCAGCACCTCGTCGGGGGCGCGGAAGCAGGTGCCGGAGTTGATCACCGTGGTGCCGCCGATCACCTTCGCGACCGGGATCGGGATCGGCGGTTTCCCCGCGGCGATCGTCAGGCCGGCGTCACGGTAGAGCTCGGTGATCGCCTCGAGGCGGTCGGCCGGGTAGTTCTCGCGGTTGTAGTGGCTCCCGGCCTCGAGCACGAGGACGTCGAGCCCGGCTTCGGCCAGGGCCGCGGCTGCGACCGCCCCGCCGGCGCCCGAGCCGACGATCGCGACGTCGCATTCCTCGCCCTCGCCGCGGGGCGCGAGGTCGCCGAGCGCCCCCGCCGGCTCCGGCAGCGTGCCGTCGGCCAGTCCGCAGCCGATCTCGGTCCCGATCCGCGACTCCACCGCTGGCACCGCCGCGTACCCCAGGACCGAGAGGATCTTCGCCATCATCAGCAGCTCGTGGTGGAGGGGGAAGCGCGAGCGCTCCAGGCGGTGGAGGAAGTCGGCCGCCCCCTCGGGGTCGAGGCGGCTGAAGCGCCAGGGAAACGGCAGCCACTCGAAGGCGCGCAGGCCGAGGCGCAGCCGCAGCAGCACCGGCGGTGAGACCGAGCGCAGGAACTTCGCGACCGGTCCGGAGACGTCGACCTCGCGCTCTGCCGCCGGCAGGCCGTCGATCCCCGGCGCCATCGCCGCGCAGATCGCGCTCAGGGTGCGCTGCTCAGCGGCCGAGAGCCCTGGCGCGCGCCTTCAATCGGGCGCCGCGGGGCGGCCGACCCGGCCCGCCAGCGACCAGAGCCAGAGCGAGAGCAGGGCGAGGAAGCCGTCGACGAGGAAGTTCAGCAGGTAGATGAAGACCTTTTCGTCGACGAGGAAGAAGGCGAGCGAGGCGAGCGAGGAGGCGGTCTTGCCGGCGGCGAGGACGAGCAGCAGCGGCCGGTAGCGGACGACGTCGGCCTGAGCGACGAGACAGATGCCGGTGATCACGACCATGTAGGCGAAGGCCAGCGCCAGCCAGAGGTCCTCCTGGGTGTGCGGGGCGCGGTTGTCGTTGCCGAACCATTCGCCGACGTCGGAGATGACGTTGAGGACGCCGCTCGGCACCGCGATGAAGAGGAGGCCGACGACGGCAAACGTCACCGCAAGCAGGCGCAGGTTGAGAACGACGAATCTCTCGGCCCGAGGTCCCTGCATCGCCGGCACTCTAACTGGCCAGGCAGCCAGTCGTCTCGAACTGCATCACTTTTTCCACCCAGCAGGTGGAAAATCTGATGCAGTTCATAGAATCCCGCCGGTGATTGAGCGCGATCAAGTCCTGCACGTCGCCAAACTCGCCCGGCTGCGCCTCTCCGAGGATGAAGTCGAGCGGATGGTCGGCGAGCTCTCCGGCATCCTCGAGCACGTTGATCGGATCGGGAATCTTGATCTGGAGGGGGTCGAGCCGACCTCGCACGTGGTTGCGCTGGAGAACGTGCTGCGCGCCGACGAGCCTTGGCAGAGCCTGTCTCGCGACGTCGCCCTCGCCTCGGCGCCGGAACCGTCCGAAGGCGCCTTCCGCGTCCCTTCACCGCAGGCCGAATAGATGGCGGACATCCTCGACCTCTCGGTCCTCGAGGCCCACGAGGCCAAAGTTGCGGGCGATCTCTCGCCGCGGGAGCACGTCGACGCTTGGTTCGGGGCGGCTGGCGGCGATGAGCTGAACGCCTACCTCTGGCGCAACGATCGCGGCGCCGAAGCCGCCGCGATCGAGCCCAAAGAGGACTGGAACGCGCCGATCGCCGTCAAGGACATCTTCACCACCGAGGGGGTACCGACCACGGCCGCATCGCGAATCCTCGAGGGCTATCGCCCGCCATACAGCTCGACCGCAGTCCAGAAGCTGCTCGAGGCGGGGCTGCCGATCCTCGGCAAGACCAACATGGATGAGTTCGCGATGGGCTCCTCGAACGAGAACTCGGCCTACGGGCCGGTACTGAACCCGTGGGACCGCAGCCGGGTGCCGGGCGGCTCCTCCGGCGGCTCGGCGGCGGCCGTCGCCGGCGGCCTGGCGCCGTGGGCGATCGGCACCGACACCGGCGGCTCGATCCGCCAGCCCGCGGCCTTCTGCGGGATCGTCGGCCTCAAGCCCACCTACGGCGCGATATCCCGCTACGGGATGATCGCCTTCGCCTCCTCGCTCGACCAGTGCGGCCCGCTGACCCGCACCGTCAGCGACGCGGCGATGCTGCTGGCGATGCTGCAGGGGCGCGACCCTCTCGACTCGACCTCGGTCGGGATCGAGGGCGGGGTCAGCCTCCCCGACCGCGAGAACCTCGCCGGCCTGCGCTTCGGCGTCCCCGCCGAGCTGGCCCGCGACGCGGTCGACGCCGGCGTCCGCGAGGTCTTCGAACGGACGCTGGAGCAGATAGAGGCGCTCGGCGGCGAGGTGGTCGAGGTCTCGCTGCCGAACGCGGAGCACGGCATCTCCGCCTACTACGTGATCGCCCCTGCCGAGGCCTCCTCCAACCTCGCCCGCTACGACGGCGTCCGCTACGGGATGCGGGCCGACGGTGACGGCGACCTGATCGAGATGTATGAGACGACCCGCTCCGAGGGCTTTGGCGCTGAGGTGAAGCGGCGGATCATGCTCGGTACCTACGCCCTCTCCTCTGGCTACTACGAGGCCTATTACGGCCAGGCCCAGAAAGTGCGGACGCGGATCGCCGAGGACTTCAGCGGCGCCTTCTCGGCGGTCGACTTCGTCGTCACCCCGACCGCACCGTCGGTCGCCTTCAAGCTGGGGGAGAAGACCGAGGACCCGCTGGCGATGTACCTGAACGACTTCTTCACCGTGCCGATGAGCCTCGCCGGCATCCCGGCGATCTCGATCCCGGCCGGCCTCGCCGAGCCCGAGGGCGGCGGCCCGCAGTTGCCGGTCGGCTTCCAGATCGCCGCCCCGGCCTTCGCCGAGCAGAAGCTGCTCGACGCCGCCTTCGCGCTTGAGCAGGGGATCGGCTTCGACGCGCGCCCGGGAGGGGGAGGCGCCGATGCCTGAGCTCGAAGCGGTGATCGGGCTGGAGATCCACGTCCAACTGGCGACGAAAACCAAGATGTTCTGTGGGTGTGAACTGTCGTTTGGCGACGAGCCGAACGTCCACACCTGCCCGATCTGCCTCGCCCACCCGGGCGTGCTGCCGGTCCCGAACGAGCAGGCGATCCGCTTCGCGCTGCAGATCGGGATGGCGCTCGAGTGCGAGATCGCCCCCTGGTCGATCTTCCACCGCAAGAACTACTTCTATCCCGACAGCCCGAAGGCCTACCAGATCAGTCAGTACGACATTCCGATCTGCGGTGCCGGCAAGCTCGGCGACATCCGCATCCACCGCGCCCACCTCGAGGAGGACGCGGCGAAGACGATCCACGTCGGCTCCTCCGGCCGCATCCACGGCTCCGACGCCTCGCTGGTCGACTTCAACCGCGGCGGCACGCCGTTGGTCGAGATCGTCACCGAGCCCGACTTGCGTAGCGCCGCCGAAGCGGCCGAGTGGGCGCGCCTGCTGCGCGAGACGGTGCGCCAGCTCGGCGTCTCCGACGTCAACATGGAGGAGGGGAGCCTGCGGGTCGACGCCAACGTCTCCGTCCGTCCCGCCGGCAGTAGCGAGCTCGGGACCAAGACCGAGCTGAAGAACATGAACAGCTTCCGCTTCCTGCAGCGCGGGATCGAGGCCGAGCTGGCGCGCCAGCGCGAGCTGGTCGAGAGCGGGGGGGCGGTCGAGCAGGAGACGCTCCACTTCGACCCCGCCAGCGGCAGCCTCACCTCGCTGCGCTCGAAGGAGGAAGCGCACGACTACCGCTACTTCCCCGAGCCCGACCTGGTGCCGCTGGCGCCGACCGAGGAGATGCTGCGCGAGGCCCGCGAGGCACTGCCTGAGCTACCGGCGGCGCGTGTAGAGCGCTATGTGGAGAAGTTGGACGTAGATCCAGACCTCGCCGCAGCTCTCGCAATGGATCCGCAGAAGGCAGAGTTCTTCGAGCGCAGTTTCGCCGCTCCCGGCGGTGTCGACGCACATACGACTGCTCTGTGGGTCACGGGTGAGCTATCCGGGGCCTTGAGGCAGGCAGAGGTAGAAGGCTCGCCCATGGATTCGAACGTCACTCCCGAGGCGCTCGCGAAATTACTAGGACTCATCGCAACCAAGAAGATCTCCCACGGCAGCGCCAAGACCGTCCTCGCGGCGATGGTCACCGAGGGCGGCGACCCCGCCGAGATCGTCGAGCGCGAGGGCCTCGCCCAGATGTCCGACTCCAGCGAGCTAGAAGCCATAATCGAGAAAGCGATGGCCGACAACCCCGACGCCGTCGAGAAGATCCGCGAAGGCAACGGCAAGGCAATCGGCGCGATCGTCGGCGCCGTGATGCGAGAGACCAAAGGCCGAGCCGACGGCGGCGAGGTCAACCGCATCATCCGCGAGCAGCTCTAGCCCTCGCTGGCGAAGCCCCCCTCGCCATCCGGCCAGATAACGCCGATCTTCTGGCTCTTGGCGAGAGCGATCAGATCCGATCTCGGTTGCTCGGGCACGAGGATTAACCGCCGGTTTGGAGGCGGATTCATGAGGCGGCTGTAGTCGGCGATCTGCCCAATTGCCATGCGGAACGCTGGCCGGGCGATGCTGCTCTTCGCCTCGATGATCGCGTTGTCGGTCTCATCGAACAGATCACAGCGGATCGTGCTGGCCTCGCCCTCTCCGTGCAATTCGAGGCTGCAGATACTGTGACCGGCTGCGGTCAGCCAGTCCTCCAGATCTTTGACCAGTCCCTGCTCTCGCCGTTGAGCTTTGTACGGCTTTGGCGAGATTGGAATCTCATCTTTCTTCAGGTGTCGCTCGACCCCGACCTTCTTAGTCCAGATGCCGCTGTCACGGAGATCGACAGCGGCTTTTGGCAGCGGGACGGTGCCACGGGTCCGGCGGAGGATGAAAACAAGGACTTTGCGATAAGTGCCGCCACCGCTAGGGGGTGCGTCGGCGTCGTAATGATCGACGTAGGTGAACTCGCCAAGGTAAGTCGCGGATCCCTTGTGGACGTCAAAGACGTGGAGGGCTCGACCTTCTTCCCTATGGTCCCGGATCGCTCGGTTCCCCTGCTCCATCTTCTGCTCGCCGAAGCGCCCTTCGCCGGTGTAGTGGAGCGTGCCGTCGTGGTGCTTCCCGTCGTAGATGTAGCCGTTTTCCATTCCGCGGCGTTTGTCCATGAAGAGGAAGACGTTCGGCGACTTTCGCGAGGGGCTAATACCGCCTTGCCGTCGTCCGCCGTACCGCCTGAGAAGCTCTTTTCGTTTAATCGAAGCGCCGGGTTTGATCGAGATCGACACGGCACTTGACACTACGCTCGCCTCCAGCGGATTCGTGCGCTCTCACACTTTGTAACAACGTGTTACAAGCCTGCTAGGTTGAAGGTATGGCCTGGAACGTCGTGATCGCGGGTGGTGGCTTTGGCGGCGCGGCTGCTGCGCATGAGCTGGAGCGGGTGATGCCGAAGCAGTCGGCGCGGCTGGCGCTGGTCAACGAGACGAACTTTGCGCTCTACACGCCGTTCCTGCCGGAGGCGGCCGCGGGGACGCTCGAGCCGCGGCACGTGGTGACGCCGCTGCGGGAGATGCTGAAGCGGACCTATCTGCGGATCGGGGCGATCGTTGGCCACGATCCGGAGGCGAAGACGGTGACGCTGCGGGCCAAGTACGGCGAAACCGAGACGATGCCCTACGACCAGCTTCTGCTGGCCCTCGGCTCGACCTCGCGGGTGCTGCCGGTGCCGGGCCTGGCCCAGCACGCGGTCGGGTTCAAGAGCCTCGCCGACGCGATCTACCTGCGCAATCACGTGGTCGAGACGCTGGAGGAAGCCAACGCGACCGAGGACCCGCGTCGGCGCGAAGAACTGCTCACCTACGTCTTCGTCGGCGGTGGCTACGCCGGCCTCGAGGCGTTGGCCGAGCTGCAGGACTTCGCCGCCGACGCGATGGACAGCTACCCCCGCGCCCGCCTCCACGGGATGCGCTGGGTCCTGGTCGAGGCCAGTGACCGGGTGCTGCCGGAGATCGACCGCGAGTTGGCCGACTACGCCCTGCGGGAGCTGCGCGGGCGCGGCATCGACATCCGCCTGCAGACGACCCTGGAGGAGGTCACCGCCGCCAGCGCCCGCCTCTCCAGCGGTGAGGTGCTGCCGACCCGCACCGTCGTCTGGACCGCCGGGGTGAAGGCGCAGCCGATCCTCGCTGAGCTCAGCCTGCCGCTCGACGAGCGGGGCCGGGTGCCGGTCGACTCCTACCTGCGGGTTCAGGGCCTCGACTCGGTCTGGGCGATCGGCGACTGCGCCGCCGCCCCCGACCCGCGTGGCGGCATCTGCCCGCCGACCGCCCAGCACGCCGTCCGCCAGGGGCCGGTGGTGGCGCGCAACATCGCGGCCGAGCTTGGAATCGGCTCAGCCAAGCCCTTCGACTACCGCAGCGAAGCGAGCTTCGTCAACCTCGGCCGCTACAAGGCTGTGGGCCGGATCGGCGACCGCACCTTCCGCGGCTTCCCCGCCTGGTGGATGGCCCGGACCTACCACATGAGCCAGATCCCGGGCGCCGCCCGCAAGTTCCGCGCCGTCCTCGACTGGACCGCCGGCCTGCCCTTCCGCCGCGACATCGCCGAGGTCGGCACGATCGGCAAGCCGAAACCGCTGGTCTGACCCGCGAGTCTGTGAAAACTGGCGCCATACGTCAGTTTTGACGGACTCGGGATCTCATTCCACGGTGAGCGTCGTGTGCATCCCTTTTTCTTAGTGTTCGGGGAGCGAGCACCAGAGGCGGTAGGTGCCTGCCGGTAGGTCGAAGGTGGCGACGTTGCGCTGGAGCGAGTCGGTTTCGGCGATTTGCAGCGGTTCGCTGCTGTCGCCTTCGCGCTGGATATTGAGGTTGTGGGGGTCTTCGCCCTGGTTGTTCAGTTCCACCGTCAGCGAGCCGGCTTTCACCTTCGCCCGCGAGAGCACGAAGTAGTACTCGACCGATTTGACCGCGAGCCGGTTGGCTTCGGCTTCCAATTCGGGTTCGGAGGCGGGGGGTTCGCTCGTCAAGAGCGTCGGGCCCGGGAGCGGCGCCGGCGCTGGCTCGACCACGGGGGCAGGCGCCGCGGCGGGATCGCAGCTCCACCAGTGCTTGTGGCGGACGACTTTGCGCAGCCGGCCGTGCCGCCGCACGTGCCTGACGACCCGCTTCGCGTGACGGTGTGCGACGCATTCGGCTGCGCCCGCGCGCGGGGCTGCGTCCCCTCCGATCGCTGCCAGCGCCAGAACGACCGCCGCGACCGTAGCGGCCACCGCCCTCACGGCTTCACTAGCACCGGCCGGGCGCAGCCGGCGGCGCCATGGTCGGTGCCGAGCGAGCCGTTCTCCTCCGGCCGCCGCCCGAACTCGCTCCAGAGCTCGATCAGGACGCGGTCGGCGAGGCCGCGCTGCTCGAGGTCGCGCTGGAAGGCGAGGATCCCGTCGCAGGTGTCGCGCAGGTTGCTTTGGAGGTCGGCCGCCTGGTCGGCATGGGTGTCGTAGCCGCCGGCGGCGCGGATCGTCACCACCCGCAGTGGCAGCCCGAAGTTGATGTAGGCGGCGAGGCCGGCGAGCTTGTGGGCGAAGTAGGTGTCGGGGTAGGGGACCGGGCTGGTGAAGTCGCCGACGCCCGCGAGGTCCTGGCGCAGCTTGTCGGTCTGGTAGGTCGCGCGGCGCACCTGTGCCATCCCGGGCGAGTCGGACGGCAGCGTCCCGAACTTGGCGAAGCTGCGGAACATCTCGCCTTCGACCGGGTCGCCGACCCGCGACCAGAGGTCGTAGCCGTCGACGCTGTCGATCGCCGCTACCGGCTTTTCCGCCGTCGCGATCATCGGCGAGAGGTCGCCGTCGAGCGAGAGCCCCTGCAGCGGGTTTTCGTCATCGCCGACGGCGTCGAGGTAGCGGCCGAGCCAGCCGGTCCGGTAGCCGACCTGCAGCTCGCCGATCTCGTAGTAGTGGCGGGAGGTGAAGTGCGACTGGTCGGGGTGGTCGTAGCCGATCGCCGGGAAGGCGCTGACCTTGCCCTCGCCGTGGAGGGTCGCCAGCGCGCCCGCCGCGGGATGCCACTGCAGGCGCGTGTCCTCCCTGAAGGTCGGCCCGGCGCCGGGCGCGAAGCCGAGGTTTGGGGCGCAGCTGCGAGTACTTCGGGTCGCCGACCGGCGCCAGCACGCTGAGCGCGTCGATGCCGCCGTCGAAGAAGACCGAGACGACGATCTTGTCGTTCTGAGCCGCCTGCGCGATCCCGGTCTCGAAGGCCGAAAGCGGGATCTTTGAGGCGCCGTAGACCGCCAGCGCCAGGCCGGCGCTGCGGGAGAGGAACTTGCGCCGCGAGAGCCCGGTGCCGGCGGGGTCGGGCATCCCGGGCTCGATCGCCGGCAGGCCCTTGCCGGCTTCCGCCGCGGCGCTGCGCAGCAGCTGGGAGCGGGTGAAGCCGTCGCAGCAGGTGTGCTTGGGTGAGCTCATTGCAGAATCGCGTCCGGGCTGACGCCGATCAGCTGTACGAGGGCGTTCTGGCGCATCGCCCGGTAGGGGCCCCTTCTGCCAGTTGGCGACGATCAGGCTCTCGCTGCGCCGCGCCAGGTCGAGCAGCTCGGCCCGGTGCTCTTCGCGCAGCGCCGGGTTGCCCCAGGAGGCGAGCGCCCGCGCCAGTGCTTCTTCGGCGGTCTCGGTAGTGCTGTAGTCGTCACCCCAGACGTCGACCGAGATTCCCTCTAGCGCGTAGGTGACGATGTTCCAGCGCGCCCGCATCCGCGAGGTGTCGAGCCAGCGGTTGTCGTCCCAGCCGGAGACGTTGGGCGGCATGAACAGCCGCTGGCCGGCTTCCTCGCAGAGCCAGTACCAGGCTTCGGTGTCGATGTGGCGGCCGAGCGTCCGCAGCGTCCCTGCCAGCTGCACGACCGGCGGCTTCACCATCGGCGGGCTTTCGTAGAACTCCGGGCTCATCAGGATCGACTCCAGGACCGGGCGGATCTGCCAGCCCGTGGCGTAGAGCGAGGTCAGTTCGTCCTGCCGCCCGCCCGAGAGTGGCTGAGGAACGAAGTAGCTCCAGAGCTTGGCGGCGAAGAAGGAGGGATGGAGGGGGTGCTCGACGCAAAGGCGGCAGGCGTCTTCCCAGCCCCAGTTGCCGCTGTGGCCGAAGACGGTCTTCGTCCCGGTGTCATGCCAGTTCGGATCGAAGCGGAAGTTGTAGGCGCCGACGTCGCCCCAGTCGTTGCGCCAGCCGGTCAGCGCGCGCGCCTGTTCGCGGATGTCGTCCTCGCTGTAGGCGCCGCGGTCGGCGCCGAGGCTGAACAGCTCCATCATCTCGCGGGCGTAGTTCTCGTTCGGCGCCCACTTGTAGTTTTCGTTCCCGTTCAGCCACTGCAGCATCGCCGGGTCGATCGTCGCCGCTCGGAAGAGGTCGAGGAACGAGCCGAAGCATTGGCTGCGGAAGAGGTTCGACTGATCGATCATCTGCTGCTGGCGGGAGACGTTGGCCAGCGAGGTCGCGAACCAGTCATGGAAGATCAGCGCCATCCGCTCGACCAGCGGCTGGTTGGTTCGAACCATGCGGTCGAGCCACCAGAGGTGGTCGTGGCCCCAGGCGTCGGCGGGGGCGATCGGGTTGCCGTCGTCGTCGGTGGGCGCCGGGCCGCTGAGGACGGCGGTGCCGCTGGGACGGGTCAGCGACTGGACTGCGCCGACCAGGCCGAGCGAGACGAGCGCCTCGGCCTGCCCCCCGACCGCGCCGAAGCCGGCCCGTTCCAGCAGCCTCACCGCCTGGGGGCGGCCGAAGGGACCCTGGTAGGCCCCGGGCGGGAGCGGGTCGGAGACGGCGGGAGCGGGGGTCGGGGCTGGCGCCCCAGCCACCGTCCCCGGCAGCGCCTGCGCCGTCGGCTTCTTGCCGGGACCGCGGAAGTGCCCTTTCTTCGGCTTGTGGTGATGGGTGTAGATGTAGCCCTGGACGCGCCAGTCGCCGTGGCCGTCGGGGACCCAGCGGAAGTGCTTGTCCTTCCAGACACGGCGGCGCTTGCGGTGCCCCCGGTGTTTCGGCTTCCGCTTCTCATCGACTGCTTTGACTGGTGAGTGTCTCGGGATCGCCATGCGCGAGTAGGCCCCTTCGGGGCCTTCCGGGTTTGTTGGCTCCCTGGCGCGCCCACTTGAGCGGCCGTGGCGGCGCTGGACGTTAGGCCTAAGCGCGACGCGCAAGAATGGCTATGTGCAGTACCTCGTCATCGCCTTCTTCTTCGGACTCGCCACCGGCATCATCGGCCGCGGCAAGGGCAGCTCGTTCTTCATCTGGTTCGTAATCGGAACGGTGATCCCACCTCTCGGCCTGATCGCCGTGATCCTCTACCGCGTCGACAAGGACGAACCCGAACGCCAGTGCCCCAACTGCCACAAGCCGCTGAAGCTCTACGTCCAGGTCTGCCCCTGCTGCGGCACCGACCTCTACCTGCCCGACCCGGCCGCAGTGCGGCATCCGGGCGTGCGCTGAGTTTCGAGCGCCCTAGCACCCACAACTCAGCAATCGCTAGCGCAGCCAGGTTCTGACGATCGCGTTGGCGAAGCCGGCGCCGTAGCGGAAGGCGGCGGGCTTCTTCGAGTGGCCGTGGAGGCGCTGTTCGACGGTGATCGGGACCTCCTTGGCGGGGATGCCGCGCTTGATCGCCTCGATCATGAACTCGGAGGTGTGGAACTGCTCCTGACGGAGGACGAGCTGGGGGAGGACGGTGGTGCGGACAGCGCGGTAGCCGTTGGAGCAGTCGCTGACGTGGGTGCGGGTGATGAAGGAGACGAGGCGGTTGAAGAAGACGATCCCGAGCTCGCGGGCGAAGTGGTTGCGGTCGGCGTGGCCGAGGACGCGGGAGCCGTGGGCCATCTCGACCTCGCCGTCGAGGATCGGCTTGACCAGGCGCTCCATCTCGTCGGGGCGGTGCTGGCCATCGGCGTCGAGGGTGACGACGATCTCCGCCCCCGATTCGACCATCAGCCGGTAGCCCGTGCGCAGGGCCGCGCCGCCGCCGCGGTTGGTGACGTGGCGGGCGACGAGGGCGCCGTGCTCGGCGGCGACGTCGCCGGTGCCGTCGCGGGAGCCGTCGTCGACGACGAGCACCTCGGTGCGGATGCCGCAGACCGCCGGCGGGATCTGGTCGAGGACGGTGGCGATGTTGTCGGCCTCGTTGTAGGCGGGGATCAGGATCGCGATCTTGTCCTTGAAGCGGTCGGGCAGGCCGGCCTGGCGGAACTCCTCCCAGGCCAGGCCCTCGAGCGCGGCGGCGAGCTGGCGGGCGTTGCGGGCCGACTGCGCCAGCGCCCGCAGGGTGAGCAGGAAGAGGACGAAGATCGCGAAGACCGCGAGGCCGAGGATGCGGCCGCCGTTGCCCTTCTCGAACGAGAAGGCCGACAGGAGGCCGTTGACGATTTCGGTGCCGGTGACGATCAGCAGCCCAGCTCCGGCGAGGATCAGGATCAGGACGTCGGCGTTGCGCAGGGTGCGGCGGCGCGCGACCGCGTAGGCGATCGTCGCCAGCGCGATCAGCACGCCGACCGCGCGCAGCGCGGTCAGTTCGGCGGGGAAGAGGCCTGCTGTTGGGGCGACCATCGGCGAGCGGAGGATATGGCCGCGAAGGCGGAAGTGAGGGCCAGGCCGGCGAGCGGAAAGACCAGCGTCATCAGTACCTCGTTGCGGCGCGGGGCGGCGAGCGAGACGGCGCCGACCAGGGTGACGAGGAGGATCGGCGTCGCCAGGACGATCAGCTCCCACCAGCGGCGCCACAGCGCCAGGAGGACCAACCCGGCGATCCCGAGGAGGACGAGGAGGATCTGGATCACCCGCCCGGGCGTGCTGCTCATCGCTTCGCCGACGCCGCTGCTCCACATTCGCCCGACCTTGCGCGCCGTCATCGCCAGGTAGGCGACAGGGTCTTCGCCGAAGTACTTCGAGAGGTTTTCCTTGCCGAGCTTGCCAAGCGCCTGGTCGCGGGTGAGGCCGGGGTGTTCTTGCTGCACCTGTTTCGCGACTTCGTCGAAGAGTGGGGTGGGATCGATTTCGCCGAGTTCTTCGGAGCTGTAGGGAAAAGGGGATCCGAGGTACTTCTGGGCGAGGATCGCCTTTACCCGCTGGTATTCGCCGTCGGCGGGGAGGTAGGTACCGACGTAGAGGGCCTTGCCGCCGCCGGTTGAGATCGGGACAACGCGGTCGAGAACGACGACGTTGCGGATCGTCCACGGGAGGATCGGGAGGACGAGGGCGACGAGGAGGACGGCAGCGCCGGCGAGGCCGACGGCCCAGTTGCGTCCGCTGGCGGCGCCGGTCCGCGGCCAGGCGATCCGGAGGAACGCGAGGACCACGAAGGCGACGCCGACCAGCAGGTACTCGGGGCGGAACATGGCGGTGAGGCCGAAGAGGAGGCCAGGGACCAGCCACGCCCACCCAGAGGCGATCTGTCCCCGCACACCGGGGACAGATCGGTTCACATTGGCTTGACGATCGGAGGCCCAGAGGAAGGCGAGGATCGCCGCCGGCAGGGTCAGCATCGCCGGCGGCTCGCTCATCAGCTCGCCGGTGGTGTGGAGGAACGGCGGGTAGATCGCGACCGCGAAGGCGGCAAAGAGGCCGACCCAGCGCCCCAGCTCGCGGCCGCCGAGGCGCCAGCCCAGCGCGAAGACGACGAGGATCGTCCCCACCCCGAGAAGGGCCTCGACGATCCGCGCCGTCCCTTCCCGCGCCCCTCCGGTCGCGTAGAAGGAGGCGGCGTACAGGAACGGCGCGCCCGGGGACCAGTCGCTGGAGTCCCGGAATTCCGGGCCGCCAAAGCTCCCTTCCTCGTAGAGGGCCTTCGAGATCGCGTAGTAGGCGTGCGAGTCGTCGGCGGGGTCGGAGACCGGGTTGACGACCACGTAGGCGCGGACGACGAGGCCGAGGGCGGCGATCAGCGCCAGGGCGATCAGCGTCCGCTTGCCGTAGCGCTGGGGGAGCGTGCGGAACCAGGTGGCGGCGGCGTTCACAGCGGGGTCAGGCTATCCAGGGTGGGGTCGGGAGAGCGCATCCGCTGGCGACCCCGGCTTTGTGAGGTCGCCAGCGGATGCGCTCCCGAATGAGGCGGTGAGCCAAGTCAGGGCGGGGGAGGCGAGGGCGGCGAGGAGGGGGACGAGGACGAGGACGCGGCGGGGGGAGGCGACGAGGAGGGCGCTGAGAGCGGTGATCGCGAGGAAGATCGTGCCGAGGAGGAGGGCCTCCCAGCGACGGCGCCAGGCGAGGACCGCGAGGCCGAGCAGGCCGAGGGTGACCAGAAGCCAGTGCTGGACCTCCCAGACCGGCTCCCGCATCACGTCCCGTGGCCCGTGCAGCCAGATGCGCCCGACCTTGGTGGCGACGAAGCCGGCGTATTCGCCGGTGTGTTCGGAGACGTCGTCCCAGAGCTGTTCCTTGCCCATCTTCGAGAGCGCCTGGTCGGTTTCTAAGGCCGGATAGCGCGCCTGTGCCAGCCGGGCGAGGATCTGCTCGAGTCGCAGGCGCTGCGCGTCCTGGGGCGCGAAGAGCTGCGGGTTTTCGCGGACTACTTCGGCGCCGACCTTTTCCGGGTCGCCGTCGGAGGGCAGGTAGGTCCCGGCGTAGAGGACCTGCCCGCCGCCGGTGGAGATCGGCACGAAGCGGTCGAGCGCGATGGCGTTTCGGATGGTCCAGGGGGCGATGAGTACGAGAGCCGCACCGAGGAAAACAGCAGCATGTAAAAGGGAGCCGCGCCAATCGCTCCTCACCTCCCTCGCCGCGATAACGAGCGCCACGAGGAAGGCGACCCCCAGGTACTCCGGCCGCACCATCGACAGCGCTCCAAAGAGAGCACCCGGCAGGAGCCACCTCGCCCAGCTTCCGTCCCAAGCCCAAAGGCACGCGAGCACCCCACCCGACAGAAGCGCAGCCGCCAACGGCTCGCTCATCACCATCCCCTGGTACTCCAGCAGCGCCGGGTAAACCGCCACCACCAGCGCCCCGACCACGGCCGACCACACACTCGCTGAGTTTTGGGCGCTATAGCGCCCTGTTTTCAGCAATTGCGGATCTGGGGCGGGCACTCCGGCGACCTCACTTGCTTCGGGTCGCTGGAGTGCCCGCACCAAACGCCGCCCGATCGCATAAGCGAAGAGGACGGAGAGCGCCCCCACAACCGCCAGCACCACCCGCGCCAGCCGTTCGTGCACCCCGCCCGTCGCCTCGTACAACCCCGCCACGAACAGCGGCAGCCCCGGCGAGTAATTGCCCGACGGCTGCGTCGCCCCCGCGCCGACCGTGAAGCCGTCTCCGCCCTCGAGGTTCGCCGCGATCGCCGCGTACGCCTGCGCGTCGTAAACCGGCGCCCGCCCGTCCCAGGCCTCGCCGAGGCGCAGGCCGAGGCCCAGCAGCAGGATCGCGACCAGCGCGCCCAGCCCGATCCAGCCGCCGTTTCGCGCCGCCAGTCCGCTCGCCATCGCAGGGATTCAACACGGACACGCGGCCGACCAACCGATTAAAGTCCCGCCCTCATGCGAATCCTCATCCTTGGGGGCGACGGCTACCTCGGCTGGCCGACTGCGCTCCGCTTCTCGGCCCGCGGGCACGAAGTCTCGGTCGTCGACAACTTCTCCCGCCGCCGCTGGCACACCGAACACGGCACCGCCTCGCTGACCCCGATCGGGGAGCTGGACGAGCGGATCGCCGCCTGGCGCGAGGTCTCCGGCGAGCAGATCCGCAGCTACGTCGGCGCCGTCGAGGACGGCGACTTCCTCGACGAGGTCGTCGCCGAGACCCTGCCCGAGGTGGTTGTCCACTACGGCCAGCAGGCCTCGGCGCCGTTCTCGATGCTCTCGCGCGAGCGCGCAGTCGAAACCCAGCACGCCAACGTGATCGGCAACCTCAACCTGCTCTTCTCGATGCGCGACCACGTCCCCGACGCGCACCTGGTCAAGCTGGGGACGATGGGCGAGTACGGCCAGCCCGACATCGACATCGAGGAGGGCTACATCGAGATCGAGCACAAGGGCCGCAAGGACACGCTCCCGTATCCGAAGCTGCCGGGCTCGCTCTACCACTGCTCGAAGGTCCACGACTCGACCAACATTCACTTCGCCTGCCGCACTTGGGGCCTGCGCGCGACCGACCTCAACCAGGGCGTCGTCTACGGGGTCGAGACCGAGGAGACCGCCCGCGACGATCGCCTCGTCACCCGCTTCGACTACGACGAGCTCTTCGGCACCGTTCTCAACCGCTTCTGCGTGCAGGCGGTGATCGGCCACCCGCTGACCGTCTACGGGGCCGGCAACCAGACCCGCGGCTTCCTCAACATCCGCGACACCCTCGCCTGCGTCGAACTGGCGGCCCTGAACCCGGCCGAGCGCGGCGAGTTCCGCGTCTTCAACCAGTTCACCGAGCAGTTCTCAGTGCTCGAGCTGGCGGGGCTGGTCAAGGAAGCCGGCGAGCACCTCGGCTACAGCGTCGAGATCCAGCATTACGAGAACCCGCGGGTCGAGAAGGAAGAGCACTACTACAACGCGATCCACACCAAGCTGCTCGACCTCGGCCTCGAGCCGACCCTGCTGGGCGAGGAGCTGGTCGAGTCGATCATCCACGCGATCGAGCGCCACAAAGGCCGCGTTGTCGAGACGGCGATCGACCCGAAGACCCGCTGGAACCCAGCGGCGTCACCCGCCGCCCAGGCGTAGAGCAGGCGCCGGGCAGAGACCCCGCCGCTGGTACCATCGCCAGTTCCTATGCGCGCTGCCGACACGTTGATGGAAAGCCTCAAGGCCGAGGGCGTCAAGGACGTCTTCGGGATCCCGGGCGGGGCCAACCTGCCGACCTACGACGCCCTCGTCGACGCCGACTTCCGCCACGTCCAGGTGCGACACGAGCAGGGCGGCGGCCACGCCGCGGAGGGGTACGCGAAAGCCTCCGGCCGGGTCGGCGTCGCCTTTGCAACCTCCGGGCCCGGCGCCACCAACCTCGTCACCGCGATCGCCGACGCGATGATGGACTCGACCCCAACCGTCTTCATCACCGGCCAGGTCCGCACCGAGCTGATCGGCACCGACGGCTTCCAGGAGGCCGACATCCTCGGCGCCACCCTGCCGTTCGTGAAGCACTCCTTCGCGGTCACCGACCCGCGCCAGATCCCCGAGTACGTCCACCAGGCCTTCCACGTCGCCTCGACCGGGCGGCCCGGGCCGGTCCTGCTCGACATCCCGCAAGACCTCTCGCGCGCCGACATTGATTACGCGCCGCGAACCGAGCCAGTGGAGATGCCCGGCTACAAGCCCTCGACCGAGGGCAACATCAAGCAGATCCGGATCGCCGCGAAAGCGCTCGCATCCGCCCGCCGGCCGATCTTCTACACCGGCGGCGGAGTGATCAACGGTGATGCCTCAAGCGAGTTGCGCGAGCTCGCCGACTCCGACCGCTTCCCTGTCACCTCGACCCTGATGGGTCTAGGCGGCTTCCCGGCCTCCAGCGACCGCTTCCTTGGCATGCTCGGGATGCACGGCACCTGGACCGCCAACCGGGCGATGGACAACGCCGACCTGATCGTCGCGATCGGCGCCCGTTTCGACGACCGCATCACCGGCAAACTGAGCGAGTTCGCCCCGAACGCCAAGGTCATCCACATCGACATCGACCCGGCGGAGATCTCAAAGAACGTGGGTGCACACATCCCGATCGTCGGCGACGTCAAGCAGGTGCTGCCGAAGCTGACCCGCGAGTACCGGGCGCTGCAGACCGACTCCTCCCGCCTCGACGAGTGGTGGAACACCCTGCGCGGCTGGCAGGATGCGCACCCGCTCTACTACGAGCCCGGCAAGGACGGCGAGATCAAACCGCAGTTCATGATCGAGGCCCTGCACCGCGCCACCGGCGGCGACGCGATCATCACCTCCGACGTCGGCCAGCACCAGATGTGGACCGCCCAGTACTACGGCTTCGACAAGCCGCGCCGCTGGATCAACTCCGGCGGCCTCGGGACGATGGGCTTCGGCCTGCCGAGCGCGATCGGCGCCAAGGTCGCCTGCCCCGATGAGCAGGTCGTCTGCGTCGCCGGCGACGGCAGCCTGATCATGAACGTCCAGGAGCTCGCCACCTGCGTCAGTGAGGACGTCCCGGTGAAGATCTTCCTCCAGAACAACGGCTACATGGGCATGGTCCGCCAGTGGCAGGAGCTGTTCTGGGACCGCCGCTACAGCTCGGTCGAGATGGGCGCCAGCCCCGACTGGGTGAAGCTGGCCGAGGCCTTCGGCGCCAAAGGGATGCGCTGCGAGGAGAGCGCCGACCTCGAGGAGCAGATGGTCGCAGCGCTGGAGCACGACGGCCCGATCCTGCTCGACGTCCGCACCGTCCCCGAGGAGAACTGCTACCCGATGATCCCGCCGGGCAACGCCGCCCGCGACATGGTTGAGGCACCGCGAAAGACGGTGTCATGAGCCACCTGACGCTGCGCATACCGGCGTCCTCGGTCGCTCGCGTGCAGAGCACGCCACGCTCCCTGCGTCCTTGGTCTGCTTGGTCAGGAGGCTCATGATGGAGGCCGGAACCCCTCAGGTCGTCAAATTGGAGGACCTGCATGTGGCTGGGCAGCTGAGCGGGCGCAAGCACATCCTCTCGATCCTGGTCGAGAACAAACCGGGCGTGCTGGCGCGCGTCGCCGGCCTCTTCTCGCGCCGCGGCTTCAACATCGACACGCTCGCAGTCGGGCCGACCGATGACGAGAGCGTCTCGCGAATCACCCTCACGCTCGACGGCGCCGTCCACCCGATCGACCAGGTGACCAAGCAGCTGCACAAGCTCGTCAATGTCCTGAAAATCCGCGACATGGAGCCGGAGGAGACGGTGGCCCGGGAGATGGCGCTGTTCAAGGTCTCCTCGGCGGTCGAGAACCGGGCCGAGATTATCCAGTTCGCGGAGATCTTCCGGGCCAAAATCGTTGACGTCGCGCGGCGGACGATGACGATCGAGGTGACCGGCTCGGCCGACAAGATCGAGGCCTTCGAGCGGATGGTCCGCCCGCACGGGCTCGTGGAAATGGTCCGAACGGGAGAGATCGCGATCGGCCGTGGTCACGACTAGTGACCTTCTCGGCGCGCTAGCCAAGGGCGCCGAACGGGGCCGACGCACCCTTGTAAGCGTCACCAGGGAGGTCGAGGTCGCCGACCCGTGCGCGGTCGCCTTCGCTTCGCGCCTTGCGTCCGAGCGCTGGTTCTGCTGGGAGCAGCCCGATCGCGAGTTCGCGCTGGCCGGCCTGGGGGTCGCTCACGAGGCGAGCTCGCGCGGGCGCCGCCGCTTCGAGGAGGTGGCCGACGAGTGCCTGCGGCTGGGGGATCACCCGGTCCTCGAGGAGCCGCGGGGGCTGCCGGCGGGAGCCGGACCTACCTGGCTTGGCGGCTTCGCCTTCGACCCCGAGGGCGGCGCCAGCTCGACCTGGTCCTCGCTGTCGCCGGCCTCGCTGGTCCTGCCGCAGGTCTCAGTCTGCCGCCGCGGCGAGCGCGCCTTTCTCACCGTCAACGCGGTGGTGCGGCCGGGGGAGGGGGTGGACCGGATCGCCGAGGAGCTGGCGGCGCGGGTCGCTGGGCTGCGCCTCGACGCGCCGCTGCCGCTGCTCGACCCGCACCCGACCGCCCACACCGAGATCCGCAGCGCCCGCTCGCCACGCGAGTTCGAAGCCGCGGTCGAGGGCGCCACATCGCGGATCGCCGCTGGCGAGTTCTCGAAGGTTGTGCTCGCCCGCGAGGTAATCGTCAGCGCCGGCGCCGCCCACGACCCGGCCGCGGTCTTCGGGGCGATGCGCGAGCAGTTCCCTGCCTGTTTCTGCTTCTGCTGCGGGACCCCGGAGGCGGCGTTCATCGGTGCCAGCCCCGAGCTGCTGGTCCGCCGCGCCGGCGCCTCCGTCTCCACCGTCGCCCTCGCCGGCTCGACCCGGCGCAGCTCCGACCCCGCCGTCGACGACCACCTCGGCGAGCAGCTGCTGCGCAGCGATAAGGACCGCCGCGAGCAGCGGATCGTCGCCGAGCGGATCGTCCGCGCCCTGCGCCCGCACGCGGTCTGGGTTGAGGCGGCATCCGAGCCCGAGATCGTCAAGATCGCCAACATCCAGCACCTGGCGACGCCGGTGATCGCCCAGCTCGCCGAACCGCGCTCGGCGATCGAGATGGCCGGCCTCCTGCACCCGACCCCCGCCGTCGGCGGCGAGCCCTGGCCCGCCGCGGCCGCCGCGATCGCCGATCTCGAGGGCATGGACCGGGGCTGGTACGCCGCCCCCGTCGGCTGGATGGACGCCACTGAAGATGGCGAATTCTGCGTCGCCCTTCGCAGCGCCCTCCTCCGCGACCGCCAGGCCCACCTGTTCGCCGGCGTCGGCGTAGTCGCCGGCTCCGACCCCGCCGCCGAGCTGGCCGAGACCGAGGTCAAGCTCGGGGCGCTTTTGCCGCTGCTGGCGGAGTAAGGCAGAATCCCATCGGTGCGGCAGGTGGGCATAGGAGCGGGGCTTCTCGCCCTCTTGGTGCTGGCGGCGTCGGTCGCAGCCGCGTCGCTGCCGGAAGGGCCGCGTCTCTCCTTCGTCGTCTGGAAGACCGGCAAGCCGATGGAGTTGAAGGTGGCGACCGTCGATGCGGAAGGAAGCACCCGGACGACTCTCGCCGGCAACGGCCGGATCTGGCCGACGCCGTTCAGCGGTGGTTCCTGGTCCCCTGACGGATCGAGCTTGGCTTTCGCGGGCGCGCCGCGGCAGGGAGAAGGGGCACACGGCCAGATCTACCTCGTCTCCGCCGATGGAGGCGCCCCGGTCCCGGTCCCAGGCAGCCGTGAAGGTCATGAGCCGGTCTTCTCCCCGGATGGCCACACGATCGCCTTCTCGCGGACCAAACTGGATTTCAAGCTCAACTTGATGCACCCCGAGCGCTCGCGCGACTACTTCAGCACCACCGCTTGGCTCGTCGACCTAGTCAGCGGGGAAGCGAAGAAGCTGACCCCCTGGCGCAACGGGCTGAGGGTGACGCCGACCTCCTTCTCGCCCGACGGCAGCGAGCTCCTCGTCGAGCGCGAACAGGGGAAAGGGGAGGAAGTAGCCGTATTCGAACTCGGCAGCGGTCGCATGACCCTCTTCGCCCGAAACGCCCACGACCCCGCCTACTCGCCCGACGGCAGCAGGATCGCGTTGATCAGCGACCGCGACCGCGTCACCATCGACGGCGCCGACGGGCCGATCACGTTCGGCGAGCTGTACGTCGTCGGAGCCGACGGCGCTGACTGGCGGCGCCTCACCCACAACCGCACCAGCGAGGAGGAAGCGCCGAGCTGGGATCCATCGGGGCGGCGGCTCGCTTTCGCTCAGACCACCGGGCCGGGGACGATCGGCTTCGGCTTGACCAACGTGATCATGGAGGTCAATGCCGATGGCAGTTGCCCGACCCGGGTTGTCGGGAAATTCCGCTCCGAGCCCAGCTCAAAACTCGGACTCTTCGCGCCCACCTGGCGCCCGGGCCCGGGCCGCGAGGCTGGCCCGATTGCCTGCTAGCGCGGTAGCGCTCCCGCCACCCGCCCGGCGAGCGCGCGGTGGGCCTCGACGTTGGTGCGACGGTCGGTCCTGACCTCGATCAGGCCGGTGCCGGCGGCCAGGGCGGCCGGTAGGTCGGCAAGCGACTCAAGGTGGTGGTGCGGTAGGTCGAAGAGAGCGGCAGTCTTGGCGGCGTCGACGCCACGCGGGGTGCCGAGGAGGGCCTCGAACTCGTCCGAGGGCATCGCGCTCTCCTGGGGCAGGAAGTGGAAGATGCCGCCGCCGCTGTTGTCGATGACGACGATGCGGACGGGAGTCGAGACCTCTCGCAAGGCCGCGAGGCCGCCGAGATCGTGGAGGAGGCCGAGGTCGCCGGTGACAATGGTCGTCGGCTTGCCGCTGGCGTGGGCGGCGCCGATCCCGGAGGAGATCAGGCCGTCGATGCCGTTGGCGCCACGGTTGGAGAGGAAGAGGGCATCGGTGTTGGAGGGGGCGAGGAACGCCTCCTGGTCGCGGATCGGCATTGAGGAGCTGGTGTAGACGAGGTCGCCGTCGCGATGGGCGGCGCCGAGGGCGCGGTGGAGGGCGGGCTCGGTGATCGCGTTCTCATCGCCGAGGGCCGCGTCGAGCGCGTTCTGCGCGGCGCCCTCCGCTTCGAGCCAGCGATCGGGGAGCGGCCGTTCCCGTCCCTCCAGGCCTTCCAGGCGCGCTGCCCAGCCGGAGGCGAGCTCGGTCGGATCGGCGCGGAGAATCGCCGCCGCGCGGTCCGTCGGCTCGTTCCAGCCGCCGGAGGGATCGATCACGATCTCGTCGGCGCCGCTCTCCGAGACCCAGGCGCGCAGCGGCTTGCTGGTCGGCATCTCGCCGAAGCGAAGGATCAGCTCGGGCACGACCGACCGGGCAAAGTGCTCGTCGCGCAGCAGCAGATCGTAGGCGGCGACCACGTGCGAGCGGTCGTGGGGGCCGCAGCGCAGCTGCGAGGTCGGGTCGGCGAGGATCGGGAAGCCCGAGACCCGGGCGAGGTGGGCGAGCGGCTCGCGCAGCTCCGGGTCGAGCTGGCGGCCGGCGATGATCACGCCGGAGATCGCATCGCCGATGTGGCCGGCCATCTCGTCGAGGAGGAAGACGGAGGGCTCGAGGTCGATCCGCGTCACCGCGGTCAGCGGTCGCTCCCCGCGACCCTCCAATGCCAGCGGATCGGTTGCGGTGACCGCACCCTCGACCGGTACCGGCGCCAGCGGCTCGCGCCAGGGCAGGTTCAGGTGCACGGGTCCGGGCCGGACCTCGCCCCGTGCCTTCGCCAGCGCCCGGCAGGCCACTGAGCGGTAGTGCAACAGGCCGCTGTCGTCGGCCTCATGGGTTCCGACTTCGCTGAACCAGCGCACCGAGGCGCCGAAGGTCTTGATCTGGTCGATCGTTTGCCCAGCGCCGATCCCCCGCAGCTCGGGCGGCCGGTCGGCGCTCAGTACCAGCAGCGGGATCCCCGATTCGTCGGCCTCGACCACTGCCGGGTGGTAGTTGACAAGCGCCGTCCCCGAGGTGCAGAGCAGCGCCACCGGCTCCCCGGTCGCCTGCGCGGCCCCCAAGGCAAAGAACCCCGCCGACCGCTCGTCGACGATCACCGCCACCTCGATCTTCGGCTGCCGCCAAAGCGCCACGGCGAGCGGCGTTGAACGCGATCCGGGCGAGACCACTGCGAGCCGCAGTCCGGAGCGCGCCAGCTCCTCGGCGAAGACCGAGGCGAGGGCAGTATTAGCGTTGGTGGGGTCCATCAGCGGGGTGGGCCGAACTGCATCAAATTCTCTCGCTGGTAGATGGAAAATTTGATGCAGTTCGAACTGGGGAGGCTCGGGAGGCTAGAGGCGGTGGGCCTGCAGCGCGTCCTCGTCGATCTCTATGCAGAGGCCGGGGCCGGGGGGGAGGTGGAGAGTGCCGTTGCGGAGTTCGCACTCGACTGAGGCGATGGTCTTGGCGAAGAGGCGTTGGGTGGCGAGGCCGTGGGCGAGGTGGAGGCGCTCGGGGTGGGTGGTCTCCGCGAGACTGAGTGCGGTCTGAGCGGCGGCGGCGATCCCAACCGGGCCGTCGAGGGCGCTGGTGATGAAGGCGGGGAGGACGTCGGCGATCGCCAGCGCCGCTTCGGGGCCGCCGACCTTGGAGAGCTTGATCCCGGTGTAGGCGCAGGCGCCCATCGACGCCGCCCGCTCCGCCTCGGCAAGCGAGGCGACGCTCTCGTCGGCGGCAAGCGGAATCGACGTAGCCGCCGCGAGCTCCGCCATCGCCTCCAGCGTCCCGACCGGCTGCTCCGCCAGCTCGATCCCGAAAGGCTCCAGCTCACCCAGGCGCCTCTTAGCCGTCTCGAGATCCCAAGCCGCGTTCACGTCCACGCGAATCCGCACCTCGGGCCCCAGAGCCTCCCGCACCGCCCGCACCTGCTCCACGTCACTCACGTGAGTCTGTGAAACCTGACGCATATCGTCAGCTTTCACGGACTCGGCACCGAGCTTCAGCTTGAACGTCGTGAACCCGTCCTGCGCCCAACGTTCGGCGTCAGCCGCAACCGCCACGGGCTCCCCAGCCACCAACGTCGCATTGCAAGGCACCGCTTCGTCGCTGCCGTCGACCGACGGATTATGAGTCCGCTGGTCCTCTTGCCTCCTACCCAGCAGATCCATCCTTGCGGTCGCTACCGCACAACGGGAGGGAGCCGACAAACCCTCGTCTACCTGCTTCTCCGCCCACCCCTCGAGCTCCGCCACCACCCCCGCCAACCCAATCCCGCCCCGCAACGACAAGGGCACCGCTTCGCCCAGCCCCACGACCCCGTCCGCGTCTCGAACCCGCAGCAGCACCATCTCCCGCCGCTCCAGCACCCCGCGCGCGGTCACATACGGCGCCCGAAAAGGAAGCGCGTAGGGGATCACCTCGACGGACGCCAGCTGCACCCTTCAACCCTCTCAAACCCGAACTGCATCAACTTGACCACCCAGCAGATAGTCAAGTTGATGCAGTTCGGGTTCCTAGGCGGAGATCAAGAGCCCGATCGTCACGAGAACGCTGAAGACCGCCAGTACGCCCCCAGTTGCCGCCAGCACGCCATTCAACGCGGGACCGTCCCGCCGCTCCTGCAGCGTCCGGTACGGCTTCACCGCCAGCGGTGCCGCCAGCAGGCCGATCAGCGGCAGCATGCTCGCTTCGCCCGCCACCAGGGCGATCGGCAGGACCACGAACGCCCCCAGTACCAGCGTCCCGTAGAGCCGCACCGCGGCCTCGCGGCCGATTCGCACCGCCAGCGTGTTCTTGCCGGCGCGGCGGTCGGTCTCGACGTCGCGGACGTTGTTGACGACGATGATCGCGGTCGCCAGGAAGCCGATCGAGATCGAGAGGCCGAGCGGCAGCGCGTCGAGCTCCTCCAGCTGCACGTAATAGGAGCCGTTGACGGCGACAAGGCCGAAGAAGAGGAAGACGAAGACCTCGCCGAAGCCGCTGTAGCCGTAGGGACGGGGGCCGCCGGTGTAGAGGACGCCGGCGGCGATCGAGAGGATCCCGATCAGCAGGATCACCCAGCCGGCGACGAAGGTCAGGTAGATGCCGCAGACGACCGCGACCGCAAAGGCGATCCAGGTCGCTCGCATCACCCGCTGCGGGGTCACCATCCCGCTCGCGGTCACCCGCACCGGCCCGAGCCGGTCGGCGGTGTCGGCGCCGCGTTTGGCGTCGGAGTAGTCGTTGGCGAGGTTGGTCCCGATCTGGATGAAGATCGAGCCGACGAGGGCGGCGAAGAAGGCACCCCAGCGCGGCAGGTGCCCCAGCCACTGCACCGCCGCCGCGGTCCCGACCAGGACCGGCGCGATCGCCGCAGGCAGCGTCCGCGGCCGCGCCGCCATCAGCCAGATCCTCATGCGCGCCGGGGGAACTGCGAGAAGTCGGGGGACCGTTTCTGCTTGAACGCCTCGCGGCCCTCGGCCGCCTCGTCGGAGCCGTAGAAGAGGAGGTTGGCGTCGTGGGCGAGCTGCTGAATCCCGGCGTAGCCGTCCTCGTGGGCGTTGAAGCTGGCCTTGACCAGGCGCAGGGCGAAGGGAGAGAGGGCGAGCATCTCGCGGCACCAGGCGACGGTCTCACGCTCCAGGTCGGCCAGCGGCACGACGGTGTTGACCAGCCCCATCTCCAGCGCCTCCTCGGCGTCGTACTGGCGGCAGAGCATCCAGATCTCCTTCGCCTTCTTCGTCCCGACCAAGTCGCGCAGCAGCGAGGCGCCGTAGCCGCCGTCCCAGGAGCCGACCCGCGGCCCGACCTGGCCGAAGACGCCGTTGTCGGCGGCGATCGTCAGGTCGCAGCAGAGGTGGAGGATGTGGCCGCCGCCGATCGCGTAGCCGGCGACCATCGCCACGATCGGCTTCGGCAGCCGCCGCATCTGGATCTGCAGGTCGGTGACGTGGAAGCGGCCGACCGAGGCGCCCTCGGCCATGTAGCCGGAGTCGCCGCGCACGGTCTGGTCGCCGCCCGAGCAGAAGGCGCGCTCACCCTCGCCGGTGAGGACGACGATCCCGACCTCGGGGTCCTCGCGGGCGATCTCCATTGCCGCCGAGACCTCGATCAGCGTCTGCGGGCGAAAGGCGTTCAGGACCTCGGGCCGGGCGATCGTCACCTTGGCGATCCCGCCGCCGGTCTCGTAGCGGATGTCCTCGTAGTCACCGGCCGCGGTCCACTCGATCGGCGCGTAGAGCTCGTTCTCTGGCGGAGCTCCTTTGTGGCGTTTGGGCATGATGGGCACGATATCCCGATGAAGCTCGACGACTGGCTCTCGCAGAGATCACAGAGCTGTCCCGACCGGACGGCGCTGCTCGCCGACGGCGCCTCGATGACTTACGCCGAGCTAGAGGCCGAGGCAACCTGGGTCGCGCGCCGGCTCGCCGCCCACGGCGTCCGCCGCGGATCGACCGCCGCGCTGACGATGCACCCGCGCCGCGAGCAGGTCGTCCTCCTCCACGCGCTCCTCAAGGTCGGCGCGGCGCTGCTACCGCTCGGCCCGCGGCTGACGCCCGAGGAGCGGGCGGCGATCGTCTCCGCCGTCGACCCGATCGTCGACCTCGACGACCCCGGCCAGCTGACCCAGACCGAGGCCGACATGCCGCTGCTGGGTGAGCACGACATGGATGCGATCTGTTGCCGTGTCCTCACCTCCGGCAGCACCGGCGCCCCGCGTCCGGTCCCGCTCTCCTACGGCAACTTCCTCTGGAACGCGGTCGGCTCGGCGTTCAACATCGGCGTCCTGCCCGAGGACCGCTGGCTCTGCTGCGTCCCGCTCAGCCACATCGCCGGCCTCGGGATCGTCATGCGCTCGGTCATCTACGGGACCACCGCCGTGATCCACGACGGCTTCGACGTCGACCGGGTGGGGGAGGCGCTGGAGCGCGATCGCATAACGGTGATGTCCCTGGTGACGACGATGCTGACGCGGCTGCTCGACGCCGGCGTCGACCTCTCCGGGCCGCGGGCGATCCTCGTCGGCGGCGGCCCGGTGCCGGAGGAACCGCTGGAAGAGGCGATCGCCAAGGGCGCCACCGTGGTCCAGACCTACGGCCTCACCGAGACCTGCTCTCAGGTGACGACGCTCGCCCCCGCCGACGCCAAGCGCAAGCTCGGCTCCGCCGGGCGGCCGCTGCTGACCACCCACCTGCGGATCCGCGAGGGCGAGATCCTGATCCAGGGACCGACCGTCGCCCCCGGCGCCGCCGACGCCGACGGCTGGCTCCACACCGGCGACCTCGGGCACATCGACGAGGAAGGCTTCCTCTACGTCCGCGACCGGATCGACGACATGATCGTCAGCGGCGGCGAGAACGTGATCCCGGCCGAGGTCGAGGAGGTGCTGCTGCGCCACCCGGCGGTGGCCGAGGCGGCGGTGATCGGCCGTGAGGACCCGGAGTGGCAGCAGGCGGTGACCGCTGTGGTCGTCCTACAGAACGGCTCCAGCGCAACCGCCGACGAGCTGCGCCGCCACTGCGCCGAGTCGCTGGCCGGGTTCAAAGTGCCGAAGCGGGTCGAGCTCGCCTCGGCCCTGCCGCGCACTCCCTCGGGGAAGCTGATGCGCAGGGCGCTTCGCTAGCCTGCCGCGTCATGCGAACCGACGACATCTTCTCCGACAAAGACGCCGACCTCAGCAAGCTCGACGGCAAGACCGTCGCGATCCTCGGCTACGGCTCCCAGGGGCACGCTCACGCCCTCAACCTCAAGGACTCCGGCGTCGACGTCGTCGTCGGCCTGCGTCCCGGCTCCTCTAGCCGCGCCAAGGCCGAAGGCGCCGGGCTCGAGGTGCTCGACGTCGCCGAAGCTGCCAGCCGAGGCGACCTGGTGATGATCCTGCTGCCGGACGAGAAGCAGGGCGAGGTCTGGCGCGAGGAGATCAGCGACGGCATCGCCCCCGGCAACCTGCTGCTCTTCGCCCACGGCTTCGCGATCCACTTCGGCGAGATCGAGCCGCCCCCGGGCGTCGACGTCGGCATGGTCGCGCCGAAGGGCCCGGGCCACCTGGTCCGCCGCCAGTACGAGGAAGGCAGCGGCGTCCCCTGCCTGATGGCCGTCCACCAAGACGACAGCGGCAACGCCCACGATCTTGTTCTCGCCTACGCCTCCGGGATCGGTGGCGGCCGCGCCGCGATCATCGAGACCACCTTCAAAGACGAGTGCGAGACCGACCTCTTCGGCGAGCAGGCCGTCCTCTGCGGCGGCGCTTCCGAGCTGGTCCGCGCCGGCTACGAGACGCTGGTCGAGGCCGGCTACGACCCGCGCCTCGCCTACTTCGAGTGCCTCCACGAGCTGAAGCTGATCGCCGACCTGATGTACGAAAAGGGCATTCAGGGCATGCGCTACTCGATCTCCAACACCGCCGAGTACGGCGACATGACTCGCGGCAAACGGGTGATCGGCGAGGAGTCCCGCGCGGCGATGAAGGAGATCCTCTCCGAGATCCAGTCCGGCGACTTCGCCAAAGAGTTCATCGCCGAGAACCGCGCCGGCAACGAGAACTTCGACCGCATGCGCAGCGAAGCGGCCGGCCACGAAATCGAGGACATCGGCGGCGACCTGCGCAGCATGATGCCCTGGATCGACCAGGGCTTCAAAGACACGAAATGAGTTGGGGCACGGAAACCCGCGCCCTCACCCTTTGATCGGCCCCCTGGCGTCGGTCTCGCCCTCGGGCAGCTTGCCGTCGCGGCCGACGTAGCCGTCCTTGCCGCCGACGACGAAGTAGATCGCGTCTTCGTCCTCGCTGAGGTTCTTGAAGCAGCGGACCACCGGGGCGTCTACCCAGGCGACTCCGCCGGGGCCGAGCTGGTGGCGCTCGCCGTCGAGCTCGATCTCCAGCTGTCCCTGATGAACGAAGTAGAGCTCCTCCTGGACCTCGTGCAGGTGCCGCCCGGATTCGTAGCCGGGCGGCATCACGATCGCGTTGACGCCGAAGGCGGTGACCCCGAGCTCCTTGCGGACCTTGCGGAAACCCCAGCCCTCACCCATCTCGTCGAGGCTGGAGACCGCCCAGCCCTCGCCTTTGGTCACCCCGCTCATGGCGTCACCGTAGCCGTTTCACCGGTGCCGGGATCGGCGTCGGTCGGGCCGCCGGCCTTCTCGGCGCCGATCGGCGGGTACTCGTCGGTGAGGAAGGCGACGTAGCCGTAGAGGCGGGCGTAGAAGCCGTTGACGAAGGTGAGGGCGGTGTTGATCCCCTCCGGCTGGTAGCCGCGGAAGACGATCGTCACCCAGGCGACCAGCGCCACCCAGAGGTGCATGTAGTTGACCGCGTAGGAGACGAGCAGCATCGGCAGCGCCAGGATCAGCCGGAACAGCGCCTTCAGGCGGCTCTGGCTCTCGGCTCGGGGGGCGACGTCGACCCGGATCGGGTAGTTGGGGTCGTCGGCGAGGCCGAACGGCGGCCACTCGTCGGTCTGCAGGTAGAGCCAGGCGCCGAAGCGGACCCCATAGCGGACGACTCCCGAGTTGAACTCGTAGAGCCATTCGGGATAGCGCCCGAGGACGATGATCGAGATCCAGGCGAAGAAGTGGGTGAAGATGAACAGCAGCCCCCAGAAGAGAGCGACGATCATCCACGGGATCGCCAGGATCGGCCGGAAGAAGGTGGTCCAACGGTTCGGAGCGGGGTTGAAATCCGCTTCGTAGATGACTGGATACATGGCTCTCCCCTCGTTGTGGACGCGCCTCGAAGCGCGCTGCTGAGCCTAACCCGAGCCCCGGCGTCGCCCAAGGCCTTTGGTCAATAACCTGTCTCGCCGGATGGCGCCAGAGACGACCCTGCAGATTCCCGCCGAGATCAAGCCCGCTGACGGGCGCTTCGGCTGCGGCCCCTCGAAGGTTCGCCCGGAGGCGCTCGCGCGCCTCGCCGAGCGCTCGGACCTGATGGGGACCTCGCACCGACAGGCGCCGGTCCGGGACCTGGTGCGGGAGGTGCGAACCGGCCTCGGCGAGCTCTTCTCGCTGCCCGACGGCTACGAGATCGCCCTCGGCAACGGCGGCACCACCGCCTTCTGGGAGGCGGCGAGCGCCTGGCTCGTGCGCGAGCGGGCGCTGCACCTCACCTATGGCGAGTTCTCCTCGAAGTTCGCCAAGTCGACCGCCGCTGCACCCTTCCTCCGGGACCCGATCGTGGTCGAGGCCGAGCCGGGCGACGCGCCCGCGCCGCGGGCCGACTCCGCCGCCGACGTGATCGCCTGGGCCCACAACGAGACCTCGACCGGAGTTATGGTCCCGGGGCAGCGCCCCGAGGGCGCAGCCGAGGCGCTCGTCCTCATCGACGCCACCTCCGGCGCCGGCGGCCTGCCGGTCGACCTGACCCAGTGCGACGCCTACTACTTCGCCCCGCAGAAGGGCTTCGCCTCCGACGGTGGCCTCTGGCTCGCCGCGCTCAGCCCCGCCGCGATCGCCCGGATCGAAGAGCTCGACGGCGCCGGCGACCGCTGGCAGCCCGCCTTCCTCTCGCTGCAGACCGCGCTCGACAACTCGCGCAAGGAGCAGACCTACAACACGCCGGCGCTGGCGACCCTGCTGCTGCTCAACGACCAGGTCCAGTGGATGCTCGAGCTCGGCGGCCTCTCCGGCTGCGTCGAGCGCACCTCGGATTCCTCGGGCCGCCTCTACGGCTGGGCCGTTACCAGCGATTACGCTAGCCCCTTCGTCGCCGACCCCGCCAAGCGCTCGCTGGTAGTCGGCACGATCGACTTCGACGACTCGGTCGACGCCGCCGCCCTGGCCAAGGCGCTTCGCGCCAACGGGATCGTCGACGTCGAGCCCTACCGCAAGCTCGGCCGCAACCAGCTGCGGATCGGGATGTTCCCGGCGATCGACCCCGCCGACGTCGAGGCGCTGACCGCCTGCATCGACTGGGTCGTCGAGAACATCGACGGGGTGCGCGCCTCGTGAAGGTCCTGGTCAAGGAGAAGATCGCCGACACCGGCGTCGACCTGCTGCGCTCGCAGTTCGACGTCGATCTCGGCCTCGAGATGTCAGACGAGGAGCTGCGCGAGCGGATCTCCCAGTACGACGCGATCCTGATCCGCTCGGCGACGAAGATGACGCCGGAGCTGATCGAGCTCGCCGACAACCTCAAGGTGATCGGGCGCGCCGGCACCGGCGTCGACAACGTCGACATCCCCGCCGCCACCCGCCGCGGGATCATCGTCGCCAACGCGCCGGAATCGAATTCGGTCGCCGCCGCCGAGCACACCCTCGCCCTGGCGCTGGCCCTATTCCGCAACGTCCCGCAAGCGCACGAATCGCTCGTCGCCGGACGCTGGGACCGGGCCAAATTCAAGGGCTCCGAGCTCTACGGCAAGACCCTCGGCGTAATCGGCTTCGGCCGCATCGGCCAGCTCGTCGCCCGGCGCGCCCAGAGCTTCGAGATGGAGGTCGTCGCCTTCGACAAGTTCGTCTCCGCCGAGCGCTTCCGCGAGCTCGGCGCCGAGGGGGTCGACTCGATCGAGGAGCTGCTCGGCCGCGCCGACCTCGTCACCCTGCACACGCCGAAGACGCCGGAGACGATCGGGATGATCAACGCCGAGACGATCGCGGCGATGAAGGACGGGGCTCGGCTCGTCAACTGCGCCCGCGGCGAGCTGGTCGACCTCGACGCGCTGGTCGACGGCCTCGAGTCCGGCAAGCTCGGCGGCGCCGCCCTCGACGTTTTCCCCGAGGAGCCGTTCACCGAGCACCCGGTCTTCTCCCGCGGCGACGTCGTCGTCACCCCGCACCTCGGTGCCTCGACCGCCGAGGCGCAGGACCGCGCCGGCGTCGTTACCGCCGAGCAGGTGACCGCGGCGCTGACCGGCGGTGTCGTCACCAACGCGGTCAACATCGCCGCGGTGCGGCCCGAGGTGATGGAAGCGCTGGCGCCCTTCGTCCCGCTCTGCGAAAAGCTCGGCCGCCTCGCCCAGGGCCTGGGCAACGGTTCGGTCGAGCGCGTGAGCGCCGAATTCCGTGGCCGCATCGCCTCCCACGACACCCGCCTGCTCGGGATCGCCGTCCTCGCCGGGATCCTCTCCGGCCACACCGAGGAGCCGGTCAACCTCGTCAACGCGCCGCAGATGGCCGAGGAGCGGGGAATCGAGCTCTCCGAGACCACCGACGCCAGCGCCGAGGACTTCACCGAGCTGGTCCGCGTCCGCATCACCACCGCCGACGGCGAGGTCGAGGTCGCCGGCACCAGCGTCGGCCCGCGCAACGAGCCCTACTTGGTCTCCGCCTGGGGCGAGAGCTTCTACCTGCCCTTCGCCCAGCACATCAGCGTCTTCCGCTATGCCGACCGACCGGGGATGATCGGCCGCGTCGGCACCCTCTTTGGCGAAGAGGGCGTCAACATCGTCTCCGCCGCGGTCGGCGCCGAAAGCGGGGGAGAGCGCGCGGTGATGGCGCTGACCACCGACGCGCCCGTGCGGGCCGAGACGATCGAGAAGATCCTCGCGCTCGAGGGCTTCTCCAACGGCCGCTCGGTCGATCTCTGAGCGCCGCGCGCCAGCCTTTAACACAGGGGCGCCGCATCGACTGGCGACTCTCCCTGTTCCTATGGGAGGGTCTCCTCGGAGACCTGCCAGGGAACTGATGAAGAAGCTGACCCTCATCGTCTTGACGTTGCTCGCGGCCCTGCTCGCGCCGCCGGCCTTTGCCGAAACCGGCCCGCTGACCCTGCTCCTCTCCGGCAACGGCGCCGACAACGTCTTCCGGATCACCTTAAGCCCCGACGGGCGGGAATACCTGATCTCCAGCGGGGCGATGCTGGAAGCCGGCGGGGACCTCTGCCGCCACCCGGAAGAACGAGTGACCGAGCTCGCCTGTGAAGCGCCGGCGATCGCCGGCTTCGAAGTCAACGTCGCCGGCGGCGATGACACCGTGGTCCTCAGCTCCGACATCCCGGTGCCGGCGACCCTGCGGGGCGGCCCGGGGCGCGATCGCCTCACCGGCGGCAGCGTCGCCGACAAGATCGTCGGCGGGCCTGACGCCGACGTACTCAGCGGCCGCCGCGGCGACGACCTCCTGCTCGGCGGCCCCGGCGACGATCGGTTGATCGGCGGCCAGGGCAACGACCAGCTGCGGGGCGGCCCCGGCACCGACCTCCTGGTAGGCGGCCCCGGCAACAACTCGCTGCTGCAGTAGCTCTGGCGGCGGCGGACGCTGCGCGGTGTCCTCAGTCGGCCAAATAGCGCTGCTATTCGGCCTCCCTGCGTCCTAGCACCGCTTGGTCCGGCGCTCGCCAGAGGCGCCCACCGACCAGGGTGGCTGCGATAAAAAGTCCGATCACGGCCAGCGCCGCGTCGAGCCGCATCGCCGCCCGGATGCCGTCGACGAAGGGCGGGACCGCGGTCGAGAAGACGGTCGTCGTCAGGCCCAATCCGATTGAGCCGCCGGCGATCTGGAACATGTAGACGATGCCGCCGGCGAGGCTGGTCTGCGATGCGTCGACTGAGGTGACCCCGGCCGTCGTCGCCGTGGGGACGAAGCTGCCGGCGCCGATGCCGAGGACGACCATGCCGGGGACCAGAGCGCCGTAACCCGAGCCCTCGTCGAGCAGGGAGAAGAGGATCGGCCCGAGGGTGATCAGGGCGGCGCCGATGACCGCGAGCTTCTTTGCGCCGAGGCGGTCGTAGAGCGGTCCAGCGGCAAACGAGGAGAGGGCGAAGACGGCGAGGAAGGGGAGCATCCCGACCCCCGCTTCGAGGGCCGAGTAGCCGAGCTGTTTCTGCATGAATTGCGGCAGGTAGAGCAGGGCGGCGAAGAAGGTGGCGGCCATGAAGAGGACGGCGACGCAGGAGGCGGTGAAGTTCTCGTTGCGGATCACCTGGCGCGGGATCAGCGCGTGGTCGCCGGCGCGGCGCTCGATTGGGACGAAGGCGAGGAGCCCGATCACGGCCACGGCGAAGAGCCCAATCACCCGCGGGTCGCCCCAGCCCCAGTCGTCGACCTGGTCGAGGGCGACGAGGAGGCTGACGAGCCCGGCCGAGAGGGCCGCGATCCCCGGGTAGTCGATGCGGTGGTCCTTGCTCTCCGGCTCCTTCACGTGGACCAGCAGGTAGGTGACGCCGACCGCGAAGAGGGCGATCGGGACGTTGAGGAAGAAGATCCAGCGCCAGCTCAGCTCCTGGGTGAGGACGCCGCCGAGCAGCGGCCCGATGGCGTTGCCGAGGCCGGCCGCCCCGATGATGATCCCTCCCGCCAGGCCCGCCTTCTCTTCCGGCAGGATCTCGTAGGTCATCCCAAGGATCGCCGGCCACATCAGCGCCCCGCCGATCCCCATCAACACCCTCGCCGCGATCAGCCAGGTCTCGGTCGGGGCGGCGCCGCCGAGTGCCGACATCGTCGCGAAGATCGCGCTGCCGAGGAAGAAGGCGTTGCGGCGGCCGAACATATCGGCGAGACGGCCGCCGGTGACGATCATCACCCCGAAGGTGAGCGCGTAGGCGTTAATCACCCACTGGATCGTGTTGATGTTGGTGTGGAAGTCGCTCTCCATCGTCGGTAGAGCGACGTTGACGGCGGTGAAATCGTTGGCGATCACGACCACCGCGGCGCCCATCGCGAAGAGCGCGAGCCAGTTAGTGCGGCCCGAATCGGTGACTTCCGGGGTTGCGATTTGCGCAGCCTACGCTAAGGTTCGGAGCCGAATGGGCATCCGGCTCGACAGCCTCGCGCTACTCCTTCTCCTCCCCCCTCGGGGGGAATAGCGCTGGGCGGCGCGATAGCCGCGAGAGACAAAGGCCATTCGATTCAAAGAGAGAAGGAGAGGTCCGATGGGACCCCAGAGTGACACCAAATCCGACGCCAATCGCGTCCACATCTTCGACACCACGCTGCGCGACGGTGAGCAGTCGCCCGGTATTTCCCTGAACACGGCCGAGAAGGTCGAGATCGCCCAGCAGCTCGCCCGCCTGGGAGTCGACGTGATCGAGGCGGGCTTCCCGATCACCTCGCCCGGCGACTTCGAAGCCGTCGAGAAGATCTCGCGGGTGGTCGAGGGACCAGTGATCTGCGGCCTGGCGCGCACCCATAAGGCCGATATCGACGCGGCATGGGGGGCGGTGAAGGACGCGGCCCGGCCGCGCATCCACACCTTCATCTCGACCTCCGACATCCACATCGAGCACCAGCTGAAGACCGATCGCGAGGACGTCAAGGGCCAGGCCCGGGCCGCGGTGGCGCTGGCCAAGTCCTACTGCGAGGACGTCGAGTTCTCGCCGATGGACGCGACCCGCGCCGACATCGAGTTCACCGCCGAAGTCTGCGCGATCGCCGTCGAAGAGGGCGCGACCGTCGTCAACATCCCCGACACCGTCGGCTACACGACCCCCGAGGAGTACGCGGACTACTTCCGGCGCCTGTACGAGCTGGTGCCGGGGCTGCGCGAGGTCGAGACCTCGGTCCACTGCCACGACGATCTGGGGATGGCGGTCGCCAACTCCTACGCCGGCGTGCTGGCGGGGGCGCGGCAGGTCGAGTGCGCCGTCAACGGGATCGGTGAGCGGGCGGGCAACTGCTCGCTGGAGGAGATCGCGATGCTGATTGGCGTCCGCGAGGACGTCCACGGCCTCTGGACCGGGATCAACACCCGGGAGATCGCCCGCACCAGCCGCATGGTCAGCCGCCTGACGGGATACGTGGTGCAGCCGAACAAGGCCGTAGTCGGGCGCAACGCCTTCGCCCACGAGTCCGGGATCCACCAGGACGGGGTCCTGAAGGAGCGCAGCACCTACGAGATCATGGACGCGACCGAGGTTGGCCTGGAGTCGAACTCGATCGTCCTGGGCAAGCACTCCGGCCGCCACGCGCTGAAAGACGCGCTGGAGCAGCTGGGCTTCAAGGTCGAGGGCCAGGCGCTGAACAACGCCTTCAAGGCGTTCAAGGAGGTCGCCGACCGCAAGAAGCAGGTGACCGCGCTGGACCTGGAGGCGATCGTCTCCGACGAGATGCGCGAGCGCTCCGACGCCCACGACCTGGCCTGGTTCGAGGTCGAGGCCGGGACCCGCAAGCCGCCGGTGGCGAAAGTCGCCGTCACCAAGCCCTCGGGCGAGGAGTCGGTCGGCGAAGCCAGCGGCGACGGCCCCGTCGACGCGATCTTCCACGCGATCCAGGACGCCGTCGACACCGAGTGCGAGCTGGTCGAGTACAAGGTCGAGGCGGTGACCGGGGGAGAGGACGCCCTCGGCGAAGTGGCAGTGCAGCTGCGGGCGGCCGGGAGGCTGGCGACGGGCCAAGGCGTGGCCACGGACATCCTCGAGGCAAGCGCCCGCGCCTACGTGCGAGCGATCTCGAACGCCCTGGAAGGTGCAGCGACTCGCGAGGCCGAGGCGGCTACCGCCGAGGCCGTGGTCGAGCGGACGCCCGGGCCTTAGGTCCGGAGCGGGGGAGGGGCGGAAAGCTCCTCCCCAAGCGGGGGGGGCGCGGGTGACCCTCCCCCAGAGACCATCGCGCAGCTGGGACGGCGTGCTGGGCGCGGTTTGTGGTCTCTGGAGCCTCTGTGGGAGGGTCACCCGCGCCCTCTTGACAGGTTCGCGCGCATCCCTCTCCACAAACGTCACGATCTGCGCGCCACCCGTGCGCTCGGGCTCGCCACGCTCCGGGCATGCCCCGCGAGACCGTGGAAAAGGTCATAGAGCAACCCTTTTCACGGTCTCGCGGAGACGACCGATCGATCGCCGATCTCGCCGCTCGCCAGCACAGCGTAATCGGGCGGGCGCAGCTGCTGAGGAGCGGGTGGTCTGTGCAGGAGATCAAGTGGCGGACTCGCACTGGACGGCTACACCGCATTTACGCCGGCGTCTACTCGGTTGCTCCGCGGCGACTGCTGACGCGCCAGGGATGGTGGATGGCGGCGGTTCTCGCCTCGGGACCCGAAGCGTTGCTGAGCCACGGCACCGCCGCTGCTCTCTGGGGGATCCGCGGCTACTCGGGCGGCGCGGTCCACGTCACCGTCCCCCACAAGAGCACTTCGACGAAGCGAATCCGCCGGCACCACTCGCCCTTACCTGCTGACGAGCGGGCGGCGGAGGAGGGGATCCCGGTTACCTCGGTCCATAGAACGCTCTTCGACCTCGCCGTCACAGTCTCGGTCGATGAGGTGGTGGCGATGATTAAGGAGGCGGAATACCTGCAGCGCTGGGACCGGCTTTCGCTCCCAGGCCTCCTCGACCGCTATCCCGGCAAACGAGGGTCACGAAAGCTCCGCTTCGCCCTCCGGCGACTAAAGGAAGAGCCCCCTGGCCGCAAGCGCTCGAAGCTCGAGGAACGCTTCGCCCCATTCCTTCGCCGACACCACCTGCCTCTACCCCGCTTCAACGACTGGATCCTCCTCGGCCCTAAGCGCTACCAAGTCGACTGCCACTGGCCCGACCGGCGCCTGATCGTTGAGCTCGACGGCTGGGAGGGCCATTCCTCCCGCTCTGCTTTCCAGGACGATCGCTCCCGCGACCGCAAACTCAAAGTCGCCGACTTCTCCGTCCTCCACATCACCTGGAGCCAGCTCGACGTCGAACCGGAGGCCCTCGCCTCTGATCTTCGTCAGATCCTCCTCAGGGATAGATAAAGAGGAAAGAGAAGAAAAGCCACCTTTCCACGGGGCCGCACCCACCTCTACCTGCCGAATTCGAGGTGGGTGCGGCCCCACCTATACAAACGTCCGTGATAACGTACACGCCTATGGCAACGGCCACCGCCACGAAGACCGACCCCGCAGTCTCCGTCGGCCCGCGCATCCGTGCTCTGCGCGACGCGATGGGGCTCTCCCTCCGCGACCTCGCCGAGCGCTCCGGCGTCTCCGCGCCGATGCTCTCGCAGGTAGAGCGCGGGGAGACCTCGCCGACGCTCGCGGTCGCTGGCAAGATTGCGGCCGGCCTGGAGCTGACGCTGTCGCAGCTGCTGCGGCTCGACGAGGGCCAGCATGTCGTCCTTAGCCGCGCTGCGGACCGCCGTCACTCCGAGCGCGGTGGGCATCGCTTCGAGGAGCTGACGCCGCCGCTGCCGGGGCAGCGCGCTGACGTCTCGCTGCACGTCCTGGCGCCGGGCGCCACGACCGGCGGCCGCTCGGACCCGCCGATGCATGAGCCCGGGAGCCGCGAGACCGCGGTCGTCCTCGCCGGCACCCTGGTGCTGGTCGTCGACGGCGCCCGCCACAAGCTGCAAGAGGGGGACAGCGTCACCTTCGACGCCGACCTGCCACACCACTTCGAGAACGAAGGCGCGGAGGCAACCCGCTTCCTCGCCGTGATTGCCGCCGGCCTGAGGAGGAGCTGACGCATATGTCAAAGACGATGTTCGACAAGATCTGGGAGCAGCACGAGGTTTCACCGGGGCTGATCTACATCGACCTGCACTTGGTCCACGAGGTCACCTCGCCGCAGGCCTTCGACGGCCTCCGCCTGGCGAACCGCAGGGTCCGCCGCCCGGACAAGACCCTCGCCACTGCCGACCACAACACCCCGACCGACGGGACGATGGCGGCGCGCCTGATCGCCGACCAGCTCTCGCGCGTCCAGGTCGAAACCCTGGAGCGCAACTGCGAGGAGTTCGGCGTCCCGGTCTACTCGCTCGGCTCCGACCGCCAGGGCATCGTCCACGTGATCGGCCCCGAGCTGGGAGTCACCCAGCCGGGGATGACCATCGTCTGCGGCGACAGCCACACCTCCACCCACGGCGCCTTCGGCTCGCTGGCTTTCGGCATCGGCACCTCCGAGGTCGAGCACGTGCTGGCCACCCAGTGCCTGGTCCAGAAGCGCCCGAAGACGATGCGGATCAGCTACTCCGGCGAGTTGCGCCCCGGCGTCACCCCGAAGGACTTGATCCTGGCGACGATCGGCCGCCTAGGCACCGGCGGCATGACCGGCTACGCGGTCGAGTACGCCGGTCCCGCGATCGAGGCGCTGACGATGCCGGGGCGGATGACGATCTGCAACATGACGATCGAGGGCGGCGGACGCGCCGGCATGATCGCCCCCGACGAGACCACCTTCGAGTGGGTCAAGGGCCGCCCGGCCGCTCCCGCCGACTTCGAGGCGGCGATGGCCCGCTGGCGCGAGCTGCCGACCGAGCCCGGCTCCAGCTTCGACAACGAGGTCGAGATCGACGCTTCGAGCATCTCGCCGATGGTCACCTGGGGCACCAACCCCGGCCAGGTCGTCGAGGTCACCGACCGCGTCCCCGACCCATCCGAGCTCGACTCGCCCGCCGACCGCGAGGCGGCCGAGCGCGCCCTCACCTACATGGGCCTGCAGGCGGGCACGCCGATGACCGAGGTCGCCCCCGAACGGGTCTTCATCGGCTCCTGCACCAACTCGCGGATCGAGGACCTGCGCGCGGCGGCGGCGATCGTCGAGGGCCGCAGGGTCGCCAGCGGCGTCAGCGCGATGGTCGTCCCCGGCTCCCAGCAGGTGAAGAAGGCGGCCGAGGAAGAGGGCCTCGACGAGGTCTTCAAGAGCGCCGGCTTCGACTGGCGCGTGGCGGGCTGCTCGATGTGCCTGGGGATGAACCCGGACACGCTCTCCGAGGGCGAGCGCTGCGCCTCAACCTCGAACCGCAACTTCGAGGGGCGCCAGGGCAAGGGCGGCCGCACCCACCTCGTCAGCCCTAAAATGGCCGCCGCCGCGGCCGTCGAGGGCCACTTCGTCGACATCAGGAATTGGAGCTGAAGATGCGACCCGTAGACAAGATCGAAGGCAAGGTCTCGGTCCTCGACCGCAGCGACGTCGATACCGACCAGATCATCCCCAAGCAGTTCCTCAAGCGGGTCGAGCGGACCGGCTTCGGCGAGTTCCTCTTCTACGACTGGATCCGCGACGGCGAGATCGAGCTGGAACCGAACCCGATCCTTGTGACCGGGGCCAACTTCGGCTGCGGCTCATCCCGCGAGCACGCACCCTGGGCGCTGGAGGACTTCGGCTTCCAGGCGATCCTCGCCCCGTCCTTCGCCGACATCTTTTACTCGAACTGCACCAAGATCGGGCTGCTGCCGGCGATCCTCGACGAGGAGCACTGCCGGGCCGTCGCCGAGGCGGGGGAGGCCCGCATCGACCTCGACGATGAGACCGTCAATTGCGCCGCCGGCGTCTTCCAGTTCCAGATCGAGCACGACGTCAAGCACCGGCTGTTGAACGGGCTCGACGACATCGGGATCACGCTCGATAATGACGGTGCGATCGATCAGTTCGAGGCCGGCCCGGCGGCTTCGCTGGGGCCGGTAACGACCAGCCTGTAGAGCCGAAGAGGAGGCCGCGATGGCCGAGGACCAGTTCATGCAGCCGATGAACACGGGCGCCCGCGAGTGGGACGCCCAGACCTACGACGAGGTCTCCGACCCGCAGTTCGAGTGGGGGATGGAGGTGCTCGAGCGGCTTGAGCTGCGCGGCGACGAGACCGTCGTCGACGCCGGGGCGGGCTCCGGCCGGGTGACCGAGCAGCTAGTCAAGCGCCTGCCCGAGGGCCGGGTGATCGCCGTCGACGGCTCCGCGGCGATGATCGAGAAGGCCAAGGAGCGGCTCGGCGACCGTGCCGACTACCTGGTCAGCGACATGGTCGAGCTGGAACTGCCCGAGCCGGTCGACATCGTCTTCTCGACCGCCACCTTCCACTGGATCCCCGACCACGATCGCCTCTTCCGGCAGATACGCCGCGTCCTGCGGCCCGGCGGCCGCCTCGTCGTCCAGTGCGGCGGTAAGGGCAACGTCGCCCGCCACACCGAAGCGATCGCCGCGGTCGCCGCCGACCCCGAGTACGGGCAGCACCTGTCGGGGTCGAAAGCGCTCTGGAACTTCGCCTCGCCCGAGGAGACCGAGCCGCGGCTCGACGCCGCCGGTTTCACCGGCGTGCGCTGCTGGCTGCAGCCGAAGCCGGTCGAGCCCTCGCGCCCGCTCGAGTTCGTCTCCACGGTGACCCTGGGCCCGATCCTCGACCAGCTACCGGAGGAGAAACGCCGGCCCTTTGCCGAAGCCGTCCTCGCCGAGCACGAGGAGCCCTTCGTCCTCGACTACGTGCGCCTCAACATCGAGGCCGACGCGGCGCAGGACTGAGGGGCGCCTCGTGAATCGGATGCGTAGAGTGCCGACCTCGTGAACGGGACCCCGCGCATAGTCGTGCTCCCCGGCGACGGGATCGGCCCCGAGATCGTCGCCGCGGCCCGCCAGATCCTCGACGCGCTCGGCGAGTTCTCCTACGACGAGCGCCTGATGGGCGGCTGCTCGATCGACGAGCATGGGACCGCCCTCACCGACGAGGTCCTCGACGCCTGCCGCGGCGCCGACGCGGTCCTGCTCGGCGCTGTCGGCGGCCCCAAGTGGGACACGACCGACCCGAACGCGCCGCGCCCCGAGCAGGGGCTGCTCGGCCTGCGCAAGGGCATGGGCCTCTACGCCAACCTGCGCCCGGTCCGGCCCAGCCCGGCCCTGGTCGGCGCCAGCCCGCTGCGCGAGGAGCGGATCTCCGGGACCGACCTGCTGGTCGTCCGCGAGCTCACCGGCGGCATCTACTTCGGCGCCTCGGGCCGTGAGAACGGCTCCGCCTTCGACACCTGCGAGTACTCGGTCGAGGAGATCGAGCGGATCGCCCGCACCGCCTTCGAGGCCGCCCGCCGCCGCGCCGAGAGCTCGGGCCGCAAGGCGAAGGTGACCTCGGTCGACAAGGCCAACGTGTTGGAGACCTCGCGGCTCTGGCGCGAGGTGGTCGGCAACATCGCCCCCGACTACGGCTACGTCGAGCTCGAGCACCTGCTGGTCGACAACGCGGCGATGCAGCTCGTCTCTCGCCCCGCCGACTTCGACGTCGTCCTCGCAGAGAACCTCTTCGGCGACATCCTCAGCGACGAGGCGGCGATGCTGACCGGCTCGCTCGGGATGCTGCCCTCCGCCAGCCTCGGCGCCGACGGTCAGCCGGGCCTCTTCGAGCCCGTCCACGGCTCCGCCCCCGACATCGCCGGCAAAGGTGTCGCCAACCCGCTTGCCACCTTCCTCTCGGCGGCGATGATGCTGCGCCACGGCCTCGGCCGCGGTGAGGACGCCGCCCGCATCGAGACCGCGGTCGACGCCGTCCTCGAGCGCGGCCTCCGCACCCCCGATCTCGCCTCCGGGACGGTGGTGGAGGCGCCGACCAGCGAGCGTCCCTCGCCGGAGAGCGAAGTCGGAACGGCGGAGATGACCGCGGCGGTCCTCGAGGAGCTGTAGGCGCGCGGGCGCTGGGCGCCCGCGCAGAACCGCCGCGGCCGCTGTCCTAGGGCGCCGTCACCGCCCAGTAGCCCTTGAGGTAGTGGTCTTTTTCGGGTTCGCCTTTGAAGACGACGATCAGCCCGAAGCCGAGCCGGCTGACGCTGTCGACGTCGAAGTTGCCGTCTTCGAATTCGAGTTCTTTGGTGATGTAGATGCAGAGCTGTCCGGGCGCTGCCTGTGGGGTCGCCGCATTGCCGCCGGTGATGCCGGGGCAGTTGGTGCTGGTCTGACCCGGTTTCATGAAGTTCGCTTCGTCGGCATTCGGGGTGTTGAGGAGCGGGATCGGGAAGCTCTGGCTCCAGTGCTCCTCGAACTTGCCCTGCGGGCCACCGCTGCGGCCGCCGATGTCGAAGACGCCCCGCAGCGTCTGGCCCGACTGCAGGGTCGAGACCGAGCCTCCCAGCGGTACCGAGAGCTTGGCCGGGGTCACCGCGCCGTCGGCCAGTTTGCCGGTGTTGACGGCGCCGTCGTCGAGCTTGGCGGAGGTCACGGCGCCGTTATTCAGTTTGTTGGTGGTGACGGCGCCGTTTTTGATCTTCGCCGCGTTGACGGCGCCGTCGGAGATCTTTTCGGTGCTGATGATGCCGTTGCCGAGGTTGCCCGGCAGCACCGCGTTGGCGCCGAGCTTGCCCGCGGTTACCCCCTTCGGCGCGATCTTGCCGCTGGTGACGGCGCCGCGCTTGATCTTGGCGGCGGTCACCGCGCCGCGCTTGATCTGGTTGGTGCCGACGCTGTTCTTCGGCAGGCCGGCGGCGACGGCGGCGCCACCGAGGGCGACGAAGAGCGCGATCGTCGCGATCACGTTTGCGTAGTTCAGCTTGGGACGGGGGATTCGCATCTTTTCTCTCCTTGAATCGGTTCCGGGCCTTCATTCGCCCTGGCGGGGCTGAAGCCCTTTGACCCATCGGGCATAATTCCCCAACATGGATCCGGTCGAGTTGATTTGGCGGAACGGCGAGCTCGTTCCCTGGGAGGACGCGCAAACCCACGTGCTGAGCCACGGGCTGCACTACGGGACGGGTGTTTTCGAGGGCATCCGCTGCTACGAGACCGAGCGCGGACCGGCGATCTTCCGCCACTACGACCACCTCGACCGGCTGCAGAAGTCGGCCGAGCTCTACTACCTGGAGTTGCCGTACTCGATCGAGGAGATCCGCCAGGCGACGCACGAGCTGCTGCGCCGCAACGACCTGCGCTCCGCCTACATCCGGCCGCTCGCCTACCGCGGCTACGGCAGTCTCGGCCTCTACGCCAAAGACGCCCCGATCGACCTGATCATCGCCGCCTTCCCCTGGGGCGCCTATCTCGGCGAGGAGAGCAAGAACGGCGGCATCCGCGCCAAGGTCTCGAGCTGGCGGCGGATCAGCCCCGGCGGCTCGATCCCGCACGCCAAGGCCTCGGGCTCCTACCTCAACTCGATCCTCGCCAAGACCGAGTCCCACAACGCCGGCTACGACGAGGCAATCCTGCTCGACGAACGCGGCTTCGTCTGCGAGGGCTCGGGCGAGAACATCTTCGTCGTCCGCGACGACCAGATCCTTACCCCGCCGCACGTCGCCTCGATCCTCGACGGGATCAACCGCAAATCGGTGATCCAGATTGCCCGCGACCTCGGCTTCACCGTGGTCGAGCGGGACATCGCCCGCGCCGAGCTCTACCTGGCCGAGGAGGTCTTCCTCACCGGCACGGCGGCCGAGCTGGTGCCGGTGCGCGAGATCGACGACCACCCGCTGGGTGGGCCCGGCGAGATCACCCGCCAGGTCCAGGCGAAGTTCGAAGACGCGCTCTACGGCCGGGCCGAGGAGTACCTGGAGTGGCTCGACTTCGTCGAGGCTCCGGCGAGCGCCAACGGCTCGGGCGAGGCTTCCGGCTCGGAGTCGATCGGGCGAATTACCCCCGCCGCATAAGCGGCCGGCGCGGCCCGCCCGCGCACCGGGTCCCCACGAGGGCCCCACCCGATCTTCTTCTTCGACTCGAAAGGCAGCAGGACGATGGAACAGGTGAAGCTCTACGACACGACTTTGCGCGACGGCATGGGGGGGCGTGGCATGTCGCTCTCGGTCGGCGAGAAGCTGAAGGTGGCGCAGGCGCTCGACGCGCTCGGCGTCCACTTCATCGAGGCCGGCTTCCCCAGCAGCAACCCGAAGGAAGCCGAGTTCTTCGAACGCCTCGAGGGGGTCGAGCTCGCCAACGCGACCGTGGTCGCCTTCGGGATGACCCGGCGCCGCGACCGCGCCGCCGCCGAGGACGAGGCGCTCGCGGTGGTGACGGCCTCCTTCGCCCCCGCCGTCTGCCTGGTCGGCAAGAGCTCGCCGCTGCACGTCGAGAAGGTGATCCGGGTCGGCCGCGAGGAGAACCTGGCGATGATCGCCGACTCGATCGCCTTCTGCCGCGAGCAGGGCAAGCGTCCCTTCTTCGACGCCGAGCACTTCTTCGACGGCTACCGCGAAGACAGTGCCTACGCCCTGGAATGCGTGGCGGCGGCGGCCGAGGCCGGGGCCGAGAACGTCACCCTCTGCGACACCAACGGCGGCAGTCTGCCGAGCTACGTTGCCGAGGCGACCGCCGTGGTCGTCGACGCGCTGGGCGATGCGGTCGAAATCGGCATCCACACCCATGACGACTCGGGCTGCGGGGTGGCGAACTCGCTGGCCGCCGTGGAAGCCGGCGCCCGCCTCGTGCAGGGGTGCGTCAACGGCTACGGCGAGCGCTGCGGCAACGCCAACCTCGCCTCGATTCTGCCGGCGCTGCAGCTGAAGATGGGGTTTGAGGTGGTCACCCCCGAGCAGCTGACGACCCTGGCGCCGACCGCCCACTACCTGGACGAGCTCTGCAACCTCTCCTCCGATCCCGACCGCCCCTACGTCGGCCGCAACGCCTTCACCCACAAGGCGGGGATGCACGCCGCCGGGGTCGAGGCCGACGCCAGCACCTTCGAGCACCTCGACCCGGCCACGGTCGGCAACGAGCGCGACATCGTCGCCTCCGAGCTGGCCGGCAAGGCGACGATCCGCAGTCAAGCCGAGCGCGCCGGGATCGAGCTTGACGACGAAGCGGCGACCCGGGCCGTGCAGCGGCTGAAGGAGCAGGAGCACCGGGGCTACCATTACGAGGCGGCGCCGGCCTCCTTCGAGCTGCTGCTGCGGCGCGAGGCGGGCACATACCAGCCGCTCTTCCGGCTCGAGAGCTTCCGGGTCGTGGTCGAGAAGCACGCCGACGGCGAGGTGATCACCGAGGCGACGGTCAAAGTCGAGGTCGATGGCGAGCGCTACTTCGAGGCGGCGGAGGGCAACGGGCCGGTCAACGCCCTCGACAAGGCGCTGCGGGCGGCGATCGCCGGCAAATACCCGCACCTTGCCGACGTCGAGCTGACCAACTACAAGGTGAGGATTCTCGACGAAGCCCACGGCACCGGCGCGGTCACCCGGGTCATCCTCGACTCCCACGACCAGGAGCGGGAGTGGGGGACCACCGGCGTCTCGGAGAACATCATCGAGGCCTCCTGGGAGGCGCTGGTCGACTCGCTGGAGTACGCCTTCCAGTGAACGACAATCAACAGATTCCTCTCGCCCAGCCGGATCTTGGGTCCCGTGAGGAGGAGCTGATTCTGGAGGTCCTGAGATCCGGACAGCTGTCCCTTGGACCGATTGGAGAACGTTTCGAGCGCGAGTTCGCCGCCTGGCTCGGGGTCGAGGACGCGGTGATGACCTCCAGCGGCACCACCGCGCTGCACCTCGGCGTGCGGATGCTCGGCTGGGGCGAGGGAGACGCGGTCGTGACCAGCCCCTTCAGCTTCGTCGCCTCCGCCAACTGCCTGCTCTACGAGGGGGCGAAGCCGGTCTTCGTCGACGTCGAGGAGGAGACGCTCGACCTCGATCCTGCCGCGGCGGCCGACGCGATCGGCGAGCGCACGGTCGGCCTGCTGCCGGTCCACATCTTCGGCTACCCGGCGGCAATGCCCGCGCTCGAGGCGCTCGCATCTCGCCACGGCCTCGGCATCCTCGAGGACGCCTGCGAGGCGCTCGGCGCTGTGGACTCGCAGGGCCGCAAGGTCGGCGCCCGCGGCAACCTCGCCACCTTCGCCTTCTATGCCAACAAGCAGATGACGACGGGGGAGGGGGGCATGATCGTCCCCCGCGATGCCGAGGAGGCAGCGCGGCTGCGCTCGGAGCGCAATCAGGGCCGCGCCGTCGACATGGGTTGGCTCGACCATGACCGGCTCGGCTTCAACTACCGCCTCTCCGACCTCGCCGCCGCCCTCGGCGTCGCCCAGGTCGAGAAGCTGGACCGCTTGCTCGAGCGCCGCGCCGCCGTGGCGCGGATGTACGAGGAGCGGCTGGCCGGGATCGAGGGGCTGCGGACGCCGATCGCCAGCCGCGGAGCCGAGGTTCGCAGCTGGTTCGTCTACACCGTCCGCCTGCCGCAGGGCGCCGACCGTGACGCGACGATCGCCCGCCTCGGCGAGCGCGGCGTCGCCTCCAAGGCCTACCTGCCCTGCATCCACCTCTTCGGGCACCTGCGCGAGCTCGGCTACCACGAGGGCCAGTTCCCGGTCGCCGAAGCCGCCTCGGCGGACTCGCTGGCGCTGCCGTTCTTCCCGACGATGCCTGAGGCGCAGGTGGATCGCGTCTGCCAGGAGCTCGCCGCAGCCCTCGGGCAGGCGCCGCTCCCGGCATAATCGCCGCCCCGATGGGACGCTTCCGCAAAGACCCCGACCCACGCTTCTGGCGCCTCAACCGCTCGCTGGCCTTCGACTCCTGGCTGGCGCCCTACGACATCGACCAGTCGAAGGCGCACGCCCGCGGCCTTTGCGGGATCGGTGTCTTGAGCGAGGGCGAGCTGGCGCAGATCGAGGCGGGGCTCGACCGGGTCCGCGCCCGGATGGCCGAGCACGGCTTCGAGTTCGAGCCCGCCGACGAGGACATCCACATGGCGATCGAGCGCCTGCTCGGCGAGGAGATCGGCCCGCTGGCCGGCAAGCTCCACACCGGCCGCTCGCGCAACGACCAGGTCGCGACCGACGTGGCGATGGTGGTCCAGGCGCACTCGCTGCGGGCGATCGAGCTCTGCGGCGCCGCGATGGAGCGCCTGCTCGGCCTCGCCGAGACCCACAAGGACTGGACGATGCCCGGCTACACCCACCTGCAGCGTGCCCAGCCGGTCTACCTCGGCCACCATCTGCTTGCTTACTTCTGGATGCTGGCCCGCGACGTCCTCCGCTTCCAGTTCGCCCTCGACAGCGCCTCGGTGATGCCGCTCGGCTCCGGCGCCCTCGCCGGCGTCAACTGGGAGATCGACCGCGACTCGGTCGCCGCCGACCTCGGCTTCGCCCACGTCTCCCACAACTCGATCGATGGCTCCTCGAACCGCGACTTCGTCCTCGATTACCTGAACGCCGCCTCGACCTGCGCGATGCACCTTTCGCGCCTGGGCTCGGAAATCGTCATCTGGTCGAGCAGCGAGTTCGGTTTCTGCGAGCTCGACGAGTCCTTCTCCTCCGGGAGTTCGATCATGCCGCAGAAGAAGAACCCCGACTCGGCCGAGCTGCTGCGGGCGAAGAGCCCGCGCGTCGCCGCCTCGCTGCAGACCCTGCTCGGGGTGATGCATGCGCTGCCGCTCACCTACGGCAAGGACATGCAGGAGGACAAGGAGCCGCTCTTCGACGCCGTCGACACGCTCGAGGCCTGCCTCGACGCCACCGCCGGAATGCTCGACGGGATCGAGTTCCGTCGCGAGCGGATGGAGGAGGCCTCCGGCGACGAGATGCTGGCGGCGACCGAGGTCGCCGATCTGCTGGTCCGCCGCGGGGTGCCCTTCCGCGAGGCGCACGGAATCGTCGGCGGCCTCGTCCGCGATGCGGTCGAGAGTGGCAAGTCGCTCTCCGAGCTGACCCCGGAGGAGCTGCGCCAGCGCTCCGAGCACCTCGACGACTCCTACTACGAGGTGCTGCAGCGCAGCAGCTGGCTGGAGTCGAAGCGGATCGCCGGCGGCACCGGCTCGGCCCCGCTCGCCCGCCAGATCGAGGAGGCGCGCGAGACGCTCGCCGCAGTCCAGGAGCGGGTCGCCCGCGGGTGAAGAAGGGCTCCTCAGGTTCGCGACGCCGGGCCCAACGGGCCGGAGAGCCATTGGGGGCTGACTTCTTCGACCGGGAGGTCCACGCGGTCGCCCGCGACCTGATCGGTTGCACGCTCCTCTATGAGGGCTGCGGCGGCGTCATCGTCGAGACCGAGAGCTACGAGGCCGACGACCCCGCCTGCCACGCCTACGTTGGCCTGACCGAGCGGACCAGGGTCCTCTTCGGCCCGCCCGGCTACGCCTACGTCTACCTCTCCTATGGGATCCACAGCCTCCTCAACGCCGTCGCCGAACCGGAGGGGGAGGCGGCCGCGGTCCTGATCCGGGCCCTGGAACCGACCGACGGGATCGAGGCGATGCGCGAGCGCCGCGGGCCGAAGCCCGACCACGAGCTCTGCTCGGGCCCGGGGAAGTTGACCGAGGCGCTGGGGATCACGATGAGCGACAACGAGCGCGACCTCAGCGAGGAGCCCTTCCTGCTGCTGGCGCCCGAGGGGGAGCGCCCGGAGATCGTCACCGGGCCGCGGATCGGCATCACCAAAGCGGTCGAGAACCCGTGGCGCTTCTGCGCTGTCGATAACCCCAATGTCTCTCGCCCCCGCCCTAGCCGCCCCCGGACGCGAAGCGGAGGAGGCGGCGCCTGATGATTAGCCCGCGGTGACGCCGCCGCCGGTTTCCGGCGCGGCTTCTTCGGGCGTTGCTTCGGGGGTTGCTTCTTCCGGCGCCGCTTCTTCGGGTTCCGGCGTTTCAACCGGGCCGGGTTCGGCTTCGCCGCCGCCGGCTTCCGGTTCGACCGGCGCTTCGTATTCGCTTTCGGCTTCGGGCGCTTCGTATTCGTATTCGGTCGATTCGCCGCCTTCGTTGCCTTCGTCTTCTCCCTTGGCGGCCTTGCGGGCGGCTTTTTCGGCCGCGTGTTCGGCCTGGATGTCGCGCCAGGCGGAGATCACGCTGGCCCAGATAAGCGCCGGGAAAGTACCGCCCATCACCGGGCCGCCGTTGTAGAGCGTCGTCATCGGCGTCGTCGAGTCGGGGTAACCGACCCAGACACAGGCGGTCACTTCGTCCCCGACCCCGCCGCAGAACCAGGCGTCGCCGTTGTTCTCGGTCGTCCCGGTCTTGCCCCACTGGCCTTCGACGCCGATCTGGGCGTTGGTGCCGGTGCCGCCGGAGACGACGGTTTCGAGGATGCCCTTCGCTTCTTCGATCTTTTCCTGGTTGAAGACCTGGGTGTGGATCGAGTCGTTGTCGCCGCCCTTGATCACGTCGCCGTCCTTATTCGTGACTTCGGTGAAGGCGACGGGGCTGTCGCCCGGGCGCGGCGCCAGGGTGCCGCTGACTCGGTCGCCGTTGTTGCCGATCGTGCTGTAGGCGTAGGCCCAGCCGAGCGGGGTCGCTCCTTCCTTTAGGCCGCCGAGGACCATCGCTGGGTTGGTCGAGATCGGGTCCTCGTAGCCGGCCTTGTGGATCGTCGAGGCGATCGAGCGGGTGCGCTGCTGCACGGTCTTCCCCTTCAGGCCTTCGAGGCCGAGGGCGGCGTAGATCGAGTTGTCCGAGTAGGTCGTCGCGCAGACGATGTCGCAGGAGCCGAGGTAGGAGTCCTCGTCGTTGGAGACTTCGAAGACTTCCCGGCCCTTTTTGCCGAAGTGGAAGGTCCGGTGTTCGGAGGGGTAGACGGTGTAGGGGGAGATCCCCTCTTCGAGGGCGGTGATCAGGGTGAAGGGCTTGATCGAGGAGCCTGGCTGGCGGTGACCCTGGGTGGCCAGGTTGAACGGCTTGGTGGCGAAGTCGGGGCCGCCGACCATCGCTTTGATGCCGGCGTTGTGGTTGTCGATCACCACCACCGAGGCGGTCGCCGGCGAGTAGCCGAGGTAGCTGTTGACCGCTTCTTCGGCCGCTTCCTGTAGCTGCAGGTCGAGGGTCGACTTGACTTTGAGGCCACCGAAGAAGGCCTTCGAGGCGCCATAGCGTTCGACCAGCTGCTGGCGCAGGTAGGCGGTGAAGTAGGGGGCGCGCGAATCGAGCGTCGGCGGCTCGATGCTGCTGGGGGAGGGCAGCGCCTGTTCCTGGCCTTCCCGCATCTGCTCGGCGGAGATGTAGCCCTGTTCGGCCATTTTTTCGAGCACCAGGTTGCGCCGTTCGAGCGAGTTTTCCGGGTAGGCCTTGGGGTTGTAGGCCGAGGGGGAGGAGATGATCGCCGCCAGCGTCGCCGCCTCCCATGGCTCCAGGACCGAGGCGCAGGGTTCTTCCGGGGTGCCGCAGCCGGGATGGGCGGCGCCGAAGTAGGTGCGGGCGGCGGCCTCGACCCCGTAGGCGCCTTCGCCGAAGTAGATCGTGTTCAGGTACTCGGTGAGGATCTTGTCCTTGCTCCAGTGGCGCTCGAGTCGGTAGGCGAGCGCCGCCTCGCGGAACTTCTCCAGGACCGTGCGGCTGCCTTCGGCTTCGAGCGCGTTCTTGACGAACTGCTCGGTGATCGTCGAGGCGCCCTGGGCGGCGCTCTGGCTGAGGATGTCCTTGACCAGGGCGCGGCCGATCCCCTGGAAGTCGACGCCGTTGTGCTCGTAGAAGCGGGCGTCCTCGATCGAGACCACCGCGTTCTTCATGTTCGGGGAGATCTGCGAGGAGCTGAGGAGGATTTTGTTCTGGTCGCTGGTCAGCGTCCCGATTGGCTCGCCATTGGCGTCGAGGACCTCGCTGTTCTTCGACGCCTTGTACTGGGAGAAGTCGTAGATCGCCGGCAGGTCCTGCGAGACGGCGGCCATCATCCCGAAGATCATCGAGACCACGGCGAGGACGCCGAGCCCGAGCAGTACGAAGAGGATGCGCAGCTTCTTCAGCCGCGGTTTCTTGTTCTCAGCCATCAAGAGGGTCGTTACACAAAACAGCTCGACGTCCTCACGGCCCGCCGAGCGAAGGCGGCAGTCTAGCATTGCCGCCGTGCCCGACCTGACGCAAAACGCCGTCGACGTGCTGCCCGAGGGGCGGCTTGCCGAGCAGCTGCAAAGCGGAAAACCGCTGCGGGTGAAGCTCGGGATCGATCCCACTACCGCCGATATCCACCTCGGCCACACCGTCGTCCTCGAGAAGCTGGCCGAGTTCCAGCGCGCCGGGCACACGGTGGTCCTGATCATCGGCGACTTCACCGCCCAGGTCGGCGACCCAAGCGGCCGCTCGGCGACCCGGCCGGTGCCGACGGCGGCGGAGATCGAGGAGAACGCGGCCACCTACCAGGAGCAGGCGTTCAAGATCCTCGACCGCGAGCGCACCGAGGTCCGCCGCAACAGCGAGTGGCTGCGGATGGAGCCCGAGGCGCTGTTGGGACTGCTGGCGCAAACCACGGTGGCGCGGCTGCTCGAGCGCGACGACTTCCAGAAGCGGATGGCGGCCGCCCAGCCGATCGCGGCGCTGGAGCTGCTCTACCCGCTGCTGCAGGGCTACGACTCGGTCGCGGTCGAGGCCGACGTCGAGCTCGGCGGCACCGACCAGAAGTTCAACCTCCTCTTCGGCCGCGACGTCCAGGGCGCCTACGGCCAGCCGCCGCAGTCGATCATGACCCTGCCGATCCTGGTCGGCACCGACGGCGAGCGGAAGATGAGCAAGTCACTCGGCAACTACGTCGGCGTCACCGACCCGCCGGAGGAGATGTTCGGCAAGCTGATGAGCATCCCCGACGAGGCGATGGCCGAGTACTACCGGCTGCTGCTGGGCGCCGAGCAGCCAAAGGGGCCGCCGAACGAGGCCAAGCGCGAGCTGGGGCGGCGGCTGGTCGACCGCTTCCACGGCGAGGGCGCGGGGGCGGCGGCCGAGGAGCACTTCAACAAGGTCTTCGTCCAGCACGCCGTTCCCGACGACATTCCGGAGATCGACCCCAGCACCTACCGGGCCGACGGCAACGGCCTCGTCCACCTGCCGCGGCTGATCGCCGGAGCCTTCGGCGTCAGCAGCAGCGAAGGACGGCGCCTGATCCAGCAGGGCGGGGTCAAGCTGGACGGGGAGCCGGTGCCCGCGGAGCCTCTCGACCTCGCAGTCGATAGTCTCGACGGACGCGTGCTGCAGGTCGGGAAGCGGCGCTTCTGCCGCCTTAGGGCCACCCCCTAGGCAAACCGCCCTGCGAGCGCTATACTCCTTCGTCCTTCTGGAGTTGCCTCGGCAGCTTCCGAGCGTTGAGAGCGGCGAGTCCCGCCGTAGAAGGCGCAGCGGTCTTTGAAAACTGAGCAGCGTGCATCTCCGCGGATCCGAGCAATCGGTCGGCGGAATGTTCAGCCCGACCCATTCGGTGCGCCAGCGTGCCGGATGGTCTTGATTTACCTCGTCATGTCGGCCGTCGTACTTGTGTACTCGGCGGCCACTGAGATATGACAGGCTCTCTGTAGAAGTACATTTCACGGAGAGTTTGATCCTGGCTCAGGACGAACGCTGGCGGCGTGCTTAACACATGCAAGTGGTGCGACGAACCAGGGCTTGCCCTGGGGCAAAGCCGCGAACGGGTGAGTAACACGT
>Ga0207687_10000032_pt1 | contig 143196 bp, 139 predicted proteins | sample KBSM54metaG_FD_184399 | JGI IMG/M metagenome (GOLD analysis project Ga0207687, IMG submission 184399) | Miscanthus rhizosphere microbial communities from Kellogg Biological Station, Michigan, USA - KBS M5-4 metaG (SPAdes) (version 2) | ecosystem: Host-associated > Plants > Roots > Rhizosphere...
GTGTACTCGAAGGCGAGGTCGTCGTCGTTGGCCCACGAGTTCCACTTCATCCAGAACTCGAGGGTGACCGCGCTCTGGCCGGAGAGGTTGACCGCGGCGCTGGCGGCGTCGTTTTCGCCGTCGAAGCGCACGGCCGTGTTCGGGTCGTTCCGCACCCCGCCGGGCACCCCGTAGAGCGCTCCACCCACGGTCGTGGCCGTGGTCGACCCGGCCGAGTCGGCGAGGCTCGGGCCGGTCGAATCGCCCATGCGCCAGTAGTCGAGCAGGCCGGGGGTGTCGTGCACCGCGTCGGCGTAGCTGATCTGTTCGCTGGAGCTGATGCTGACGCTGTGGGAGATCGTGGTCGCCGATCCCTGGTTGTCGACCACCCGCAGGCCGACGTTGACTTCACCCGCGACCGCGTAGGCGCGGCTGGCCGTGGGGGTCGTTCCGCTGTCGGTCTCATAGCTGCCGTTGCCGTCGAGATCCCATTCGTATTTGGCGATCGTGCCGTCGGGGTCGCTCGAGCCGGCGGCGTTGAAGTTGACCGGCTCGCCGGTCGCGGCCGGGTTGGGCAGGGCGGTGAAGGACGCGTTCGGCGGCTGGTTCTGGGCGATCGTGATCGTCTTGGCGGCGACCGCGGTGGCGCCTTCGTTGTCGGTCACCCGCAGGCTGACCGTGACTTTGCCTTCGTTCGGGTAGGTCTGGCTTGCTTTCGGCGAGGTGCCGGAAGTCTCGTAGGTGCCGTCGCCGTTCAGGTCCCATTCGTATTTGACGATCGAGCCGTCGGGGTCTTTCGAAGCCGAGGCGTCGAAATTGACCGTGGTGCCGGGTTTGGCCGAGCTCGGCGCTTCCAGGCTCGCCACCGGCCGTTTGTTGGTGCTGTCGCTGTTGAATTGTTCGGCGATCGTCGCCGCGCTCAGCGGCCGGTCGTAGATCGAGACCTCGTCGAGGTCGCCTTCGCCGAAGAGCGAGCCGGCGCCGCGCGACATCAGGTAGAGAGTCGATTTGGCGAAGTTGCCCGCCCCGGTGCCGTTGTCGGGCTTGGTGAAGGAAACCCTTTCGCCGTCGACGTAGGGGATGATCTGCTGTTCGGCGGGAAGGCTGCTGTCCATGACGAAGGCGTAGTGGTGCCAGGCGCCGGAGGTCGGCCGTTCGAAGTAGACGGTGTTCTGCGCCCCGCCGCTGCCGATGCCGACCGCGAACTGGCCGCCGAACTGGGGCGCGTTGGGATCGATCAGGAAGCCGCCGGGATTGTCGTGGTAGTTGCCCGTCAGCTCCATCGCGATGTGGTCGTCGTTGGCGAAGTTCCGCTTCAGCCAGAACTCGACCGTGACCGCATGAGTGTTGGAAAGGTCGACCGCGGCGCTGGCGGAGTCGTTGACCCCGTCGAAATGCGCCGCCCGGTCGGGGTCTTCGGCGACGCCGCCGGGCACGCCCATCTGCACGCCGCCTTCAGCGGTCGCCGGGCTGGTGCCAACGCTGTCGGCGAAGGTCGTGCCCGAGAGCTCGCCCAGGCGCCAGTAATGGACCAGTCCCGGGGTTGCCAGCTGGGTGATGCTGTATTGGCTTACCCCGCCTTTGTTGACGGTCACCGGCACTTTGGCCGTGGCTGTCTTGCCGCCACTGTCGGTCACCTTGAGACCGATTTCGTAGGTGCCTTTGGTTTCGAAGGTATGGCTGATTTTGGGGTTCGAGCCGCCGTTGGTCTCGTAGGTTCCGTTGCCGTCGAAGTCCCATTCGTATTTGGCGATCGTGCCGTCGGGGTCGCTCGAGGCGGAGGCGTCGAAGGCGACCGGTTCGCCGATCACGCTGACGTTGGGGCTGGCGGTGAAGCTCGCCGTGGGCGGCTGGTTGTCGATGATCTGGATCGTCTGCACCGCCAGGTCGGTCGCGCCTTTGTTGTCGGTGACGCGCAGGCGAACGTCGAATTCGCCCTCGGCCAGGTATGTGTGCGTGACTTTGGGACTGGTGCCCGAGCTGGTCTCGAAGGTCCCGTTGCCGTCGAGGTCCCATTCGTATTTGACGATCGAGCCGTCGGGGTCGATCGACGACGATGCGTCGAAGGTCACGGTTTTCGCGGTTTTGGTCGGGTTCGGCGAGATCGTGAAGCCGCCGTTGGGCGGGCGGTTGGAGCCGCCCGGGTCAAGCGTCACGTCTTCCGGCGTTTCGGGCTGGACGCCCATGTCGGAGAAGACGTTGTAGGTGAGCTGCTCGATCCGTTCGTCGACTTCGCTGGAGAGGCCGTAGGACCACTCCATCGTGCCGGAGGCGAAGACCATGGCGCCGCTGGCCGCGGTGTAGGTGGCAGCGCCGACGGTCCCTGGCTGGCCGGGGGGCGGCTGGGTGTTGCGCAGGCGCCCCTCGTCCTGGATCCAGGAGTTGTCTTTGGCGACCTGGACGTTGGTCGCGCTGAGGCGTTTGACTCCGCTCGGCTGGTATTTGAGGTACTGCGCCTGGGTCGGGACCGCGTCCCACTCCCAGTTGACCAGGAACGTTCCGATGTTGGTGGTCGAGTTCTCCGAGATGCCGGTGTTGCGCCAGAGCCGGTTGGAGGCAAATTCTTCGTTGGCGTTGCCGGGCGGCACCGTGACCGGGAAGCCCTTGGCGTCGTTGTCGCCGACGTACATGATCCCGAAGAGCTGGTTCTCGGGCATGTCGGGACCGACGCGGCCGCCGGGGGGCGCGTTCGGGTCGCCGGGCGGCGCCCCGTTGTCGCGCCAGGTCGTCGTCGCGTTCTGGGGGTTGTCGTCGGCGGTGCCGGCTTTGCCGTCGGGGCCGAGAGCGTCGTCGGCTGTGCCCTTGATCCCGTCCGGGCCCCAGTCGTTTTCGCTGACCGTGCCGTTGCCTTCCGAGCCGCTGCCCTCGACCGTCTTGTAACAGACGAGGGTGCGGTTGCCGTCCTCGTAGCGGACCTTCCAGTAGGCGGTGTTGGCGCTGAAGGAGGCGATGTTGGTGCCGGCGTCGCGCGCGGCGAGGAAGCCGTTGAACTGCGCCAGCGACCAGTACTCGGAGTGGCCGGAGACGACGACGGCGTCGTGTTCTTTCAGTTCGGCAGGGTTCGATTGCAGGCGCACGTCGTCGGTATAGGAGACGTCGTAGCCCTGGCGCTCCATCCATTGCAGCAGGTCGAAGTCGGGGCCGAAGAACCAGTCGTGGTAGCCGCCGGCTCGGTTGAAGGGCCGGTCGAAGGAGACCTTGACCGCGCGGCTCGTGCCGGAGACGGTGTTTTCGCCTTCGTAGCCGTAGTAGAGGGACTTGCCGCCGAAGGTGTTGTAGGCCTCATAGGTGGCGACGGGAAGCACGTAGAGGAGCTTCGACTTGGGCAGTCGTTTGTCGTCGCGGACCGTGAAGACGACCTGGGTCTGGATCCCGGTGGAAGCCGTGACCTTGGCCAGGTAGACACCGGAAGCGGGGAAGGCGCTGGCGGGGATCGTGTAGGTCGGGCTCCAGTTGGCGCAGCTGACTTTGCCCGTGACTTCGTCCATTTTTTCGCAAGCGAAGGTGTTGTTGATCGTGACTTTGCTGGCGCTGTTGACGAGGCGGCCGCCGAGGCCGTCGTAGTAGCCCATGCGGAAGGTTTCGATCGTCGCCGTCTTGGTCGGCGACAGCGCGGCGTTGATGCCGATCTTGAGGGTCACGCTTTCGCCCAGGTTGACGCTGGTCTGGGTGGTGAAGCCGCCCAGGTTTTCGCTGTCTTCTTCGGTTCGCCAGGCGGTCGTGCCGGTCTTGCACTGGTTCTCGTTGACGACCGGAACCGGATTCGGGCAGGCGACTTCGGCGGCCTGGGCCCGGGCCGGGCCGAAGCAGGAGGCGAGCAGGGCGACGCCGAATCCGAGCGCCAGCAACGCGTTGCGAAGGAGGGCTGAACCGGCGCGAGCGCCGTCTAGGCGTACATCGCGCATGCCTGGATTCTTCCAGCGATCAACCCTTTTCATCGGGTGAAAAACGGTCATATCGGGTGCCTCCATGGTCAAGTCTCAGTCTCGACTTGAGGTTGAGGTTTTGACCAGTGGCTGGTCCGGAAGGGCAAGATCGAGGAGCGCGTCGAAGCGGCGTCCCCAGGAGTTCTCGGCGATGAAGTCGAGGCGGCGGCGCTCCTCCCAGCGTCCCATCGCGAGGGCCTGCCGGGCTGCGGCGGCGTAGTCACCGCTGTCGAAGGCAAGGGCGACGCGCTCGGGGCAGGCGGAGGAGATGCCCGGCAGGTCGGTGGCGGCGACAGGGACGCCCGCCCCGAGGTACTCGAAGAGCTTCAGCGGGCTCATCGCTTCGGTCTGCTCGGTTCGTACGTGGGGCACGAGCCCGAGGTCCGCGGCGGCGACGAGCGCGACCAGCTCACTGCGCGGGACCGGCGCCCGCAGGTGGACGTTGGGGGGGTCGCCGAGGCCGGCGACCGGGCCGAGGTCTCCCTCGCGGCCGATCAGCACGACCGAGCCCTGCGGGTTGGCCGCGGCGAGGTTGTGGACCATCCCGACGTCGATCCGCTCGTCAAGGGTTCCGACGTAGACCATGCGCGGGGCCGGCAGCTCGAGGAACCAGCGCGGCGGCGTGCCCGGTTGCATCCACTCGTCCGGGATCAAGCCGCTGGGCACGACTGCGCCCGGGCCGGCCGGGCCAACGCTGGCAAGCGACTTCGGCGTCAGGCCGACGGCGCGGCGGCCGGCATCGCGCATCCGCGCGAAGGACTCCTCGTAAGCGGGCCACCAGGGCCGCAGGGGCGGATAGGCCGTGAGGTCGTCGTTGGCGTAATAGGTGACCGGGCCCGCCCAGTCGAAGCGGCCGAAGCCCGCCATCAGCGGGTGGGCGGTGATCACCGCCGGCGATTCGAGCCCGAGCTCGGCAGCGGCGTGGCGCACGCTGCGCTCGTAACGGCGGCAGCCGCGCTCGATCGCGCCGATGCGGGTCGAGTCCGTGCGCCGCAGCCGCACCGGCTCGTGCAGGCGACGCCGGCCAGAGGCCGGGAAGAGCTCGCCGGCCTCGGCCGAGGCGGGACGCAGCAGCCGCGCGGGGAGCGAGCGGAAGGGATTGCAGACGAGCAGGCGACCGACTCGCGGCGAAGCGATCAGCTTCAGCGTCAGCTGGTCTTCGGGGTGGATCTGGCGGCGGCGGATCGCGCCAGCCCACGACGTGTAGCCGAGCAGCATGACCACGTCCCGGCCCAGTTCCTGGCTGGGCTGGGCGGGCGCAGGGCGCGTTGCGGCATAACTGGCCATCACTGGACCAACGCGGCTCGCTCCCCATGGCTTTTGCCCCTGAAAGTCGTCCTCTGGGAGAGACGTTTATGTAGTGCCGATGGAGCCCTCCGCCGAGCCAACCTACGAGAAGCTGCGCGACGCCGCGGTCGAGGGCGTGCGCTGGATCGCGATCGCGAAGGTCCTCGGCGAAGGGGCCCAGCTGGTCTCCAGCGTGATCCTCGCCCGCCTCATCGTCCCAGCTGAATTCGGCCACGCGGCGATCGCCCTGATCCTCGTGCCGCTGGCGGCGATCCTCACCTTCGAGGGTTTTGGCAGCGCCCTGGTGCAGCGCCGGGAGGTGCAGCACGAGCACCTCGAGACGGCGACCCTGGCGAGCATCGTCGCCGGGGTGGGACTGTCCGCCCTCACCTACTTCACCGCGCCGCTCCTCGCGGCGCCGCTCTTCGGCGACAGCACCGCGGAGCTGATCCAGCTCGCCTCGCCGCTGTTCGTCATCGCCGCGCTCAGTGCGGTGCCGCGCTCGATGCTCTGGCGCGAGCTCGAGTTCCGCGAAGTCAGCCTGATCGAAACCGGCTCGGTCGCCTTCGGGGCGATCGTCGCGGTGGGCCTTGCCTTCGCAGGCATGGAAGCGAACGCGATCGTGCTTGGTGCGATCGCGGCGGCGCTCGTCTCCAGTGCCCTTTTCATGCTGATCGAACGGCCGTACATGCCGCGCTGGCACGCCCGGCACCTGCGCGAGATCGTCGGCTTCGGCGCCCCCGCCTCCGGCGCGGGGCTGCTGCACGTGGCGATAACCAACATCGACTACACGATCCTCGCGGCGCGGCTCAGCGCCGCCCAGGTCGGCTTCTACTGGCGCGCCTTCCAGCTCGGGGTCGTCTACCAGGACAAGATCAGCGGAATCATGATGCGCCTTGCCTTCCCGGTCTACTCGCGGACCAAAGACCTGGCTCAGCTGACCCGCCTGCACGAGCGGGCGACCCGGGTCCACGCGGCGACCGTGGTGCCGTTGCTGGCGATCCTGATCGTCACCGCGCCGGTGCTGGTCCCCTGGCTCTTCGGCAGCGAGTGGGGCCCCTCGGTGTTGCCGACCCAGATCCTCGCCGTCGCCGGCATGATCGCCGCGATTCTCACCGGCTTCCCCCAGGTCCTGCTCGCCGCCGGCAAGCCGCAGGCGCTGCTGCGCTTCAACGTCGTCCTGCTCGCCGCCTACGGGGGCGCTGTCCTTGCCACCGCCAACCGGGGCATAGTCGCCGTCGCGATCGCCGTGGTCGCCGTCTACGTCGCCCAGCTGGTCGTCGTCTACGCCGTTCTCCTGCGCCGCGTGGTCGGCATCCCGGTCGGCCAAATGGTCACCGACCTGGCCCCCGCCGTAGCCGGTGCGGCCGCCCTCATGGCGGTCTGCTTCCCGCTCACCCACTGGATGCGCGGCGCCGGCGTCCCTGCGGTCCTGATCCTCGCCGTTGCCGGCTCCCTCGGCCTCCTGATCCACTGCGCCGTGGTCCGCCAGTTCTTCCCGGCCACCTGGAGCGACCTGTCCTCCCTGGCCCAACGCGTCCTGCCGAGGCGAGACCGTCCCGCCCCAAGCCCGCCACCTTCCAGCACTCCGGTAGCAATCAACACCTAGGAGCTACCCGGAACCATCCGTCCCTGGGAAGCCCGCCCTACGGCTCCTGTTCGCCCCGAAGAGCCCCTGCGCGTCGGACCCATCCCGGCAGGGGTGGAACGTCTTGTACTTTTTCGGCTATTCCAAGCGGCGCCAGCAGGCCTGTCTCCACCGAAAAAGTTAAGTGGAACCGCTGCCGGGATGGGTCCGAGGAGGAGCTAGTCCTTGGTGGCGATCAGATGCAGGCAGTCGCCCTCGCCAATCCGATCGCTGAGCAGCAGCAGGGGGGAGAGCACCCAGGCGAGGACCCGGAACCAGCGCCCTTCGTAGCGCATGCCGCCGAGCAGCTTGTACTGGATGCTGCCGAGCGGGCTGGGGCGCATCGAGGCGGCGCTGGCGGCGACCGGCCGCAGGCCGCTGCGCCGGACCAGGCCGGCCAGCGAGGCGCGGTCGAAGTGCTGCAGGTGGCGCGGCAGGTCGAGCTGGAACCAGGCGGAGCCGAAGGCGCGCCGGTGCCAGCTGCCGAAGTTGGGGACGGCGATCGCGAGGACGCCGCCGGGCCGAAGCAGGCGGGCGGCGATCTCCAGCGCCTCGGCCGGGTCGTCGATGTGCTCGAGCGAGTGGTTGAAGACGATCGCGTCGAAGGCGCCGTCCTCCCAGGGGGCGTCGGCAAGCGTGCCGTTGACCGCCTGCACGCCCGCTTCGCAGGCGAACTCCGCCGCCTGGGCCGAGGGCTCGATGCCGTAGGCCTGCCAGCCGCGGCGGGCGAAGACTGCGGCGAGGTCGCCGGTGCCGCAGCCGACGTCGAGGATGCGGCCGGGGGGCCGCTGCCAGACGCGCCGGTAGGGGCCGAAGCGGACCAGCGCCTCGAGGTGGAGCTCGTCGATGCGCTCGCCGATCGAGCGGCGCTGCATCCGGGCCCGCGGCACGTAGGCGCTGTAGCTGTCCGGGTAGTAGGTCTCGAAGTCGGCGGGGCCGATGCGCGGCTCGGTGAAGGCAAGCCCGCACTCGGCGCAGGCGAGCACCTCGAAGGAGCCGGGTGCGCCGGTCAGCCGGTCACGCCCGCGGAGCAGGACGTCCGCTTCCGCCTGCTCGTAACCGCAGCCTGGGCAGCGGATCGCGGTCGCGGCGCCGGTGCCGTTTTGGGTTGTCACGCTCATGCTGCCTCCATCCGTTCGATCGGCTTTTTCAGGTCGCGGGCGAGCACGACCGCCATCGCGGCGATGAAGCAAAAGAGGTAGGGGAGCTGGGGAAAGGCCAGGAAGTCGAGAATCGCGCCCGCCACGAGCGCGGCGACGATCGAGGCCGCGGCCGCCAGCCCGGGCGGCGCCCGGTCGGGGTCCCCGGAGCGGGCAGCGCGATTGGCGTTGACGAAGGCGGTGATGAAGATCGCCAGGTAACTGAGCAGGCCGAGCAGGCCGACGCCGATCCCCAGGGTCAGGTACTGGTTGTCGAGGATGCGGTGCTTTTTCTGGTCGTAGCTTTCGTAGCCGCGGCCGAGCAGCGGATGCGAGGCGAGGTCAGGCCTGATTGCCTCGTAGTCGCTGACCCGGTCTTTGGTCGTGTTGACTTTGTCGACGCGGTTGGGCAGTAGCTGGTCGAAGACGCCGCCGAGCGCGCCGGGTGCCGCGACGTGAACCATCCCAATCAGGACCACGGCGAGTGGCGCCAGCCGCACCATCTGCCGCGGCCGGTAGGCGAGGAGGACGAGCACGCAGACCGCCGGGCCGACCATGCTGGTCTTCTTCTGGGTGGCGACGGCACCGCCGACGAGCAGCACGACGATCGCGCCGTAGAGGATCTTGTCGCGCCGCTCCTTCGCCTCCAGCAGCCAGGCGAAGGCGAAGGGGAGCGCCATCGTCAGCATCGTCGCCACGGCGAGCGGCTGGATGCCCGGCCCGAGCACTTCCTTGCGGCCGATCGAGTCGATCGTTCCTATCCCCGGGGGGCGGACGTAGCCGGGGAACATCGGCCCGATCCATTCGTGGAAGACATTGGTGCCGAGGCGGAACTCGATGATCGTGCCCAGCGCCGTGAAGCAGGCGAGGCCGAGCATCGCTTTGGTCAGCTTCGGTACCTCGGCCGGGCGGATCACCGAAGCGGCGACGGCGAAGAGGGCGACGTAGGAGGCGAGCAGTGCGAGGTGCTTGACCGCGAGTTCTAGCTCGCCCAGGCGGACCAGGGTTTCCGAGTTGGCAAGAACGCTGACGACGGCGATCAGGGTGAAGATTCCGAACGCCCAGTGGGTCGGGCTGGTGCCGGGTGCCCGTTGCCCTTCTTTGAGGGCGCTGGCGCCGAAGAACCAGATGGCGATGAGGAGGACCAGGACGGGACGGTCGAGGGTCATGTCCACCGGCCCGCCGAAGGGCAGCAGGATGCTGTCGAAGGGGATCACCCACAGCATCGCCATGAAGCCGAAGAGCAGCCATGGCAGCAGGCGAGCGGTTTGCGGCCAGTCGCCAACGTCGCTCGCCCGCGCGGGGAGCGGCCGGACAACGGTCGCCGCCTCCACTAGGGCAGGTGCGCCGCGCGGGGAGCTACCGAATGCTGGTGCTCATCGCCCGCCAGCGGCGTCGGGTCGTAGCCGTGGCTGGGGTGGCGGTCGTGCTCGGAAGCCGGCACTGGGAAGGGGGCCTCGAAACCCGGGACGTGCCGCTGGTCGCCGTGGTCGTATTGGTTGAGTGCCCGCCAGCGCTGGGTGAAGCGGGGGATGACGAGGATGGCGACGCAGCCGAGGGCCGTGACGACGAGGAAGGCAAGGACCATCAGGATCATGTCGTTGCCGCCGCCGATGATGCCACCCTCGGGCGCGCCGAGCTCGCGGACGACGACGGCTTCGTCGGCGTCTTTGCCGTCGACTTTGAGCTCGCCCACGTATTCCTGCAGGGTCTTGTAGGAGCCGTTGGCGAGGGCGACGGCTCGGTCCGCGGTCGCCGACTGGGCGTCGACGGTGATGATCGGGACGCCTTCCTGGGCGGTGAAGACGAGGCGGTTGCCCGCACCTTCCTCGAGGATTTCGTTGGCGCGGTCCTCGGAAGACTGCGATTCGTAGTTGCCCGCGCCCGCGGCGACGCTGAACGGCCCGCTGCTGGAGATCGAGCGGGGGTTGACCTTGGCGTAGTCGGCGATCTTCTGCCGCGCCTCGAGGCTGCTCAGGTACTCGGCGTAGATCTTCGCCCGGATCGCCAGCGCTTCGAAGGAGCCGAGCGAGGCTTCGCCGGCGATCGCTTCGTTCTTCTTCGAGTCGACCAGGATCTGGCTCGAGGCGGCGCCGACCGTCAGCGAGCGGCTCTCCAGCCCGCTGGGGCTGATCTTGTAGGCGCTGAGGATGGCCGCGAACACCGCGATCACAAGCACCAGCCCGACCAGCAGCTTGCGGCTCCAGAGCTGTCTTATCGCCTCAACCGGTTCCATCTGCCTATGAACGCACGAAAAACGTAGGAACTTTCACCGCGCGCGAAACAAGCTCGCGTGAGACGAAACGGCGGAAGTTCTCGTCCTCGACCCGCGGGTCGCGACGCACCACCGAGCGCATGTAGCCGTAGAAGAAGGCGAGGCCGGAGAGGCCGTAGGGGCGCGAGCCGGCCACCTTGAGCGAGCGCAGCGCCACCCACCAGGCGCTGTAGCGGAGGATGTAGGCGCACTGGCCGTGGCGGGCGCGCCCGCGCAGGGTGCCGTTGCGGGTAGCGACCGGACGGTGGTGGCGGGCGGTCAGCTCGGGAAAGGACCTGGTCGCGTAGCCGTTCATGCGGGCGTAGGTCTCGTCGATCGTGTCCCAGCCGAGCCGCTCCTCGATGCCGCCGATCGAGGCGAAGCACTCGCGGCTGTAGGTCTTCAGGGCGCCGCGCACGTGATGGTCGGGCACCCGCGGCGGCAGCCAGCCCGCCGGGCCCCGCTCGAGCAGGCGGCCGCCTGCCACCCCAAGCTCCGGTTCTTCGTCGAAGCGCCGCAGGAGGCGCTCGATGTACTCGCTGGAGAGCTCGATGTCGGCGTCGAGCTTGCCGACGTGGGTGTAGTCGTCGAGGTCGATCGCCGACAGCGCCCAGTTGAAGGCACGCGCCTCGGCGGCGATGGCGAGCCGGTCGCCACCGCTGTCATCGTGCTGCGGTGCCTGCAGCACGCGCAGGAAGGGCAGCTCGGCGGCGGCGCGGGCGAGGATCTCGGGCGTCGCGTCGGTGGAGCCGTCATCGACGACCAGCCAGAGGTCGGGCCGCTGGGTCTGCGCGGCGACGGCGCGAATCGTCCGCTCCAGGTGAGCGGCCTCGTCGCGCGCCGGGGTGACCAGCAGCAGCTCGGCCATCGCTCAGCCCCGCACCCGGCTGGCCAGGCCGTCGACCAGTTGCAGGTAGCCCTCTCGCTGCTGGCGCCACTCGATCCTCTCCAGGCGCTTGGAGGCTCGCTCGGCGCGTGCCTGGGCGGCGACGGGATCGGCCCGCACGCCTTCGATCGCGGCCGCGATCGAGGCTGCGTCGCCGGGCTCGGCGAGGAGGACGTCATCGCCGAAGTAGCGCTCGATCACCGGCAGCCGCGAGGCGACGACCGGCAGGCCCATGTGGACGTACTCGAGCAGCTTGACCGGCAGCAGCAGCTCGGTGAAGTCGTCGCGCAGGGTCGGCACCACGCCGAGGTCGGCCTCGGCCAGGCGGGCGGGGATCTCGCCTACCGGTGTCGGCTGGGGGGCAATCCGCACCCCAGCGGGCGCAACCTCGGCGGCAACTCTGGCAAGCCGGCCAGCCGCCTCCGCGTCGGAGCCGTAGACGTCCAGCTCGATGTCCTCGCGGCGACCGCGCAGCGTGGCGACCGCGCGCACCAGCGTCTCGACCCCGAAGCGGCCGGCAAGCCCGCCGTGGTAGACGACGCGCAGGGGGCCTTCGCCGGGCGGGGCCTGGGGCGGGCGGCGCTCGCCAAAGACGCGCTCGTCGGGTGTGTTCATCACCACCTGCGTGTGCCTTGCCTCGATTCCCCGCTTCTTGAGCAGCTCGCGCGCCTCCTCGGTGACGAAGACGTGGCCGTCGGCGAGCGCGGCGCTGACCCGCTCCTCAACCCTGATCAGGCGCACGAGCGGGTGGCCGGGCGGGCGGTCGAAGAGGGTGGCGAAGAGCTCGGGGAAGGTGTCGTGGAAGTTGAGGATCATCGGCGTGCCGCGCAGCTTCGGCCGCAGGGCCGAGAAGACGAGCGCGTCGGGCATGTTGTGGATCTCGATCAGGTCGAAGCGGCCGTTGCGATCGAGGGCGCTGACCTTGCGGGCAGCGCCGGCGAGAAAGCGGGCGTTGCCCTCGAGGTAGGCCCGGGCGCCGCCGCGCGGCTTGCTGGCGGCGGCGCGGTGGAGGGCAATCTTGCCCTCGCCGACCTCGAGCTCGGCGTCGTCGTTAAGGCAGACGCAGTCGACGCGGTCGCCCCGCTCGGCCAGGGCGCGTGCCTGGCGCTGGATCCGCGAGTCGACGACGAAGTCCGAGTAATGGACCATGCAGACGCGCAGCGCGCGGCGCCCGCTTGCCGCCTGCGGCTCAGCTGTTGCCGGTTGCGCCAAAGCTCTGCACGGCCGCGGCGGTCTCGCTCAGGTGCCAGTCCTCGATCGCCGGGAAGATCGGCAGCGAGCAGGATTCGCTCGCCAACCGCTCGGCGACGGGCAGCGAGCCAGGGCCCAGCCCGAGCTCGGCGTAGGCGGGCTGCAGGTGGACCGGAGTGGGGTAGTGGATGGCACTGGCAACCCCCCGGGCATCGAGGTGGTCCCGCAGCGCGTCGCGCTCCGGCGAGCGGATCACGAAGAGGTGGTAGACGTGGTCGCAGTCCTCATCCGCCGCCAGCGGCAGCTCGACGCTCGTTCCGGCCAGCGTCTCAGCCAGGGTCGCGGCGGCGCGCTGGCGGCTCGCGTTCCAGTCGTCGAGGTGGCGCAGCTTGACGTCGAGGAGCGCCGCCTGCAGCGCGTCGAGCCGGTGGGTCCCGGTGACGAGCTGGTGGTTGTGGCGCGGCGACTCGCCGTGCGAGCGCAGCAGCGTCACCTTTGCCGCCAGCTCGGCGTTGTTGGTGACGAGGGCGCCGCCGTCGCCCCAGCCGCCGAGGTTCTTGGTCGGGTAGAAGCTGAAGCAGCCGGCATCGGCGAGCGAGCCGACGCGCTTGCCCTTGTAGCGGGCGCCGTGGGCCTGGCAGGCATCCTCGATCACGGCGATGCCGCGGGGGCGGCAGAGGTCGAGGATCGGGTCCATGTCGACCGTGCGGCCGAAGAGGTGGACCGGGATGACGCAACGCGTCCGTTCGGTCAGGGCGGCCTCGACGATCTCGCCGGTGATCGTGGCGCTCTCGGGGTCGATGTCGACGATGACCGGCGTCGCCCCGACGGTGCTGACGGCCTCCGCGGTGGCGATGAAGGTGTAGGTGGGGACGATCACCTCGTCGCCGGGCCCGATGCCGAGCCCGCGCAGGGCGAGCTCCAGGGCCATCGTCCCCGAGGAGACGCCGATCGCCTCATCGGTTTCGCAGTAGGCGGCGAAGTTGTTCTCGAAGCTCTCGACCTCGGGGCCGAGGGTGAAGGCGGCGTCGTGGGCGACGCGGCCGACCACCTCGAGCAGCTCGCGCATCAGCTCCGGGTGCGCGGCGTCGAGTTTGATGAAGGGGACGCGGCGGCCCTCGGTGGCTGCCAGCGAGAGTGCCGGACTGGGCTGGGTTGCAGTGCTCACGTCGTCGCCCCTTTCATGGCGTGGGTGGCAAAGGCCGTTTCCGCGCCGCTGTTCAGCGCGGCGGCCGTCTGTTCGAGCTCGAGGAAGAGGGCGGCGGCCTCCTTGCGGGACCGCACGCCGAACTTCGCGAAGGCCGAGGAGAGGTGACTCTTGATCGTGCTCTCCGAGAGGAAGAGCTGCTCGGCGATCTGCGCGTTGGTGAAGCCGCGCGAGACGAAGGAGAGGACTTGGCGCTCGCGGTGGGAGAAGGCGGGTCGCTCGACGCTGGCGCGGAGCTTGCGCGGAACCACCGACTGGCCGCTGGCGACGGCGCGCACGGCGACGGCAAGCGTCGACTCCAGCTCCGAGTCGAAGACGACGCCGTCGGCGCCGGCGTCGAGCGCACGGCGCACCCCGGTTCCGGTCGAGCGCGGCGAGATCGCCACGATTGCCGGCTCGCGCAGCTCCCGGCGAAGGCGGCGCAGTGCCGCCATTTCGCGGGGCTGGTCCACGTCGCAGGCAAGGACGACGATGCTCTCCTGGTCGAGGTCGAGCTTGCCGAGCAGTTCGGGATCGTCGAGCTCGCTGAGGCCGGCGTTGAGTTCGTGCTCAGCGAGCGCGTAGGAGATGCGGCGGCGCATCGCGGCGGAATCTGCGCAGATGATCACCGCGAGATTCGCGCCCCGTGGCCGGGCACCGTTTGAGGGCTCGCTGAGGACAGCCATGCAAATTCAACGGCGCGAGCGGGCGAAAGCTTCCGCCCAAGCTGTCAGGAGAGGTTGCCGGCTCAGCGCCAGCGCTCGAGCAGGTCCTCGTCGGGCACCTCGCGCACCTGGCGCGCGGGCACCCCCATGGCGACGGCGCGCGGGGGGATGTCGGCGGCGACCACGGCGCCGGCGGCGACGAAGGCCTCCTCGCCGATCTCGATCGCCGGGCAGACGACCACGCCGGCCCCAACGCGGCAGGCGCGGCGAAGCAACGGGCCTTCGAGTTGCATCGAGTCGGGATGGCGGTCCATCGTGTTGTCGTTGGCGAGGGTGACGCCAGGGCCGATGAAGGCGTCTTCCTCGACCACGGTCCCGGCCGAGAGGTAACAGCGGGCCTGGACGCTGGCCCGGGCGCCGACGACGACGCCGGGGTCGACTGAGGTGAGGCTGCCGATCGTGGCGCCGGGGCCGATCTGGGCGCCATCGCGGACCTGCGCGTGGTCGCCGACGCGGGCGCCATCGCCAATGCGGACGCCGCTGTGGATCACGACGTTGCCGCCGATCAGCACGTCCTCGCCGATCTCGACGTCCTCGCCGAGCAGGAGCCCAGGGGAGCGGTCGGAGGGCCGCAGCGCCGAGCCGGCCATCAGCCTTGCCGCCTTGTCATCTGCGTCGACATCGAGTCGCGGCATGCTAGCGAGGCCGGACGGATGCAAGCTGGGGACAGGGAGGATCGTTCACATGGTGTGTCCGGGAGCCGGGAACAGCCATGCATGACGTCTGCGCGATAGTCGTCTCGCACAACGGCAAGCGCTGGCTCGATACCTGCCTGGCGAGCCTCCTCGACCATGCGGGTGGCATCGACCTCGACGTGATCGTGGTCGACAATGGCAGCGACGGCTCCGCTGCCTACGTCGAGGAGCGTTGCGAGGGCGTGCGGACCGCCAGCTGCGAGAACCGCGGTTTCGGCCATGCCAACAACCGGGCGCTGGAAATGGCCGACGCTCGCTACGTCCTCTTCCTCAACCCCGACACCGAGGTGCTCCGGGGCAGCCTCGCCGAGCTCGTCACCCACTTCGACCGGCGTCCCGAGGTGGGCCTGGCCGGGGCGCGGCAGCTGCGCGCCGACGGCTCCGTGGCGCCGAGCATGAGGCGCTTTCCCTCGGCCGGGAACATGCTGGCCGAAGCCCTTGGGGTGGAGCGGGTGCCGGGGCTGCGGCGCCTGCTCGGCGAGCGCGACACCGACCTGCGCCGCTACCAGCGCGAGGTGCCCTGCGACTGGACCTCGGGCTCCTTCATGTTCGCCCGCCGCGAGGCGCTCGACGCCTGCGGCTGGTTCGACGAGCGCTTCTTCCTCTACTCCGAGGAGACCGACCTCTGCTGGCGCCTCAAGCGGGCCGGCTGGGAGATCGTCCACACGCCGCTGATGACGATCTGCCACTACGAGGACGACCGCCGCGGCAGCCCCCAGCTGGAGGCGCAGGCGGCCTACTCGCGCATGCAGTTCGCCAGCAAGAACTTCCCCGGTGGCGCGGTCGACTACCGCTGGGCGCTGTGGCTGCGTTACGCGCTGCGCTCCGGCCGTCCGTGGTCCAAGGCGGAGCCCAGTGCCAAGCAGGAGGCCGCGCGGGCCGCCCTGCGCACGATTCGCGAGGAACGGCCGCCCTTCGGCGACCCCGGCGAGCTGGCTCAGGCGACGATCGTCAGCGCGCCCGGGTCGACCTCGAGCTTGAGCTCGGTCCGCTCGCCGATGTAGTCGCCGTCGACCTGGACCGGAAAGGGGCGGGCGACGCCGTCCTTTGTCTCCGAGATCGAGGCGATCGTCGCCCCGTGGATGCCGGCGAAGTGCTCGATCTGGCGGTGGCGGGCGGCGGGCCGTTTCTCGCTGAAGAGGCGTGAGACCAGCGTCGGCATGTCGCGCTGGGTCGCGCGCTTGAGCACGCCCAGCGCCAGCGTGCCGTCGTCGAAGGCAACGTCCTCGCAGACACGCACCGGCCGGCTGGCGAAGTAGGTGAAGGGGTCGGAGTTCTGTGCCAGCGCGGTGACTCCCTCGATCGCCTCGCCGTCGATCTCCGCCCGCAGCCGCACCGGGTTGACCAGGTAGGACCGGTAGAAGGCGGAGACGGCGGCCCAGGTGAAGTAGTAGGGCCCGGCCGCCGACTTCAGCCGCGGGTGCGCATCGACCCGCCTGACCACGGTGGCGTCGATCCCCGCTCCGCAGGAGAAGACGAAGTGGCGGTGGTCCGCCTTGCCGAGGTCGATCTTGCGCGGCTGCCACCCGTCGACCATCGCCAGCAGGTGCTCGGTCGCGTCGACCACGTCATTGGGAATCCCCAGTGTCCGCGCGACCACATTGGTCGATCCCCCCGGCAGCACCGAGACCGGCACGTCGGTCCCCGCCAGCCCGTTGGCGACCTCGTTCAGTGTCCCGTCGCCCCCGAAGGCGACGACCACGTCGTAGCCGTGGTCCCGCACCTCCCGCCCGATCTCGGTCGCGTGGTTCTGCGCCTCGGTTTCGATCGTTTCGACCTCGAACCGCCCCTGCAGCGCGTAGACCACCAGGTTCTTCAGCCGGTCCGACACCGTCGTCGCGTACGGGTTGACGATGATCAGCATCCGCTTCTTGGCGGAGCGGCGGGGGAGTCGTGAGCGGATCGGTCGGTTCATGAGGCGGTCGGCGGCAGCGTATTGCGATCACGCGTCCTCCGGCCCGCCATCGACCGGCTGGCGACCGCATGAGAAATCTTGATCGATCAGCTTCGGTGTGCTACCACGGCGTGACCAGGCGGGCCACTACCCAGTCGAGGCCCGCCGCGCACCTGACCGAGATGGTCGGAGGGAGAGTCATGAGGAATCCACTTTGCGTGGCCGTTGCGGCGTTGCTCGGCATGCTCGCGTTTACCGCTGCTCCCGCTGTTGCCACCACGTACCACATCAAAAGCTGCATGACGGGAACCGAAGAATGCAAAACCACCACTGCGGGAAGCGAATTTGAAATCACCTCCAAAGAATTCGTCCTCGAAGCTGAAGGGAAAGTGGACGACAAATGCAATGCGACCTTAAAAGGAAAAGTGGTCGATGCCACCACTGAAAAATCCGGCGACCTGATGGAAATGTCGATCACCAGCGCCAAATTCACCGAATGCACCAGTGGCGCGGTGGAAGCCAGCGGCCTGCCGTGGAAAGAGGCGGTCGACGCGACCGAATACGAATCAACAGGCGCGATCGAGATTCCGATGAGATTCACCAAAGGTGGCTGTCTCTACGAAACGACGCAGATCGTCGATACCGTCTTACAGTACGTCTTCAATAACCCCGGCTCCACCGAAATCATCGACAAAGGCGGGGTCTTCAAACTGACGGGGAGCTGTAAAAACTTATTGACGGTCTTCGAGAGGAGCTTCTGGCGCCTGCTTGGCGACGCGAACTTATCCGGCGCCAACAACTTGATGATCGGCTAGCGCGCTGACCGGGTGCTTGATCCGCTACGAGGCGATTGCCTCGTAGCGGATCACGTTCCCGTTGCTGGTCTCGCCCACGCGACCCTCGTTTACCAAGAGGTCGGCGTGGCCGATCACCTCGGAGAGGGTGAGGAAGGCCTGGGTGACAGCGACGTTGCCCCAGATCGCCTGGGCGATCTCGAAGCCGCTGCGTGGCTGCTCGGCGATCAGCTTGTAGATCTTCTCCTTGCGGCGCTCGTGCTTGAGGATGCGCTCGTCGATCAGCCTGGCGTGCTCGGTGATTGGCTCGCCGTGGCCCGAGAGGACGATCTCGGCCGGCATCTCGCGGGTCTTTCGCATCGACTCGATGTAGGTGACGAGGGCCTGGGGCCGCTCCTGGGAACCGTCGAGGGGACGGCTGATCAGCGGGTTGGAGGAGATGTGGGCGATCAGGTGGTCGGCGGCGATCAGGATCTTGCGCTGCTCGTCCCAGAAGACGGTGTCGGACGGGCTGTGGCCGGGGCGGTGGATCGCCTGCAGGGTGCGGTCGCGGAAGGGAAGGCGTTGGCCGTCCTCCAGTGGATGGGTCACCTCGACGTGCGAGCCCCAGCCGCGGAAGCTGCGCGAGACGCTGCGCAGCGCGACTGTCACCTCCTCGGGGATGCCGTTGCGCAGCATCAGCTCGACCGCGAAGCGGTCCTCGGCCTCGGCGTCCTCGTCGAAGTTGGCGAGCCGCTCCTTCGCCGCGCCCAGCGCCGCCACCTTCGCCCCCGAGCGCTGGACGACGATCTCGGCCAGGCCGAGGTGGTCGATGTGCTGGTGGGTGACGATCAGCAGCTCGAGCTCGTCGATCGAGTGGCCGCGCTGGGCCAGCTGCGACTCGAGCTCGTCCAGCGCCTTGCCCGAGTTGGGGCCGGTGTCGACGAGGGTGAGCGGCTCGTCCTCGATCAGGTAGCAGTTGACCCGGCCGACGGCGAAGGGGGTGGGGATGCGCAGGCAGTGGATCCCGGCCAGCGCCGCTTGCTCGAGCGCCTGCTCGGGCGTCAAGCTCACGCGCGGATCAGCCCGAGCACCTCGTCGCGCTTGGCCTCCATGTCCTCGCGCGAGACCAGCGACTCGAGGTTGAGGCGCAGGAGCGGCTCGGTGTTGGAGGGCCGCACGTTGAAGTGCCAGTCGTCGTAGTCGACCGAGATCCCGTCGAGGGTGGCCTGCCTGCCGTCGGCGTAGCGCTCAGTGATCTCGGCGATCTTGGCCGCCGGGTCGGCGACCTCGGAGTTGATCTCGCCGGAGATGAAGTAGCGCGAGCGGAACTCGGCCATCAGCTCGGCCAGCGAGCGGCCGTCGACCGAGAGCAGCTCCAGCACCAGCAGCGCCGGGATCGTCCCCGAGTCGGCGTTCCAGAAGTCGCGGAAGTAGTAGTGGCCGGAGACCTCACCGCCGAAGGCGGCACCCTCCTCGCGCATCCGCGCCTTGAAGAAGGCGTGGCCGACGCGCGAGAGGTCCGAGCGGCCGCCTTCGGCGGCGACCAGGTCGGGGACGGCCCGGCTGGAGCGCGGGTCGTAGAGGATCGTCGCGCCGGGATTCTTCGCCAGCGCCGCGCGGGCGAGCAGGGCGCAGATGAAGTCGCCGTCGCAGAACTCGCCGCTGCCGTCGATGAAGAAGCAGCGGTCCGCGTCGCCGTCCCAGGCGATGCCGAGGTCGGCGCCGGAGGCGCGCACCCGGTCGATGATCATCAGCCGGTTCTCCTCGAGCAGCGGGTTGGGCTCGTGGTCGGGGAACTCGCCGTTGGGCTCGAAGTACATCTCCTCCAGGTCGAGGCCGAGCCCGTGCAGGGTCGGCCCGACCATCGGCCCCGCCATGCCGTTGCCGCCGTCGACGACCACCTTCATCGGCTTGACCTTCGCCGGGTCGATGAACGAGAGGGCGTGAGCGCGGAACTCCTCCCAGATGTCGACCTCCTCCAGCGAGCCGCCGCCGGGGGCGTGGCCAAGGCCAGCCTCGATCTCCGCCTTGACGTCGCCAATGCCGGCGTCGCCGGAGAGCGGCAGGGCACCCTCGCGCACCAGCTTCACCCCGGTGTAGGCCTTGGGGTTGTGCGAAGCGGTCACCATCGCGCCGCCGTCGAGCTCGCGCGAGCCGACCAGGTGGTAGAGCATCTCGGTCGCGACCATGCCGGCGTCGATCACGGTGGCGCCCTCGAAGATCAGCCCGTCGCGCAGCTCCGCCGCCATCGCGGGCGCGGTCAGGCGCATGTCGCGGCCGAGTCCCACCCGCAGCTCGCTCGCCGGCTTGCCGCGCAGCTTGCCCAGCACGCGGGCGAAGGCGCGGCCGATCGCGTGGGCGGTCGTCTCGTCCATTTCGGAGCCGTAGAGGCCCCGGATGTCGTAGGCCTTGAAGATGTCAGCGTTCACCTCCTCCGCTCCCGGGCGGGCGCGCTCATGATCACCGGAAGTCACGCGCCCGCCCTCCCGCGTCCGGGGGTAAACGGAAAGACCTTGGTCGTCAAAACGCCCCTTTCAACGCTGCGTAGCTTTCGTCCAGTGTCTGCGGCATCACCTTGGTGTCGGCGATCACCGGCATGAAGTTGGTGTCGCCGCCCCAGCGCGGGACGATGTGCATGTGGATGTGGTGCTCGACCCCGGCGCCCGCGACACGGCCCTGGTTGAACCCCACGTTGTAGCCGTGCGGCGAGTAGACGTCTTCCAGCCGCGTCATCGCCAGCTGTGCCAGCGACATCATCTCGGCGACGGCCGCCGGCGAGAGCTCCTGGATGCGGCCGATGTGCTCGTAGGGCGCCACCATCAGGTGGCCGTTCGTGTACGGGTAGAGGTTGAGGATCACGAAGCTGTGCTCGCCGCGGTGGACGATCAGGTTCTCCTCATCGGCATCCGCCGCCGGCTTGGCGCAGAAGATGCACTCCTCCGCGCTGTCCTTGGATGCGTCCTTCACGTAGGCAAGGCGCCAGGGCGCCCAGATGCGGAAATTTGCCACGGCTCGCATCCTATGGAAGACCAAGCCGCCCCCGGACGCGGAAACACAGACGCGAGATCGCTGGGTGTGATGAGCGCGTCTGTGTGAGAGCAGAGGAGGCGGCGCCTGATCACAGCCAGCCGCGGCGGCGGAAGTAGCCGACCATGCCGACGAGCAGGGCGAACATGACGCCGACGATGATCCAGAAGGCGGTCAGGTCCTGCTCGCCGGGCACGCCGGAGTTCATCCCCCAGATGCTGGCGATCAGGGTCAGCGGCAGGACGATGACGCTGATCGAGGTGAGCACGCGGAGGATGTCGTTGACGCGGTGGGAGATCACCGACTCGTTCGTCTCGGCCAGCGAGTCGATCACCTCCTTGTAATTTTCGAGCATGTCCCAGATCCGCTCGTGGGCGTCGACGATGTCGTCGAAGTAGATCTCGAGGTCGAGGTCGGTGGCGAGGTAGCGCTGCTTGACCTTCTCCAGGTCGCGCAGCACCGGCCGCTGCGGGCGGATCACCTTGCGGAAGTTGATGATCTCCTGCTTGACGTTGGAGATGTCGCGCACGACCTCCTCCGAGCGCCCCTCGAAGATGTCATCCTCGAGCGCGTCGAGCTTGTTGCCGATCTTGCGCAGCATCGGGAAGCAGTAGTCGAAGCTGTCGTCGACGAGGCGGTAGAGCAGGTAGCCCGAGCCGCGCGAGAAGAGCTGCTCGCGCAGCTCCTCCTTGGCGCGGCAGCGCTCGAAGAGGTACTCGACCGGCTGCAGCGGCTGGTTGGGGATCGTGACCACGTAGCCGGGCCCGACGAAGAGGTCGAGCTCGCCGGTGCCGAGGCGCCCCGCGGCGGGGTCGAAGACGGGAAAGTGGAGGACGATGAAGAGGTAGTCGTCGTAGATGTCGATCTTCGGCCGCTGGTTGCGCGAGAGCACGTCCTCGAGGTCGAGAGCGTGGAATTCGAAGTTCTCTCCCAGCCAGTCGCGCTCCGGCGAGCCGGTGCGCTCGATGTTGACCCAGCGCAGGCCAGCGCCGTCGACCTGCTCGACTCGGGGGGCCTGCGGCTCAGCCTGCGGCGGCGAGACGAGCTCGCGCCGGCCAGTCCGCCGTAGCCTGGGCTTCGGAAGGTTCGGCATCTTTCGCGCTCATCGTCTCGTCGGGCATGACGGCACAAGGTTAGCCGCCGGTCCAAACCAGGGCCGCACGGGATTTCCCCTGGTATTGTTCGTGCCACATAACGCCACATCAAGAGGGGTGGAGGGACTGGCCCATTGAAGCCCCGGCAACCACCTCGGATCTCGGTCCGAGGGGAGGTGCCAACTCCAGCAGGTCGAGCTAGAAGGCCTGGAAGATGTGGGGGAAGTCCGATCGGACCTCTGCCCCACAAAAGGCGGAGGTTTTTTCGTAGGCGACGAAAGCGAGATCGGATGGCAATCGAGAACTTGAAATGCAAGGAGTGCGGGGCGACCTACGACCTCGGCGCGCACTTCGCCTGTGAACACTGCTTCGGGCCGCTGGAAGTGGCCTACGACTACAGCGGCTTCGACCCGGCCGAGACGAAGCGCAAGATCCAGGCGGGCTCGCAGGGAATCTGGCGCTACGCCGACTTCCTGCCCTTCGAGGGGCGCCCGGGCGATCCGCTCGAGCCCGGCCTGACGCCGCTGCTGCGGGCCGACCGCCTGGCCGACCGCCTTGGGGTCGAGGCTGAGATCTGGATCAAGAACGACGCCGCCAACCCGACCCATTCCTTCAAGGACCGCGTCGTCGCCGTCGCCGTCGCCAAGGCGCAGGAGCTGGGCTTCGAGACCGTCGCCTGCGCCTCGACCGGCAACCTCGCCAACGCCGTTGCCGCCCACGCGGCTGCCGCGGGCCTGGAGTCCTACGTCTTCGTCCCGGCCAACCTCGAGGAGCAGAAGCTGCTCGCGACCGGCGTCTACGGCACCAACCTGGTTGGCGTGCGGGGCAACTACGACGACGTCAACCGGCTCTGCACCCAGCTGGCCGAAACGCGGCCCTGGGCCTTCGTCAACGTCAACCTGCGGCCCTACTACGCCGAGGGCTCGAAGACGCTTGCCTACGAGACGGCCGAGCAGCTCGGCTGGGAACTGCCGGACCGGGTCGTCTGCCCGATCGCCTCCGGCTCGCTCTTCACCAAGGTCGGCCGCGGCTTCCAGGAGTGGCTGGACATCGGCCTCCTCGAGGGCGCCCAACCGGTCTTCAACGGCGCCCAGGCGGAGGGCTGCAGCCCCGTCGCCACCGCCTTCGCCGAAGGCTGGGACGTCTGCAAGCCGCAGCGCCCGGACACGATTGCCAAGAGCCTCGCGATCGGCGACCCCGCCGACGGTCCCTACGCGGTCGAACATGCGCGGCGCACCGAGGGGGGCATCGACTCGGTCACCGACGCTGAGATCCGCGACGCGATCCAGCTCCTGGCGGAGACGACCGGGATCTTCACCGAGACCGCCGGCGGCGTTACCGTAGGCGTGCTGAAGAAGCTCGCCGAGCGCGGCGAGATCGCCGCCGGCGAGCGCGTCGTCGTCTACATCACCGGCGAGGGGCTGAAGACCCTCGACGCGACCCGCGATAGGTTCCGCATGCACGAGATCGACCCCGACCTCGACAGCTTCGAGTCCGAGTTCACCCAGGAGGTAAGCGTCTGATGCCAGTCACCGTGAAGATCCCGACCCAGCTGCGCGCGGCGACCGGGGGAGAAGCGGAGCTCGAGGTCAGCGGCTCGACCGTCGGCGAGGTGCTCGACGCGGTCTTCGAGGCCCACGGCGGCCTGCGCGAGCGGATCACCCAGGACGGCGACCTGCGCCGCTTCGTCAACGTCTACGTCAGCGGCGAGGACATCCGCTTTCAGCAGGGCCTCGAGACCCAGATCGACGACGGCGCCGAGGTGACCATCCTCCCCGCCGTCGCCGGTGGCTAAGCCGCCCGTAGTCATCCTCTGCGGCGGGCGCGGCACGCGCCTGCGCGAGCGGACCGAGTCGGTGCCGAAGGCGCTGGTCGAGATCGGCGGCCGGCCGATCCTCTGGCACGTGATCGGGATCTACGCGGCACAGGGCTTCAAGCGCTTCCTGCTGGCGACCGGTTACCTGGGCGAGATGGTGAAGGGTTTTATCGCGGCGGAGAGCTGGCCGGGCGGGGTGGAGGTCGAGTGCGTCGACACCGGGCTCGACACGCCGACCGGGGGGCGCATTGCCCGCCTCGGCGAGCGCGTCGGCGGAGCCACCTTCTGTGCGACCTACGCCGACGGGGTCGCTGACGTGGATCTCGAGGCCCTGCTCGATTTTCACGCTGAGCAGCAGGCGCTTGCCACCGTGACCGTGGTCCAGCCCCACCTGCAGTGGGGGGTGGCGCGCCTGGGCGCCGGTGACAAGGTCGAGGGCTTCGTCGAGAAGCCGCGCAGCGAGCACTGGATCAACGGCGGCTTCTTCTGCTTCGAGCCCGGCGCGCTCGATCACATCGGCCAAGACAGCGTGCTCGAGCGTAAGCCGCTGGAGCAACTGGCCGCCTCGGGCGAGCTGGCGGCCTTCCGCCACGAAGGCTTCTGGGACTGCATGGACACCTACAAGGACGCGGTCGAGCTCAACGACCTCTGGGCTTCCGGCACCGCCCCGTGGCCCACTCTCTCCGCTGACTTCGCCTTTACTACTCCAATAGCGCCAAAAAAGACGAAGTCAGCCGTGGGGGGAGGGAGGCAGCGGTGACGTCGCTGGTTACCGGGGCGCATGGGTTCGTCGCCTCGCACCTGGTCGGGGCGCTGCTTGAGCGCGGCGACGCGGTGCGGGTGCTGGACCGGCCCGACCCGCGCCTGGCCGACGTCGGTGGCGAGCGGCTCTCCGGGCTGGACCTGCTCGGCCTGCGCGGCGAGGTCGAGCTGGCCGAGGGGGACCTGCGCGACGGCGAGGCCGTCGCCGCCGCGGTGGCTGGCTGCGACTCCGTCTTTCACCTCGCCGCGCAGACGATCGTCGGCGTCGCCCGCGAATCGCCGCTGGAGACGCTCGAAGTCAACGTGCGCGGCGCCTGGAACGTCTTCGAGGGATGCCGCGAGCACGGCGTCGCCCGCGTCGTCTTCGCCTCCTCCGACAAGGCCTACGGCTCCAGCCCGGAGCTGCCTTACCGCGAGGACTTCCCGCTGCGCGCCGCCTACCCGTATGACGCCAGCAAGGCCGCCGCCGACATCGTTGCCCGCAGCTACGCCACCGCCTACGGCCTGCCGCTTGCCGTCACCCGCTTCGCCAACATCTACGGAGGCGGCGATCTCAACTTCTCGCGGCTGATCCCGGAGGCGACGATCGCGGTGCTCGACGGGCGCCCGCCGGCGATTCGCTCCGACGGCAGTCCCGAGCGCGACTTCCTCCACGTCGATGACGCGGTCGCCGCCTACCTGGCAATCGAGGCCGCGCTCGGGCGCGGCGAGGCCACGGGCGAGGCCTTCAACGCCGGCGGCGAGCGTCCCCATTCCGTTCGCGAGGTGGTCGACCTGATCGCCGCCGCGGCCGGTACCGGGATCGAGCCCGAATACCTCGGCTCCGGCACCCCCGACGGCGAGATCGACCGCCAGTTCGTCGACTCGGGCAAGCTGCGCGAGCTGACCGGCTGGGCACCCCGGGTCGAGCTCGCCGAGGGCCTGCGCGGCACGCTCGAGTGGTACCGCGAGCATCCCGAGGCGCGCCCCGCCCGCGAGCTCATCCAGCAGTCCCCGCCCCGCAGCTAGTCTGAAGCGCATGTGCGGGCGCTTCACGGTCACGGCCAAAAACTCGAAATCGATCGCCGACCGCTTCCAGGTCGAGCTGGAGAAGGCGCTGGAGCGAAACCGCGAAGGTGAGGCACCCGCTCCGGCCAAGGAGCGGGTCAAGGAGGTCGAGAAATCTCTCGGCCGCTTCAACGTCGCGCCGACCCAGGAGGTGCTGACGATCCGCTCCTCGCCGGACCCCGAGGAGGCGGCTGGGGGCGAGCGCGAGGCGCGGCTGATGCGCTGGGGACTGGTGCCGCGCTGGGCCAAGGACCTCAAGGTCGGCTACCGGATGATCAACGCCAAGGCCGAGAACCTCGAATCGAGCCGCGCCTACTCGCCGCTGGTCGGCAAGTTCCGCCATCGCTGCCTGATCGTCGCCGACGGCTTCTACGAGTGGATGAAGGCCGAGGACCCCAAGCAACCGCGCCAGCCCTGGCGCTTCACGGTCGACGGCGGCGAGCCCTTCGCCTTCGCCGGGCTCTGCACGCGCAAGGAGTGGGAGGACGAAGGCGATCGCGGCTTCGACGACGGCTGGCTCTACAGCTGCACGATCATCACCACGACGCCCAACCAGGTGGTCGCCAAGGTGCACGACCGGATGCCGGCGATCCTGCCCAATCCCGATGCTGAGGCCGCCTGGCTGCGCCCCGACCTCGAGCTCGAGGACGCGATCGCGATGTGCGCGCCGCTCGATGCCTCGCGCATGGAAAGCGCCCCCGCCAACCCGAAGCTGAACAAGGTCGGCAAAGGCATCGAGGGTCCCGAGCTGCTGGTCGCGCCCTAGCTTTCGAGCTTGCCCGCGGTGCTGGCGGTCGCGGTGCCGGCCGAGTTTTCAACCGTGCAGGCGATGCGTGCCGCGGGCTTCGAGGTCGTGCGCCAGATCGAGGCAAAGGGCAGCGCCAGGTCTTCCTTGGGCCGCCCTGCGGGCAGGCCGTACTTCCAAACCTGCTGGCCGATCTGGAAGGGCGCCCATTCGACGACGATGCCTTTCTCCCGCGTATAGCCCTTGCCGAGCACGTCGCTCATTTCGACCAGGGCGAGGTCGGTGCTGTGCGAGCTGAACTCGACCAGCGAGTTTTCCAGCGGCGACTGTTCGCTCAGCTCTTCGCTCGAGCGCGGGTAGGAAGCTCGGCTCTTCGGTGTCTTGGCGACGATCGTCCGCTTTGGCACCTGAATGGAACAGCGCAGCCGTGCGTGGCCGACCGCCGCCCCGTGCGAGATCGTCAGCAGGGCCGAGGTACGGAAGAGCGAGTATTCGCCGATGTTCCGTTCGGTGCCGCGGATCCCGGCTTCGGTCAGCTGCATCTCACCGCCGCCGGGGATCGCCACCTTCTTCGAGTCCGGCAAGGGGGCCTTTTCGACCCATTCCAGCGTCGTCACCGAACCAGCCAGGTTTTCGTTGGCGAGCAGCGCCGCCAGCGCCGTCGCCAGCAGCCCCACCGCGATCACGATCAGGGCACCGCGGGGCGGGCGGATCTTGCTTTCGTCGGCCACAGCTGGGCCGCAAGCTACCGTTTAGGCGTGACCGAAAGCGCAACGACGCCCGGCCCGGCCGGGGTAAGTTCAAAGACGGTGACGTTGCACGGTCGCGAGGTCGCCTACCTCGGCGGCGGAAGCGGCCCGGTGCTGCTGCTGATCCACGGCATGGCCGGGACCTGCGAGAACTGGCGCGAGGTGATCGAGCCACTGGCCCGCGACCACACCGTGATCGCGCCCGACCTGCCCGGGCACGGCATCTCAGCCGGCGGCCCCGGCGACTACTCGCTTGGCAACCTCGCCACCGGCCTGCGTGACCTGCTGCTCGTGCTCGGCCACGACCGGGCCACCTTGGTCGGGCACTCGCTCGGCGGCGGCATCGCGATGCAGTTTGCGTACCAGTTCCCCGAGATGGTCGAGCGGCTCGTGCTCGTCTCCAGCGGCGGGCTCGGCCTCGAGGTCAGCCCGGTCCTGCGGGCCGCGGCGCTGCCCGGCGCCGATCTCTTCATCGCCGCGACGGCGAGCACGGGCCAGAAGGTCGGCGGCGCGATCGGCCGCGGCCTCTCAGCCATCGGGATGAAGCCGGCGGCCGACGTGGCCGAGGTCGCCCGCGGCTATGCCTCGCTCTCGGAGCCCGCCCGCCGCAAGGCGTTCCTGGCGACCCTGCGCTCGGTGGTCGGCACCGAGGGCCAGCGCGTCTCCGCCACCGACCGCTTCTACCTCGCCGAGGAAGTCCCCGTGTTGATCGTCTGGGGCGCCCGCGACCCGATCATCCCCGTCGGCCACGGCGAAGAGGCCCACGCCGCCCTGCCGGGCAGCACGCTGGAGGTCTTCGAGGGCGCGGGGCACATGCCCCAGCTCGAGCAGCCGGGCCACTTCATCGCGGTGCTCGAGCGCTTCCTCGCGGGCACCGAGCCGGCCCGCTTCGATCGCGAGGAGTGGCGGGCCCGCTTCAAGGTCGCCTGAAGGGGCAGGGCAAAACGCGCCCGACAGGATTCGAACCTGTGACCTTTCGCTCCGGAGGCGAACGCTCTATCCAGCTGAGCTACGGGCGCTCGTGAGCCAGTCTAGCTTCGGGCGCAGGACGCGCCCTGTCGCCTAAGCTCGCAGGCTCGCATGGATCTCTCGGCGGTATTCCTCGGCACCGGTGGGTCGGTGCCCTCGGCGCGGCGCTCGACCGCGAGCGTGATGCTGGTCCGCGGCGGCCAGCGCTTGATGTTCGACTGCGGGGAAGGGACGCAGCGACAGCTGCAGCGCTCGCTGGGACTGGCGCAGGTCGACGAGATCTACCTGACGCACTTTCACGCCGACCACATCCTCGGCCTGCCGGGCCTGCTCAAGACCTATGACCTGACCGCGCGTGAGGAGCCGCTGACGATCTTCGGGCCGCGCGGCCTGCGCGATCTCTTCAAAACGCTGGGGCGCTTGATCGGGCGCACCGACTACAGCATCGACCTGGTCGAAATCGACCCGGGCGAAGCGGTGCGCCACGACGGCGCCGAGGTGCAGGCCTTCGCGGTCGAGCACAGCGTGCGCGCCAACGGCTACGTCCTGGTCGAGGAAGAGCGTCCCGGCCGCTTCGACCCCGAGGTGGCAAAGCGGCTCGGCGTCGCCGAAGGCCCGGCTTTTGCCGCGTTGCAGCGCGGGGAGGAGGTCCCCGGCCGCGATGGGCCGGTGCGGCCGGGCGACGTGATGGGCGAGCCCCGGCCGGGCCGCATCGTCGCGATCACGGGCGACACCTCCCCCTGCCACTCGACCGTCTCGGCTGCCGCCGACGCCGACCTGCTGATCCATGACGCCAGCTTCTCCGAGGAGGAGGCGCAGCGCGCCGCCGACACCGGTCACTCCACGGTCGGCCAGGCCGCTTCCGTGGCGCGCGAGGCCCACGTCAAAATGCTCGCCCTGGTCCACATCTCTTCGCGCTACCACGTCGGCACCGTGCTGGAAGAGGCCGAAGACGTCTTCGAGGACTGCGTCGCCCCCAAAGACTTCGACCTCATCGAGATCCCCTTCCCCGAGCGCGGCGACCCGGAGCTGGTCCCAAATGGAGCTCGCGACAGCGGAGCCCGCGAAAACGGCGAGTCCGGGTAGGCCTCAACCGAGCCTCCCCGCTGTTGCGAGGGCGAGGGCCTACTCGGACTCGCCGCCCCCCTTGCTACATTGGCGCCGTCCTTTAATCGCGGTCCGGTGAGGCCGAGAAGGAGCAAAAGCGAAGTGAACGAGAAGGTCGTGCTCGGGCACGACGACTTGACGCGGACGCTGCGGCGGATCGCGCACGAGATCGCAGAGAAGAACCCGGAGCCGGATGGCCTCGCGATCGTCGGAATCCACACTCGCGGTGCCCTGCTCGCCCGCCGCCTGCACGCGCTCCTCGCCGAGCTGACCGGCGCCGAGCTGCCGATCGGCGATCTTGACATCTCCTTCTACCGCGATGACGTCGGCGCCAAGTCGCCCGGCTCGCAGCCGGTCGTGCATGCCTCGCACATCGACTTCGACGCCAGCGAGAAGACCGTCGTCCTCGTCGACGACGTGCTCTTCACCGGACGCACGGTGCGGGCCGCGATCGACGCCCTCTTCGACTACGGCAGGCCGCTGCGAGTGCAGCTCGCCGTGCTCTGCGACCGCGGTCACCGTGAGCTGCCGATCCGCCCCGACTACGTCGGCAAGAACCTGCCGACGGCGCGCGAGGAGCGGGTCAACGTCCGCCTCGCGGAGGCCGACGGCACCGACGAGGTAACGATCTCCCAGCTGAGCGAGGTGACGGCATGAAGCACCTGCTTTCGATCGAGCAGCTCTCCAAAGCCGAGATCGAGGCGATCCTCGACCGCGCCGAGAGCTTCGCCGAGGTCTCTCGCCGCGACATCAAGAAGGTGCCGACCCTGCGCGGGCGCACCGTGGTCACTCTCTTCTACGAGGCGAGCACCCGCACCAGCGCCTCATTCGAGCTCGCCGCCAAGCGACTTTCCGCCGACCTGGTCTCGGTCAAGGCGGCTGGCTCCTCGGTGGACAAGGGCGAGTCGCTGAAGGACACGGTGGCGACGCTCTCCGCTTACGACCCGGCGGCGATCGTCCTGCGCCATCCCTACGCCGGTGCCGCCCAGATGGTCGCCGGGTGGGCCGATGCCTCCGTCGTCAATGCCGGTGACGGCAAGCACGAGCACCCGAGCCAGGCCCTGCTCGACGTCTACACCCTGCGCCGCCGCCTCGGCTCGCTCGAGGGCAAGCGGATCTGGATCGTCGGCGACGTCCTGCACAGCCGCGTCGCCCGCTCCAACCTGATCGCCTTCAAGGCGATGGGCGCGGAGCTGACCGTCTGCGGGCCGCCCGCGCTGATCCCGCGCGGGCTCGAGCAGCTCGGCTGCGCCGTCACCCACTCGCTGGATCGGATGGGGGAAGCCGATGTCGTCTACGCCCTGCGCCTGCAGCACGAGCGCATGCGGGAGAGCTTCGTCCCCTCGCTGCGCGAGTACGCCGCCCACTTCCAGATCGACTCGCGCCGCCTCGGCCGCAAGCAGCTGCTGATGCACCCGGGGCCGGTCAACCGCGGGGTCGAGATCTCCGGCGAGGTGATCGACTCGCCGCAATCGCTGATCGCCGAGCAGGTCGCCGCCGGCCTCGTCGTCCGCATGGCGATCCTCTACGAGCTGCTCGCCGCCGGCGACGAAGAGCCGGCCCCGGCTCTCGGCAACGGCCGCGCAACCCCGATCGGGCAGCCGGCGTGAGCGGGCAAATCGTCACGGTGATCTCCGGAGGTTCGAATCCGGGGCGATTTGACCGCGAACTGGTGGTTGTTCTATGAGCGCCACCAAGCTCGAGATGCGCGCCGGGGAGAGCGCGAACCTGCTGCTGCGCGGCGCCTCGGTTCTCGATCCCGCCGCCGGCATCGACGCCAGCCACGACGTGATCGTCCGCGACGGCAAGATCGCCGAGCTGGCCGCTCCGGGCAGCGCCGAGGCCGGCGAGCTCGAGGTGATCGATGCCGAGGGCCTGCATGCCTTTCCCGCTTTCTTCGACCCGCACGTCCACCTGCGAACGCCGGGCCAGGAGCACAAGGAGGACATCGAGACCGGGGCGCGCTCCGCCGCGGCCGGTGGCTTCTGCGGCATCCTCGCGATGGCCAACACCGAACCGCCCGTCTCCGAGCCCGCCGACATCGAGGCCCTGCTCGCCGGCGCCCGGGCGGCCGCCGCGGTCAAGGTCGGCTTCCTCGCCACCGTCACCCGCGCCATGCGGGGCGAGGAGCTGACCGAGATGGCTTCGCTGCGCGAGGCCGGTGCCGCCGGCTTCAGCGATGACGGCCTGCCGGTCCGCAGCGCCAGCATCCTGCGCCGCGCCCTTCAGTACCAGCGCCTCTGCGGTGGCACGATCGCCCTGCACGAGGAGGACCCGGAGCTCTCCGGCTCCGGCGTGATGCACGAGGGCGCCGTTTCGGCGGTGCTCGGGCTGGACGGCGTGCCCTCGATCTCGGAGTCGACGATGATCGCCCGCGATGCTGCGATCGCCGGTTACGAGGAGGGACGGATCCACGTCCAGCACCTCTCCGCGGCCGAGTCGGTCGAGGCCGTGCGCGCCGCCAAGGCCGCCGGGGTGCAGCTCACCTGCGAGGCCTCGCCGCACCACCTCTGCCTCACCGACGAGAAGGTGCGCTCGCTCGACCCGCACCGCTTCAAGATGAACCCGCCGCTGCGCACCGAGGCCGACCGCCAGGCCCTGGTCGAGGGTCTGCGCGACGGCACGATCGACTGCATCGCCACCGACCACGCTCCGCATGCGCCGGAGGAAAAGGAGGTTCCCTATGAGCAGGCCGCGATGGGCGTGACCGGCTTGGAGACGGCCTTCGCCGCCCTCCACACCCACCTCGTCCTGCCCGGCACGATCGAGCTCGGCCTGCTCGTCGACCGCCTCAGCGTCGCCGCCGGGTTCTTCGAGGTCGAGCGCCCCTCGCTCGCCCCCGGCAGCGAGGCCAACGTCGCCCTCTGCGACCTCTCCGCCCGATGGACCGCCGGCGAGGACGGCTACGAGAGCCGCTCCTCCAATTCCTGGTGCGACGGAGAGGAGCTGACCGGGCGGGTGCTGATGACCCTGGCCGGCGGCCAGGTCGCCTATCGCCTGCGCTCATTCTCGATGGGAGTCGCGGCATGACTTCCGTTCCGGTGTGCTCTATCCCCTCTATAGGTAGAAAAGGAACATTGCAATGAGCGAGGGCTTTTTGCTGCTCGAGGACGGGGTCCGTTTTGACGGCGTCCCCTGCGGCGCCGAGGGCCCGGTGACCGGCGAGGTCGTCTTCAACACGGCGATGACCGGCTACCAGGAGTCGGTCACCGACCCCTCTTACGCCGGGCAGATCATCGTCTTCACCTATCCGCTGGTCGGCAACTACGGCGTCTCCGCGGCGGCGATGGAGTCCGACCGCGCCCACGCCCGCGGCGTCGTGATGCGCGATCCCAAGAACGGCGAGGACGTCGCCACCGCCGAGGGAGGCTGGCTCGACTGGCTCGCCGATTGCGGCGTGGCGGGGATCGGCGGCGTAGATACCCGCGCGATCGTCCGTCACATCCGCGACCGCGGTGCGATGCGCGGCGGTATCTTCCCGGCCGGCACGCCGGAAGGCGAGGCGCGCGAGCGGGTTGCCGCCGAGCCCTCCATGGACGGCGCCGACTTCGCCCGCACGGTGACGCCCGCCGAGCCCGTCCGCTTCGAGGGCGGCCAGGGCCCGCACGTGGTCGGCATCGACACCGGCATCAAGCTCAACATCGTGCGCCAGCTGCGCGAGCGCGGCTGCAAGCTCACCCTGCTGCCCTGCACCTCGAGCCCCGAGCAGGTGCTCGCCGAGGATCCCGACATCGTCTTCCTTGCCAACGGCCCGGGCGACCCCGCCGCGCTCGGCTACGTCGTCGACACCGTGCGCGAGCTGGTCGGCCAAAAGCCGCTCTTCGGCATCTGTCTCGGCCACCAGCTGCTCTGCCGCGCTGTCGGCCTCGAGACCTTCAAGCTGCCCTTCGGCCACCGCGGCGCCAACCATCCGGTCAAGGAGCTCGCCACGGGGCGGATCGACATCACCTCGCAAAACCACGGCTTCGCCGTTCAGGGCCCGGGCGGCGAGCCGAAGATCGAGGCCGACGAGCCGGTGCGCTGGGAGACCGACTTCGGCACGGCCGAGCTCTCCCACCTCAACCTCTACGACCGCACGGTCGAGGGCCTGGTTCTCGAGGAGGTTGCCGCGGCGACCGTCCAGTACCACCCCGAGGCCGGTCCCGGCCCGCACGACGCCCGCCACCTCTTCGACGCCTTCCTGGAGCTTGCCAATGCCTAAGCGCACCGACATCGAGAAGATCCTGCTGATCGGCTCCGGGCCGATCGTGATCGGGCAGGCAGCCGAGTTCGACTACTCCGGCGTGCAGGCCTGCAAGGTGCTGCTCGAGGAGGGCTACGAGGTGGTCCTTGTCAACTCCAACCCGGCGACGATCATGACCGACCCCGAGTTCGCGAGCTCGACCTACATCGAGCCGCTGCTGCCTGGCCCGGTGACGCGGATCATCGAAAAGGAGCGCCCCGACGCGCTGCTGCCGACGCTGGGCGGTCAAACCGCGCTCAACCTGGCGATGACGCTGTACGAGGACGGCACGCTGGAGAAGCACGGCGTCGAGCTGATCGGCGCCAACCACGAGGCGATCCGCCGCGCCGAGGACCGCGAGGAGTTCCGCCGCACGATGGGCGAGGCGGGGCTGCGCATCCCCTGGTCAATGACGGTGGAAAGCCTCGGCGAGGTCGAGGCGGCGCTGGCCGACGGCCGCATCTCCCTGCCGGCGATCGTCCGGCCGGCCTTCACCATGGGCGGCCAGGGCGGCGGCGTGGGGGGGACCGAGACCGAGCTGCGCCAGGTCGTCTCCGAGGGTCTCGCCGCCAGCCCGATCAACCAGGTGCTGGTCGAGGAGTCGGTGATCGGCTGGGGCGAGTTCGAGCTCGAGGTGATGCGCGATCACAACGACAACGTGGTGATCATCTGCTCGATCGAGAACGTCGACCCGATGGGGGTGCACACCGGCGACTCGGTCACCGTGGCACCCGCCCAGACCCTGACCGACGCGCTCTACCAAGACCTGCGCGACCAGGCGATCAAGGTGATCCGCGCCGTCGGCGTCGAGACCGGCGGCTCCAACGTGCAGTTCGCGGTCAACCCGCGAGACGGTGCGATCGTCGTGATCGAGATGAACCCGCGAGTTTCGCGCTCCTCGGCCCTGGCCTCGAAGGCGACCGGCTTTCCGATCGCGAAGATGGCGGCCAAGCTCGCCGTCGGCTACGCGCTGGAGGAGATCCCCAACGACATCACCCAGGCGACGCCGGCCTCCTTCGAGCCGACGATCGACTACGTGGTGACGAAGATGCCGCGCTTCGCCTTCGAGAAGTTCCCCGGCACCGAGGGCAAGCTCTCGACCTACATGCAAAGCGTCGGCGAGGCGATGTCGATCGGCCGCACCTTCCGCGAGTCCTTCGCCAAGGCGATGCGCTCGCGCGAGCTCGACTCCGCCGCCGAGATCCCGGACAGCGACGAGGACCTGCTCGCCGCACTGGAGAAGCCCTGCGCCGAGCGCTTCGACCTGGTCCTCGCCGCTTTCGAGCGCGGGCTCTCGGTCGAGGCCGTCCACGAGCGCTGCCTGGTCGATCCCTGGTTCCTGCGCGAGCTGCAGGCGCTGGCAACGGAAGGCGACGGCACCGAAGGCCTCTCCCGCGTCTACAAGTCGGTCGACACCTGCGCCGCCGAGTTCGAGGCTGCCACGCCCTATTACTACTCGGGCCACGAGCGCCCCTCGGCTGGCGTCGCCGCCTCCGAGATCCGCCGCGGCGAGCGCGCTTCAGTCGTCATCCTCGGCGCCGGTCCCAACCGGATCGGCCAGGGGATCGAGTTCGACTACTGCTGCGTGCATGCCGCGATGACCGCGCGCGAGCTCGACCGCGATGCGGTGATGATCAACTGCAACCCGGAGACGGTCTCGACCGACTACGACACCTCCGACCGCCTCTACTTCGAGCCGCTGACGGAGGAGGACGTGCTGGCGGTCTGCGAGCAGGAGAAGCCGGAGGGCGTGATCGTCCAGTTCGGCGGCCAGACGCCGCTGAAGCTGGCCCGGGCGCTGGAGGAGGCCGGCGTGCCGCTGCTCGGCACCCCGGTCGACGCGATCGACCTGGCCGAGGACCGGGGCCGTTTCGGCGACTTGCTGCGCAGGCTTGGGGTCAAGCACCCGCCCTACGGCACGGCCCTCTCCGCCGAGGAGGCCACCGAGATCGCCAAGCAGGTCGGCTTCCCGCTGCTGGTCCGGCCCTCCTACGTGCTCGGCGGCCGGGCGATGGAGATCTGCTACTCGACCGAGGACCTCTCCGCCTACCTCGAGGCCAACGTCAAGGCGGACCAAGAGCACCCGCTGCTGCTCGACCGCTTCCTCGAGAACGCGATCGAGGTGGATGTGGATGCGCTAGCGGACGGCAGCGACGCCCACGTCGCCGGGATCATGCAGCACGTCGAGGAGGCTGGCGTGCACTCGGGCGACTCGGCCTGCGTGATCCCGCCGATGAGCCTCGGGGCCGAGATGCTGGAGGAGATCCGGGCGACGACCAAGCGGATCGCGCTCGAGCTCGGCGTGATCGGCCTGATCAACATCCAGTACGCGGTCGCGGGCGGCGAGCTCTACGTGATCGAGGCCAACCCGCGCGCCTCGCGCACCGTGCCCTTCGTCTCCAAGGCGACCGGCGTGCCGCTGGCCAAGGTCGCCGCGCGCCTGATGCTGGGGGAGAAGCTGGCCGGCCAAGAGCTGCGCGAGCCGCCCGCGGGCGTGGTTAGCGTCAAGGAGGCGGTCCTGCCGTTCGCCCGCTTCTCCGGCGCCGACTCGGTGCTCGGGCCGGAGATGAAGAGCACTGGCGAGGTGATGGGGATCGCCGCCGACTTCCCCACCGCTTTCGGCAAGGCCCAGGCCGCGGCCGGCGTCTCGCTGCCGACCGAGGGCTCGGTCTTCATCACGGTCACCGACACCGACAAGCCGGCCGCGACCCAGATCGCCGCTCGCTTTCACGACCTCGGCTTCGAGCTGATCGCCACCGGCGGCACCGCCCAGGCGATTGCGGCGATGGGGGTGCCGGTGACGCCGATCAACAAGATCGCCGAGGGCTCGCCCCACGTCGCCGACCTGATCCGCGAGCGCCGCTGCGACCTGGTGATCAACACCCCGACCGGCTCCGGCGCCCGCGCCGACGGCTATGAGATTCGCACCGCCGCCGTGCGCCACAACGTTCCCTGCGTGACGACGATGACCGGCGCCACCGCCGCGGTGCGCGCGATCGCCGCCAAGATCGAAGGCGACTCGGATGTCCGCTCCTTGCAGGAGATCCACAACATCGGCGCCGCCTCCTCTGCTCCCGCGGATGCCTGAAGAGACAGAGATGGACAGGCATCCGCTCCCGCGTCCGGGGGCGGCGCGTCCCCCTTTCAATCGTCGCCTCTGTGAGGTCTCCGAGAGCCGCGCCTCGGGCGGGTACCGCGTTTTCTCCCTGGTCGATCGCGAGGGGCCCGAGCCCCGGGCGGGTCAGTTCTACATGCTCGCCACGGAGAGGCACTGGGAGCAGGGCGGCGGGCGCCCGTTCCTGCCGCGAGCCCTCTCGGTCGCCGAATGCGGGCCCGCAGCGAGCGGCGTCCGCCTCGATTTTCTGATCGAGGGCATCGGCCCTGGCACCGACCGTCTTTGCGAGCTCCAGCCCGGCGAGCGCGTTTGGGTCAACGGTCCCCTGGGCAACTCCTTCAGCACCCCCCGCGAGCTGCATCGAATTTCCAGTCCGGCGGGCGGAGAGCATGATGCGGCTCGGCCAAGCGGGGCGATCTTGGTCGGCGGCGGCATCGGGATCGCGCCGCTGGCACTGCTGCGCCGCCGCTTCGCCGAGCGCAACGTTCCCACCCGCGTGCTGCTCGGCTTCCGCGACGAAGCCCATTCCGGCGGCCTCGACGACCTCTTTGCCTGTTGCGAGGTGCGGCTTGCCAGCGACGACGGCCACCGCGGCCATCACGGTTACGTCACCGAGCTGCTCGCGGCGATGCTCGCTGGCGACGATGCGGGCTCCGCGGCGGTCTATGCCTGTGGCCCGCCGCCGATGCTCGATGCGGTTGGGGCTCTCTGCACCGCGGCGGGCATCCCCTCTGAGCTGGCCCTGGAGTCGCCGATGGCCTGCGGTTACGGCGCCTGCTTCGGTTGCGCCGTGCCCAAGCCCGGCGGCGGCTACTTGCGGCTCTGCGTCGACGGCCCGGTGCTGAGGCCCGACCAGATCGCGACGGCGGCCCATGCCTGATCTCTGCGGCATCGAGCTCGCCCACCCGGTGATCAACGCCTCCGGCACCTTCGACGCGATCGCTGCCCGCCGCACCTACGGCGACGCGCTGCTCGAAGACTTTCCCTTCAGCGCCTTCGTCTCGAAGACGATCACGCCCGAGCCGCGCGGCGGCAACGAGCCGCAGCGGATCTGGGAGACCCCGGCGGGGATGATCAACTCGATCGGCCTGCCCAACAAGGGGCTCGAGGGCTTTCTCGCCGAGGACCTGCCCCAGCTCGCCGAGCTGCCGGTGCCACTGGTCGTCTCGGTGATGGCAACCGACCGCGAGCTGTTTGCCCGGCTCGCCAGCGGCGTCGCCGAGCGCGAGGAGGTGGCGGCGATCGAGCTCAACGTCTCCTGCCCCAACGTCCATTCGGGCCTGATCGTCGGCGAGCAGCCCAGTGAGACCGCGGCGTTGCTCGAAGCGCTGCGGCCGCTGGCTCCAAAGCCGCTGATCGTGAAGCTGACCCCCAATGTGGCGAATCCCGCCGAGGTCGCGGTAGCCGCGGAGGAGGGGGGAGCCGATGCGGTTTCGCTGATCAACACGGTGAAGGGGAGTGCGATCGATCCCGCCACCGGCGAACCCGGCATCGCCGCCGGTCACGGGGGGCTCTCCGGCCCTGCGGTGCGCCCGATCGCGGTCGCCCAGGTGCGAGCGGTCGCCGCTGCCGTCAGCATCCCGATCGTCGGCATGGGCGGCATCTGCGACGGCGCCGGCGCGCTGGAAATGCTCGCCGCCGGCGCGAAGCTGGTCGCGGTCGGAACCGAGAGCTTCCGCGACCCTGGGGCGGGCAAACGGGTCGCTTCGGAGCTCGCCGATCTGCTCGAATCGGGGCGAGGCGGCACCGCCATCGGCCGCAGCGCCTAAACCTCGACTGGAGGTTCAGGTGAATTTGACCGCAAATGGCTCGGATGTCCTTGCACGTCCCTGACCCGCGGCTATACTCGCCGCCCACATGCCTGCCCCAGTCAAGACTTCCGTCGCCGCCCCGGAGCGTTCCCTGGACCAGCGGATGGATGCCCTCAAACGCGCCAACGACATTCGCACGGCGCGGGCGAAACTGAAGAAGGACCTGAAAGCGGGCAAGGCCAACATCCACACGCTGCTGCTCGACCCGCCCGACTACGTACAGACGGCAAAGGTCTTCGACATGCTCCTGGCGGTGCCGAAGTACGGCCGCGTCAAGACCAACCGGATCCTCAACCAGTGCCGGATCTCGCCGTCGAAGACGATCGGCGGCCTCTCAGAGCGCCAGCGGGCAGAGCTCGTCTCGCAGCTCCGCAGGTAACGACCGCCCCGCCGGCCAGTATCCCCGGCCGCATGGCCAAGGTCTTCGTAATAACCGGTCCATCTGGCGTGGGAAAGGGAACCCTGATCTCGAAATTGCTCGAGCGGGTTTCGGATCTCGAGTTGTCCATTTCCGCCACCACGCGCGAGCCTCGCAAGGGCGAGGTGAATGGGCGCGATTACCACTTCCTCACTCCGGAGGAATTCGACGAGCGGATAAAGGCCGAAGACTTCCTCGAGTTCGCCACCTACAGCGGCCACCGCTACGGCACGCTGCGCTCCGAGGTCCGCAACCGGCTCGACCAGGGGCACTCGGTCGTGCTCGAGATTGAGGTCCAGGGCGCGCGCCAGGTGCGGGCGGCGATGCGCGAGTCGGTCCAGGTCTTCATCGCGCCCCCCGATCCCGCCTCGCTGCGGCACCGGCTCGAGTCGCGCGGCACCGACAGCCTCGAGGCGATCGACGCCAGGCTCGAGGTCGCCGAGCAAGAGCTGGCGGCCCAGGGAGAGTTCGCCCACACCGTCACCAACGACGATCTCGGCCGCGCTGCGAGCGAGCTGGAGGGAATCGTGCGCGCCGAGTTGGGGATACCTCTAGACTCCCGGGCCGAATGATCAAACCACGCGTTGACAAGCTCCTCGATCACACCGACTCGCACTACGCGGCTGTCGTTGTCGCCGCCAAGCGTGCGCGGCAGATCAACAGCTATTACCACAGCCTCGGCGAGGGCAGCTTCGGCGAGTACCCGCCCCCGATGGTCGACATCCCGGGCGACAGGAACTACCTCTCGCTAGCCCTTGAAGAGGTCGCCGCCGGCAAGCTCAAGTACGAGTACCGCTCTTAGCGGTCGGACCGTCCAGGAGAGACAGATGGCCAGGATCCTGCTCGGCGTAAGCGGAGGGATCGCCGCCTACAAGGCGCTTGAACTTGCGCGCCTTGCGACGACCGCCGGTCACGGCGTGCGCGTGCTGATGACCGAGGGGGCGAGCCGCTTCGTCGGGGCCGCCTCCTTCGAGGGAATCGTGGGCGCGCCGGTCTTGAGCTCCGAGTTCGAGCGCGACCCGATGCGCGGTGCCTTCCCGGGCGACCCGGCCCCGGCGCACGACCCGATCGGCCACCTCGAGCTCGCCGCCAACTGCGACGCCTACCTGGTCGCGCCCGCCTCGGCCAACACGATCGCGAAGCTGGCAGGCGGCGTCGCCGACTCGATGGTCACCACCTCCTTCCTCGCCTGCACCGCACCGCACCTGGTTGCGCCGGCGATGAACGACCGCATGTACGCGAACCCGGCGACGCAGGCGAACCTCGCGGCCCTGCGCGAGCGCGGCACCATCGTGATCGAGCCCGACGAGGGCGCGCTCGCCTCGCGCGGCGAGCGCGGCAAGGGCCGGCTGCCGGATCCCGCCCAGCTGCTTTCCCTGCTCGAAGCCGAGCTGCCGGCCGGCGAGCGCCCCTGGGACGGCCTGAGGGTGCTGGTCACCGCCGGCGGCACCCGCGAGCCGCTCGACTCGGTCCGCTTCCTCGGCAACCGCTCTAGCGGCCGCATGGGGATCGCCCTCGCCGCCGCGGCAAAGCGGCGCGGGGCGGACGTGACCCTGATCGCCGCCAACGTCTCGCTTCCCGAGCCCGCCGGCGTCCGTCGGATTGACGTCGAGACCACCGAGCAGCTCGCCACCGCCGCCCGCGCCCAGTTCGCCGCCGCCCACGTCCTGGCGATGGCAGCCGCTCCCGCCGATTTCCGGCCGGGCGAAGCGGCCGAGGGCAAGCTGGCCCGCGAGGGATCCCTCGACCTCCGCCTCGAGCCGACCGAGGACATCCTGGCCGGCCTCGCCGCAGGCAAGGCCGAGGGCCAGACCCTGGTTGCCTTCGCCGCCGAAGCCGGGGAGAACCTCGAGCGTGCCCGCGAGAAGCTTTTCCGCAAGGGGGCCGACCTGATGGTCCTCAACGACATCTCGAATCCCGAGATCGGTTTCGAGTCGGAGGAAAACGCGGTCACGCTGGTCGACCGCGCCGGAAACACCCCCGTGGCCCAGGCTTCCAAGGACGCGGTCGCCGATGCGATCCTGGACCGGGTCGACCAGCTCCGCAGCCAGGCTGGGCAGCCGCACTAGCCGAGCTATACTGACCCAAGCTTTTTCGATACGTAACGCGTACGAGGAGTGGGCCTGGCCCACTTTTTTTTCGGCTTCAACCAGTGGCAGACCTCCAGCAAGACATTCAGCAGCAGCTCCGCGAGCTCGACGACGAGATCGATCTGGTCGCGCTCGAGCAGCCGAGCACCGAAGCGCTGCGACTCTTCATCGACCACCCGAGCGGGGTCGACCTCGCCCTCTGTGAACGGGTCACCCACCACCTCAACAACCTACGGGCCGACTACTCGCTGGAGGTTTCCTCACCCGGTCCCAAGTACCGCAACCGCAAGGAGCAAGCTCAGTGAGCAAGGAGATCGTCGAAGCAGTCAAGGCACTTGAGCAGGAGAAGGGGATCTCCGCCGACAAGCTGATGGACGCGCTCGCCGATGCGCTCCTCTCCGCCTACAAGAAGACCCCCGGGGCGGCCAAATACGCCCGCGTCGACCTGGACCACGAGACCGGCGACTTCCGCGTCTTCGAACTGATCCTGCCGCCTGAGCTGGAGGAGAAGCTGCTGGCCGAAGCTGCCGAAGCCCAGGAGGAGGAGGAACGCGAAGTCGACCCCGAGACTGGCGAACTGCGCGAGCCCGAGGATCCCGAACTCGATCCGGAGATGATCGCTCCCTACGAGGACCAGATCGAGACCCGCGACGTCACGCCGGACGACTTCGGCCGTATCGCCGCCCAGACCGCCAAGCAGGTGATCCTGCAGCGGATCCGCGAGGCCGAACGGATGATGATGTTCGAGGAGTACCAGGACCGCGTCGGCGAGCTGATCACCGGGATCATCCAGCAGTCCGACAAGCGCTACACGCTGGTCCAGCTGCGCGAGCGGGTCGAGGCGCTGCTGCCCAAGTCCGAGCAGGTCTACAACGAGCGCTACGACCACGGCATGCGGGTCAAGGCGGTGATCACCGACGTCTCCGACTCGACCAAAGGGCCGGCGATCGTCGTTTCGCGCCGCAGCTCCGAGCTGATCAAGAAGCTCTTCGAAATGGAGGTGCCGGAGATCGCCGACAAGCTGGTCGAGATCGTCGGTGTCGCCCGCGAGCCCGGCTACCGCTCGAAGATCGCGGTGATCTCCCACGCCGACGGCGTCGACCCGGTTGGCGCCTGCGTCGGCCCGCGCGGCTCGCGCGTGCGCATGGTCGTCTCCGAGCTGCGCGGCGAGAAGATCGACATCATCCCCCACAACGACGAGCCCGCCCGCTTCGTCGCCAAGGCGCTTTCGCCAGCCCGCGTGCGCGAGGTGATCGTCGACGACGACGAGCGCCAGGCGACCGTGATCGTGCCCGACGACCAGCTCTCGCTGGCGATCGGCCGTGACGGCCAGAACGCCCGCCTCGCCGCCCGCCTGACCGGCTGGCGCGTCGACATCAAGTCGGAGACCGAGTTTGCCGCTGAAGACAGCGAGGTCGAGTACGAGGGCGAAGAAGCCTTCGACGGGCGCTGCATGGCCGTGCTGACCACCGGCCGCCGCTGCCCCAACGCGGCGATCGAGGGCTCGACCTACTGCGGGCTGCCCCAGCATCAGGCACTGAGCCGCTTCGATACCAACCAGATGGCGATACTCGGCCCGGTTTCCGAGGCGGAGGTCGAAATCCTCGCCGATCCCGACGCCGACCAGGGCCAGGTCGACGAGATCGTCGCCAGGGCCGAGGCCGAGTACGTCGAGCCGGTTGAGGAGGAGATCCTCGAGGAGGCTCCGGTTGAGGGCGAAGAGGTCGTCGAGGAGGCTGCCGCGCAAGATGGCGCTTCGGGGGCTGACGCCGAAGCGGCGCCGGTGGCCGAGGAGGCCGAGCAGTCCTAGTGGCGAAGAAGCGCGTTCACGAGATCGCGAAAGCGAAGGGCGTCGAGAGCAAGGAGCTGCTCGCTGCGCTGAAGAAGGCGGGGATGGACGTCAAAACGGCGTCTTCCAGCGTCGACGAGGCGGCCGCCCTGAAGGCGCTCGATGGCAACGGGGCCGCCCCGGCCACCCCGCCGAAGCCCCCGCCGAAAGCCGAGGCTCCCGCGAAGCCCGCGCCGCAGCAGGCCGCACCCTCAGAGGCTGCCCCGAAGCCGGCGGCCACGCCGGCTTCGCGCCCGTCGCAGGCATCCAAGGGACCGGTCCGCCCGGCCGACAAGGCGGCCGGCGGGGCCGGGGGCGGCGGTGCCGCTTCCAAAAAGCGCCGCGTCGTAATCGACTCGCAGGCCGCCCGCCGCGACCAAATGGGGGCACCTCCCCCACAGCGCCCGCCGCGCCGCCGCGGAGGCCGCCGCCGCAGGCCGCTGCTGGAGGAGCCGCCGCCCAAAGTCGAGGCAGCCGAGCCCGAGGCCACCAAGGTCCCAGCCGGCGCCACCGTGCGCGAGGTCGCCGAGCTGCTCGGCCTTGGCAGCTCCGAGGTGATCAAGAAGCTGATGACGATGGGTGAGATGGCGACCCTCACGCAGACCCTCACCGACGACTCGATCAGGGCGATCGCCGACGAGTACGACCGCAAGATCGAGATCATCACCGCCGCCGACGAGGAGCCCGAGGCCCCCGAGTTCGAGGACTCCGAGGAGGAGCTGGTCGACCGCCCGCCGGTGGTGACGATCATGGGACACGTCGACCACGGCAAGACCTCGCTGCTGGACGCGATCCGCGAGACCGAGGTCGCCGCGGGCGAGGCCGGTGGCATCACCCAGCACATCGGCGCCTACCAGGTCCACCACGAGGACAAGACGATCACCTTCCTCGACACGCCGGGCCACGCCGCCTTCACCGCGATGCGCGCCCGCGGCGCCAAGGTCACGGACATTGCCGTGATCGTCGTCGCCGCCGACGATGGCGTCATGCCGCAGACCAAAGAGGCGATCGACCACGCCCGCGCCGCCGACGTGCCGATCCTGATCGCGGTCAACAAGATCGACAAGGAGGGCGCGCAGCCCGACCGTGTCCGCAACGAGCTCGCCGCCGACGGGCTCACCCCAGAGGACTGGGGCGGCGACACCGTCTACTGCGACGTCTCGGCCAAGACCCACGAAGGCCTCGACAACCTGCTCGACATGATCCTGCTCGTCACCGAGCTGGAGGAGCTCGGGGCCAACCCCGACGCGCCCGCCTCGGGCACCGTGGTCGAGTCCCAGCTCGACCCCGGCCGCGGCCCCGTGGTGACGATCCTGGTCCAGCGCGGCACGCTGAAAGTCGGCGACTCGCTCGTGGCCGGCCCGCAGTGGGGCCGGGTGCGGGCGATGCACGACTTCACCGGCGCTCGTGTGGAGAGCGCCGGGCCGGGAATGCCCGTCGAGGTGCTCGGCTTCGACGGCGTCGCCGACGCGGGAGAGTTCGTCCGCGCGGTCGAGAACGACCGCCGCGCCCGCCAGGACGCCCAGGAGCGCGCCAACCGGCTCAAGACCGAGGCCCTGGCTCGCCGCCAGGCGCGCAAGGTCAGCCTCGAGGAGGTCTTCTCGCGGGTTCAGGAGGGCGAGATCAAGGAGCTCAACATCGTCCTCAAGGCCGACGTCGCCGGCTCGCTGGAGGCGCTGCAGGACGAGATCGCCAAGGTGCCGCAGGAGCAGGTGGGGATCAACATCATCCACTCGCAGACCGGTGGCATCAACGAGTCCGACGTGATGCTGGCAGCGGCCTCGGAAGCGATCATCATCGGCTTCAACGTGCGCCCGCTGGCCGACGCCCGCCGCGCCGCCGAGCGGGAGGGCGTCGACGTCCGCACCTACTCGGTGATCTACAAAATCACCGAAGACCTGCGCAACGCGATGGAGGGCATGCTGGAGGCGGTCGAGGTCGAGGAGACCCTCGGCGAGGCCGAGGTCAAGCAGACCTTCAAGGCCTCCAAGGTCGGCCGCATCGCGGGCTGCATCGTCAACGAGGGCAGGGTCACGCGCACCGCCAGCGTCCGCCTGGTTCGCGAGGGCACGGTCATCTGGGACGGCAAGCTCGGCTCCCTGCGCCGCTTCAAAGACAACGTGCAGGAAGTCGAGGAGGGCCAGGAGTGCGGCGTCGTCCTCGACGGCTACGCTGACGTCAAGGAGGGCGACGTGTTGGAGTTCTTCGAGACGAAGCAGGTCGAGCAGACGCTGGAGTAGCATGGCCGCTCCTCGCATGCGCCGCATCAACGAGGTGCTCCGCGAGGTGATTGGCGCTGCCATCGCCGAGTTGAGCGACCCGCGCATCGGCTTCGTGACCGTGACCTCCGTGGAGACAAGCCCCGACCTGCGCGCCGCCAAGGTGTTCGTCAGCGTGCTCGGCAGCGAGGAGGAGAGGGAGGACACCATGGTTGGCCTGCGTTCCTCACACGGGGTGATCCAGTCGAAGATCGCCGCCGAGACGCGGATGAAGCGGACGCCGACCCTGAGCTTCCACTACGACGAGACGGTCGAGCAGGGCATGCGGATCTCGCAGCTGCTCGAGGGCGCCGAGCCGCTAGCCGAGGAGAGCGAATGAGCGACGGCACCGGCCTGGCCACGGCCGGCATCGACGAGATCCTCGCCGAGCTGCGCTCGCGCGAGCGCTTCCTGCTCACAGCCCACGAGGGTCCCGACGGCGACGCGCTCGGCTCGCTGCTCGGCATGCACCACCTGCTCGGCCAGCTCGGCAAGGACTCGGTGATGTTCATGGCGGCAAAGGAGTTCCCCCTCCCGATCGAGTACCGCTTCCTGCCCCTCGAGGAGGTCTTCCACGAGGCGCCAGCCGACATGGCCGACCGCACCATCGTCTTCCTCGACTGCGGCAACATCGACCGCATGCCGGTCGACTTCCTCACCGACGGCGACAACTTCCGCATCAACATCGACCACCACCACGACAACACCCGTTTCGGCGACGTCAACCTGGTCGAAACGGGTGCCTCCTCCACCGCGGAGATCGTCTACAACCTCGCCGACGCCCTCGGGGCCGAGATAACCCCCGAGATCGCCGCGGCGCTCTACGTCGGCCTGATCACCGACACCGGCAAGTTCATGTACGAGAACACCAACGCCCGCACGCACCGGATCGCCGCCGACCTGATCGAGGCCGGCGTCGCCGTCGACGAGACTTACCGCCGCCTCTACGAGCACGTCCCGATCGAGAAGCTGCGCCTGCTCTCGCGCGCCCTCGACGGCATCCAGCGCTTCTGCGGCGAGCGCCTGATCGTCTCCTACATAACCGAGGCCGACTACGAGGCGAGCGGCGCCGGCGAGGAGATGACCGAGGGGATCATCGACCACCTGCGCTCGATCGAGGGCGTCAAGGTGGCGGCGCTGGTCCGCGACCTCGGCGATCGCGGCCGCGCCGCGCGCAAGGTCAGCCTGCGCTCCAGCGGCGGCGAGATCGACGTCTCGGCGATGGCGCGGGTGAACGGGGGAGGGGGGCACAAGCGTGCCGCCGGCTTCTCCACCGACCTCGAGCTCGAGGAGCTGGTCAGCTTCCTCTGCGGCGAAGTAAAAGCCCAGCTCGGCCCCTGAGCGTGAGCGCCGGCGGCGACGCGGGTTCGGTGCTGCTCTGCGCCAAGCCAGCGGGCAAGACCTCGCACGACGTGGTTGCGGCCGTGCGCCGCGAGCGCGGCGGCAAGGTCGGCCACGCCGGCACCCTCGATCCCTTCGCCACCGGCCTGCTGCTCGTCCTCGTCGGGCGGGCAACACGGCTGCAGCGCTACCTCACCGGCCTGCCCAAGACCTACCGCGCCGTGGCCCGGCTCGGCTGGCGGTCGAGCACCGGGGACCCGGACGGGGAGCTGAGCGAGACCGGCCGCATCCCGGCATCGCTCGAGCTGCCGGTCGGCACGGTGCGCCAGCGGGTGCCGATGACCTCGGCGGTGCGCGTCGGCGGCGAGCGCCTCTACCGCAAGGCTCACCGCGGTGAAGTGGTGCAGACGCCCGAGCGCGAGGTCGAGGTCTACCGCGCCGAGCTGCTGGGCAGCGGAGGCGACAGCGCCGAATACGAGATCGAGTGCTCGGCCGGCACCTACATCCGCACCCTGGTCGAGACGCTCGAGGACGCCTATTGCTCCGAGCTGCGCCGCACCGCGATCGGGCCCTTCCGAATCGAGGACGCCGGCGAGGAGGTCGCTTTGCAGCGGATTCCCGGGCTGGTCCCCGCGGCGGCCGAGGCCCTACGATGAGGCCTCGTCCGTGAGCATCCAGGTCACCTCGCTTCCCGACGCAAAGCCGCGGCCGCGCCACGTGGCGGTCGGCACCTTCGACGGCGTCCACCGCGGCCATCAGGCCGTGATAAAAGGCGCCGACACGGTTCTCACCTTCGACCCGCACCCGCTCGAGGTCCTGCATCCGGCGGCGTTGCCGAAGCTGATCATGCCCTTCGGAGTCAAGCGCGATGTGATCGAGGGGTTGGGCGTCGAGGAGCTGGTCGTGATCCCGTTCGACCGCGAGTTCTCACAGCGCAGCGCCGAGGAATTCATCGAGAGCGTCCTGATCGAGACGCTCGCTGCGGAGCAGGTCTCGGTCGGCGAGAATTTCCGCTTTGGCGCCAAGGCGAAAGGCGACCCGGCGATGCTCTCCGCGCGGGAGGAGTTCGAGACCCGGGTCGTGCCCCTGGTCGAAATGGATGGCGAGACGATCTCCTCGACCCGGATCCGCGCTCTTGTTGCGGCCGGCGACATGGAGGGCGCCCGCCATTGCCTCGGCGCCCCCTTCATGGTCGAGGGCGAAGTCGTCAGCGGCGACCAGCGCGGCCGCGAGCTCGGCTTTCCGACCGCCAACATCGTCCCCGACGACACCCTCGCGATCCCCGGCCATGGCGTCTATGCCGCCTTCGCCGACGGCGTGCCGGCCGCTGTCAACGTCGGCGTCCGCCCGACTTTCGAGACCGGCCGCGGGGTCCTCATCGAGACCTACCTGATCGACCGCAACGAAGACCTCTACGGCAGAACCCTGCGCGTCGCTTTCGTCGAGCGCCTCCGCGGCGAGAAGCGCTTCGCCAGCGTCGAGGAGCTGATCACCCAGATGAAGATCGACGTCGAGGACGCAAAGCGAGTTTGCGCGGGGTTCGAACCTGCGGGCTCCCGGTAGCGCCATCGCCTGGCGGGCGTTCGAACCAGACAAGGGCGAGGAGGCAGGCCCAGAAGCCGAGCATCGCGAGCACGGCGACGCTGTCGGTGACGTCGTACCCGGCCGAGACCAGCTCGTCGCGGGTTGCCAGGGTCGGCGCGAATGCCACCGCCAGCACCTCGACCGTGCGCAGGCAGAGAACCGCACGGACGGGGGTCGAGCGCAGCCAGGGAAATCCGGTGGTGCTCTGCTGGATGGCGACCACCGCGAACAGGACCAGCACCCAGGCCTGCAGGCCCTCGGGCAGCAATCCGGTCGTGAAGGAGCCCCAATAGGCGAGGAAGGTGAGGAAGGGGACGAGGACAGCGACGGTGACCGGCCACATCCAGCGCCGCCAGGCGCGCCAGAGGCTGGCCAGCAGCAGCGGGAAGAAGACGATCGCGACGCCGAACGGAAGCGTGTTCCAGTACTGGAAGGAGATGTGGATCAGCAGCGGGGAGGTGCCGCCGATCAGGTTGATCGAGGTGTTGTCGCCGTGGAAGATTGCGAGCATCATCGGCACCACCGTGTCGCCGAGCGATTCGAGCCGGTGGCTGAACCAGACCCCCGGGTCCCCCCATGGGCTCGCCCTGATGCCGGGCCCCGCTTCGGTGATGTAGTCGATGAACCCGTCCTGCTGGTAGTGGCCGCCGTTGGCGAGACGCCAGAGGAGGGCAAAGGCACCGATCCCGAGCAGCAGCCAGAGCGCCGGTGCCAGCCGCGGCCGCTTCAGCCTGGCGCCGGCCAGGGGCCAGAGCGCGACCAGCAGCAGCGCCGGCACCGAGAGCAGGGCCATCGGGTGGACCAGGTAACCGATGCCGACGAGCGCGCCGGCACGCAGCGGTCGCCCTGAGATCAAGCAGGTCGCCGCCAGCAGCACGAAGGAGGCGGCCAGCAGCTTCGGCCAGGTGTACCAGGTCTCGTGCAGGATCACCGGCGCGGTCGCGGCGAGCAGAACGGCGAGTTGGGCGGCGCGGGAGCCGGCGAGGCGGCGGGTCAGGGTCCAGAGCGAGAGCAGGGCGGTGCAGGAGAAGGCCATCGCCGCCAGGCGGAAGGCCATGAATCCCTGTGCATCGAACGGCGCCCAGCCCTGTTCGGGCATCGTCGCCGGCGGCTTGCCGCCGCTGAGCAGGACCAGCGGTGCCTCGGCGATGCCGGCCAGCGGGCCGCGGCTGGAGAAGTTGTAGGGCGAGAAATAGGAGGCGCCCAGCTCGCTGTAGGGACCGGTGCCGTGGGCGACCAGCTGGACGACGTGGAAGGGGATGCGGCTGTCCGGGCGCGAGCCGACCTCGAAGGTGCGCGAGATCTGGCCCGCGAAGAGCTCCCCGTCGGGCCCCAGCGACCAGAGCGCCCGTGCGGTCGCCAGCCCGAACAGGGAGCCGACGACCATCAGCACCCGTCGCTCCTCAGGCGCGAGCATCCCTTCCGGCCCAGGCCAGAGCAGAACGGCGGCGAGCAGGGCGGCGAGGACCGGCCCGAGCACCGCGAGGCTGACCGCGTAGGCGTCGCTGGAGCCGGCCAGGGCCCAGGCGAGGCCGCCGGTGAGTACCAGCAAAGCGAGGCCGGGCAGGGGAAGGAAGCCAAGGCCAACGTCGTGGCGGCCGGCGAAGGCCCGCCAAGCGATTCCGGGGCCGAGCAACAGGACCCAGGCCAAGGCGGCGGTGCAGGCCACGCGGATCAGGTCAACCAGCTGCCCGGAGCGGTCGCCGAACACCGTTTCCGGCGGCTTGGCGAAGCCGCCGAGCAGGCCGCCGGCGGCCGCCAGCGCCAACAGCGCCAGCATTACGGCCTTCTCCCAGCGGGCCCCTGCCGCGCCCCCGATGGCGATCGTCATCGCGCCTGTCTACCAAACCCCTCCGCCGCTGGGGCTCTGTGCTACTTTGCAGCGGCCGTGACCCACCCGGGTGCACGGCGTTTTTACGAGATGAGCCTGACCAAGGATAAAAAGAGCGAGCTGATCGGCAAGCATGGCCGTGCCGACGGCGATACCGGCTCGCCCGAGGTTCAGGTGGCTCTGCTCACCGAGCGGATCAACGAGCTCACCGAGCACCTGCGCACGCACGCCAAGGACCATCACTCGCGCCGTGGCCTGCTGATGCTGGTCGGCAAGCGGCGCCGCATGCTGCGCTATCTCGAACGCAACGACCTCGAGCGCTACCGCGCCCTGGTCGCGGATCTCGGCCTGCGGCGATGATCGCCGCCGGGGAGCCGGCGCCCGACTTCACCCTGCGCAACCAGGACGGCGAGAAGGTCTCGCTCTCCAGCTTCCGCGGCCGCAAGGTGCTGCTGGTCTTCTACCCGCTCGACTTCAGCCCGGTCTGCAGCGACCAGCTCTCGATCTATCAGGAGGTCAAGCCCGAGATCGAGGCCAAGGGCGTGACGATGGTCGGGATCAGCGTCGACAGCGGCTTCGCCCACAAGGCCTTCCAGGAGAAGCTCGGCATCGACACCGAGCTGCTCGCCGACTTCGAGCCCAAGGGCGAGGTCGCCCGCGCCTACGGCGCCTACATCGACAAGGTGGGTCACGCCAACCGCTCGCTCGTCCTGGTCGACGAGGAGGGCACGGTGGAGTGGGTGCACGAGTCGCCGACGCCGCTCGAGATCCCCGGCGCCAACCTGATCTTCGACGCCCTCGCGTCTGCTGACGCTCGATGAAGCATTACCCGGGTCCCAACCCCGGCGATGCTTCATTTGAATGAGCGCCCTGACCAGCGCCGCGGTCCCGCCCGCGGGACCGGAGGACCATCGTCGCGGGGAGGGGCCGGAGCTGATCGTCTACGCCGACCTCGGCTGCCCGCACTGCGCCTCCGCCTGGGCCGAGCTGTGCGACCGCGAGGCGACGATCGTCTTTCGCCACTTCCCGGTCGCCAGCAAGCACCCGCGCTCGCCCGCGCTGCACGCCGCCGCCGAGGCCGCGGGCCGGCAGGGCCGCTTCTTCGAGCTGGTCGACTCGCTCTACGGGGACCGCGGCCACGTCGACGATCCCCACCTCTGGCAGCGGGCCGAGCGACTGGGCCTGAATCTCGACCGCTTCGAGGCCGATCGTCGCTCCGAGGCCGTCGCCGCCAGGGTGCGCCGCGACTTCGAGTCGGGCATCCGTGCAGGCGTCACCGGCACACCCGCCGTGTTCGACTGACCTGTACCCTCTCTCGGGAAAGAGAACGAGAGTTCTGAAAGCAGATGGCCGCCACACGGGCGGCCGGAGGTAAGACAATTCAATGAGCATGTTTGACGTAAGCCGTGTGTCGGTGGATGTCGGCGATAGCCAGATTTCCTTCGAGACCGGCAAACTCGCCCGCCAGGCGAGCGGCGCCGTGGTCGTCCAGTCCGGCGACACGATGGTCCTCTGTACCGCGACGATGGGCAACCTGCGCGACGTGGACTTCCTGCCGCTGACCGTCGACGTCGAGGAGCGCATGTACGCCGCGGGCAAGATCCCCGGCTCGTTCTTCCGTCGCGAGGGCCGCTCCGGCGAGAAGGCGACGCTGACCGCGCGCATGATCGACCGCCCGATTCGCCCGCTCTTCCCCAAGGGCTGGCACTACGAGACCCAGCTGGTCGCTATCCCGATGTCCGTCGACCAGATCCATCCTTATGACATCCTCGCCATGAACGGCGCGTCCGCCGCCCTGGCGATCTCCCCGGTCCCGGTCGCCGCCCACGTCGGCGCCGTGCGGATCGGCAAGCTCGACGGCGACTTCGTCGTCAACCCCTCCGAGGAGGACCACGCCGAGCTCGAGCTCGACCTGATCGTGGCCGGCACCGACGAGGCGATCCTGATGGTCGAGGCCGGCGCCGACGGCGTTACCGAGCAGGAGATCCTCGACGCGCTCGACATCGCCCACGGCGAGATCAAGAAGCTCTGCGCCGCGATGGAGGAGCTGCAGCAGAAGGCGGGCAAGGAGAAGCTCGAGGTCGAGGCCCCCAAGATCGACGAGGGCCTGCTCAGCGAGATTCGCTCGTCGCACGGCCAGGCGCTGGTCGACGCGATCGCCACCGAGGGCAAGCTCGAGCGCTACGAGGCGATCGACAAGGTCAAGGAGGAGGTCGTCGAGAAGTACGCGCCGGAGAGCGGCGATGAGGCCGGCGACGATCGCAAGTCCGAGGTCGGTGCTGCTTTCGACGCGATCGAGAAGGACACGATCCGCAAGGCGATCGCGGTCGACAAGAAACGGCCCGACGGCCGCGCCCAGGACGAGATCCGGCCGATCGAATGCGAGGTCGACATCTCCCCGCGCGTGCACGGCTCGGCGCTGTTCACCCGCGGTGAGACGCAGATTCTCTCCAACGCCGCACTGGGCACGACGCGCATGGACATGCGCATCGACACGCTCGGCCTCGAGACCTCGAAGAAGTTCTGGCACCACTACAACTTCCCGCCCTTCTCGGTCGGGGAGGCTGGCTTCATGCGCGGTCCCAAGCGCCGCGACATCGGCCACGGCGCGCTCGCCGAGCGGGCCCTGGTGGCGACGATTCCCAATGAAGAGGACTTCCCCTACGTGATCCGGGTCGTCTCCGAGACCCTGGAGTCCAACGGCTCCTCGTCGATGGGCTCGGTCTGCGCTTCCTCGATGGCGTTGCAGGCCGCTGGCGTGCCGGTCACCGCACCGGTCGCCGGGGTTGCCATGGGGCTGATCAAGGAGGGTGACGACTACATCGTCCTCACCGACATCGCCGGCGTCGAGGACCACCTCGGCGACATGGACTTCAAGGTCGCCGGCACCGCGGACGGGATCACCGCCCTGCAGATGGACATCAAGATCACCGGTGTCACATTCGACATCCTCGCCGATGCGCTCGAGCAGGCGAACAAGGGGCGCCAGTTCATCCTCGGCAAGATGGCCGAAGCGATCGACGGCCCGCGCGAGCAGCTCTCCCAGCACGCCCCGCGGATCGAGGCGATCAAGATCGACCAGGAGAAGATCGGCGCCGTGATCGGCAAGGGCGGCGAAACCATCCGCGCCCTCTGCGAGGAGTTCGAAGCCGAAATCGACGTCGAAGACGACGGCACGATCCGCATCTACGCTCCGACCGGGACCCTGGTCGAGGCGTGCGTTGCGCGGATTCAGTCGATGACCAAGGAGGCCGAAGTCGGCGATCGCTACGAGGCCGCGAAGGTCGTCAAGACGACGACGTTCGGCGCCTTCGTCGAGCTGGTCAAGGGCACCGACGGGCTGCTGCACATCTCCAACGTCAAGCCCGGCGAGCGGGTCGACTCGGTCGACGACGTGCTCAGCTCCGGCGATGAGATCGACGTCACCGTGGTCGAGGTCGACCGCGAGCGCGGTCGCATCGGCCTGCGCCTCACCGCCGACCCGTCGGTCGAGGGCAAGAGCGCCGAGGAGCTGGCCGAGGTCGGTTCCGGCGACGGCGGCCGCCGCAACGGCGGCGACCGGGGCGGTCGCGGCGGGCGGGAGCGCCGTCCCCGTCGCGAGCGCGAGCGTCGCGACTAAGGCATTGAGCGCAACCGTTACCACCCAGGGCTCGGGCGTCCGGGTCGCCACCGAGGCGGTTCCCTCGGTGCGATCCGTCGCGCTCGGCCTCTGGGTGCGGACCGGCTCGCGCAACGAGACGCCGGCCCAGGCCGGCGTCTCGCATTTTCTCGAGCACCTGCTCTTCAAGGGCACGGCGCGCTACTCCGCGATCGAGATCGCCGAGAAGCTCGACGGGCTCGGCGCTTCGGTCAACGCGGCGACGGGCAAGGAGACGACGCACCTGCACGCCCGCTTCCTCGACGAGCACACCGAGGAGGTCTTCGACCTGCTGGCCGAGATGCTGCTGGCGCCGACCTATCCGGAAATCGACTCCGAGCGCGAGGTCGTGCTGGAGGAGATCGCGATGTACGAGGACGAGCCGCAGGACCGCGTCCACGACATTCTCGCCGGCGCAGTCTTCGGCGCTCACCCGCTGGGACGGCGGGTGCTGGGCGAGGCCGAGGTGATCAGCTCGGTGCCGGTTCCCGACATCGAGGCCTACCGCAGCGCCCACTACACCGGTCCCAACATCGTGGTCGGCGCGGCTGGCAACGTCGACCACGCCCGCATCGCCGAGCTCTCCGAGCGCCTGGTGCGGCCACCCGCCGAGGCGGCCAACGGTGTCGCTGCGGCCGCAACCGACGATCTCGCCCGGCTCTGCTTCTACGAGAAGGACACCGAGCAGTACCACATCTGCTTCGGCGCTCCGGGCATCACCCGCGACGACGACCGCCGCTACGCACTGGCCGTGCTCGATTCGATCTTCGGCGGCTCGAGCTCCTCGCGCCTCTTTCGCGAGGTGCGCGAGAAGCGCGGCCTGGCCTACGCGGTCGGCTCCTACAACGAGCAGTACACCGACTCGGGCCTCGTCGCGAGCTACGTCGGCACCCGCGAGGACAACGTCGAGGAGGCCTGCGCGATCATCGGCGCCGAGCTCGCGCGCCTGCGCTCCGAGCCGGTCAGCGCTGAGGAGCTCTCGCGCGGCAAGGAGAACGTCAAGGGAAGGCTCGTGCTCTCCTCGGAGTCGACGGCCGCGCGGATGTCCCGCATCTCCAGGGCCACCCTCTTCGGCCTGCCGATCGACAGCCTCGACGAGATGCTGGCCAAAGTCGACGCGGTCAGCGTCGACGACCTGACCGCGCTGGCCGAGGAGCTCTACGGTCCCGAGCGACTCTCGGCTGCCTGTGTCGGTCGCGAGGAGTCGCGCTTCCGCAAGGCGCTCGGCCCGGTCAGCGAGTCCCTGGTCGCGGCGTGATCCGGGTCGCGGTATCCGGCGCGGCCGGCCGCATGGGCCAGGCCGTCTGCGAGACGGTCGAAGGGGCTGGCGATACGGAGCTGTCTGGCAAGGCAGACCCCGCTCTGGGCACCGAGCTCAGCGAGGTGCTTGGCGACGCCGACGTCGTCGTCGACTTCACTCGCCCCGACACGGCCCTCGCCAACGCCGAAGCCTGCCTCGCCGCCGGCGTCCACGTCGTGGTCGGAACTACCGGCTTCGACCTCGATGCGCTCAAAGCCGCCGCCGAGGCATCCGAAGCGAACGCCTTCGTCGCGCCCAACTTCGCGATCGGCGCCGTGCTGCTGATGGAGGTGGCGCAGAAGATCGCGCCGCACATGCCCGAGTGCGAGATCATCGAGCTGCACCACGACCAGAAGCTGGACGCTCCGTCCGGCACGGCGAAGCGCACCGCCGAGCTGGTCGCGGCGGCAGGCGGCAACGTCCACGAGCCGATCCACTCGGTGCGCCTGCCCGGCCTGGTCGCCCACCAGGAGGTCGTCTTCGGCGGCCAAGGGCAGACCCTCAGCCTCCGCCACGACTCGATCGACCGGCGCTCCTTCATGCCCGGCGTGCTGCTTGCCGTGCAGAAAATCGCCGGCCTGCCCGATCGCTTCACCGTCGGGCTGGAGAAGCTGCTGTGAGCGCTCCAATCGACGCGGTGATCGCCGGGTGCTCGAATCCGCGGCGATTGGAGTGCGAACGTTGTGCGGTCGCGCTCCGCGATACCCTGGCCCGATGAAGCAGATTCGCGGAGTAATTACGGCAATGGCCACGCCGTTCGACGAGAACGGGCGAGTGGACGAGGCCGCCGCGCTCAAACTCGCGACCTACCTGCTCGAGCACGGCTCGCACGGGCTGGTGATCTCCGGCTCGACCGGCGAGGCGCCGACCCTGACCGACGAGGAGGCGCTGGACTTGGTGCGGGCGATCCGCCGCGAGACCGGCGATGAGGCCCTGCTCATCTGCGGTACGGGCACCAACTACACCCAGCACTCGATCGAGCTGACCACCGGCGCCGTCGAAGCGGGTGCCGATGCCGCTCTGATCGTCACGCCCTACTACAACAAGCCCAACCCGGCCGGAATCCAGGCCCACTTCGAGGCGATCGCGGCGGCCGTTCCCGGCTTTCCCCTGATCGCCTACAACATCCCCTCACGGGTGGTAGTCAACGTGCCGCCGGAGGGGCTCGCCGAGCTGGCCAAGATCGACGGCGTCGTCGCCGTCAAGCAGGCCAACAACGAGGAGCTGCAGCCGATCGAGGGGCTGGAGATCCTGGCCGGCAACGACGACATCTTCCTCAAGACGCTGGAGATCGGGGGCGCTGGCGGCATCTGCGTTGCCTCGCAACTGGTTGGCCCGCAGATGCGGGAAGTCTGGGACGCGGCGCAAGCCGGCGACCTCGACCGGGCTCGCGAGATCGACTCGGGCCTGCGCGAGGTCTACGCTGCGATGGGCGTGACCACCAATCCGATTCCAGTCAAGGCAGCTTTGGAGATGACGGGCCTGATTCCGTCGGGAACCTTGCGACTCCCCCTCGTGCCCGCCGATGACGGGCAGAGGGCGACAGTGCGTGCCGCGCTCGAAGGCGTCGGCCTCACCCCGGTGAGCAGCTAGTGCCGAACAGCAAGCTGCGCGTGCTTCCGCTCGGGGGACTGGGCGAGATCGGCAAGAACATGACCGTGGTCGAGTACGAAGGCCGCATCGTCGTCGTCGACACAGGCCTGATGTTCCCGACCGCGGAGATGCTCGGCATCGACCTCGTCCTGCCGGACTTCTCCTACCTGCGCGACCGCGCCGAGGACATCGAGGCGATCGTGCTCACCCACGGTCACGAGGACCACGTCGGCGCCCTGCCCTACGTGCTGCGGGAAATCGGCATGCCGCCGGTGATCTACGGCGGCTTGCTGACGGTCGGCATGGTGCGCTCCAAGCTCGACGAGCACAAGCTCAAGGACGCGCCGCTGGAGGAGCTGCCGGCGGGGGAGACGGTCGAGGCCGGGCCCTTCAAGCTCGAGCTGATCCATCTCTCGCACTCGATCCCGGACGCCCGCGGGGTGCTGCTCAGCACCGACCTGGGCTCGGTGCTGATGACCGGCGACTACAAGTTCGACCAGACCCCGGTCGATGGCCGGCCCGCCGACATCTCGCGCCTGGCCGAAGTCGGCCGCGACGGCCTCCTGCTGCTCTGCGGCGACTCGACCAATGCTGACCGGCCCGGCGTCGCCCCCTCGGAGTCGAGCGTCGGCCCGGCGCTGCTCGACACCTTCTCCGACTGTGAGGGGCGGATCATCGTCACGTCCTTCGCCTCCAACATCCACCGTGTCCAGCAGGTGATCGACGCGGCGATCAAGCTCGACCGGCGCGTCGCCCTGGTCGGCCGTTCGATGCGAAAAAACTTCAACATCGCCTCCAACCTCGGCATCGCCGAGGCGCCGAGCGGGCTCTTCATCCAGCCGCGCGAGATCGAGAGCTTCCCCGACGAGAAGGTGGTCGTGATCTCGACCGGCAGCCAGGGCGAGCCGCTCTCGGCCCTGCGGCGGATGGCCAACAACGACCACCGCGACGTCGAGCTGCACTCCGGCGACACCGTCGTCTTCTCGGCGACGCCGGTGCCGGGCAACGAGCGCGCCGTCAACGAGACGATCGATCGCATCTTCGAGATCGGAGCCAAGGTCGTCACCGCCAAGGACGCGCCGATCCACGCGTCCGGGCACGGCTGGCAGGAGGAGCTGAAACTGATGCTCAACCTGACCAAACCGCGCTACGTGCTGCCAGTGCACGGCGACCACCAGCGCCTGCGCCTGCACTCGGAGCTTGCGCAATCGGTCGGCATCGCTCCGGAGTGCATCTTCCAGGGCCGCAACGGCTTGCCGCTGGAAATCGACGCCGGCGGCGCCCGCTTCGGCGAGGACATCCACGCCGGCGTGATCTACGTCGACGGCGTCAACGTCGGCGAGCCGGACGACGTCGCCCTGCGCGACCGCCGCGAGATCTCCGCCGACGGCATCTTCATCGTCGTCGCGACGATCTCCTCCGAGGACGGTCACGTCGTCGCCGATCCCGAGGTCCTCTTCCGGGGCGTCTCCTTCCTCGAGGAGGCCGATGCGCTGGTCGAGGACCTGCGCGACCTGGTCGAGGACTCCCTCGAGGACGCGGCGCGCGCGGGCACCCGCGAGCTCCACCTGATCCAGGAAGACCTTCACGACGCGGTGGCCGGCCTGGTCTACGAGAAACTCCGCCGCCGCCCGATGATCATTCCCGTAGTAGTTGAGGTCTGAGTCAAGCACTCCGGCGCGGCGGGTCCTGTCACGGTTTCGGAGCCACCAGCCCTCCGGTAGCTAAAGCTTCCTCGGGCTGGTCCCCCAAAACCGTGCCACCCCCCGCGAGGAGCGTTTGTCCCTGACCAGCTGGCACGAAAGCGCTTCTCCCGCGGGTGGCACCGTAGGGGGGCCCGCCCCCGAGGAAGCTTTAGCTACCGGAGGGGGTGGGGGGTCCCCTGCGGTGACAGGACCCGCGGGCCGGAGCGCCTTCGTCCGCTCGCCAAAGAAAAAGGACCCGCCGGGGATGTTGGGGAGAGCCCGGCGGGTCCTGTGTCTCGTCCATGGAGAAATCTAGGTCGCCCCGCTAAAGGGGGGCTAAAAGATTGGAGTGGTCGCCTGGGAGACGCGCTGGAGGGGGATGCGAACGCGGAACTGGGCGCCGCCGCCGGCCGATTCGCCGACTTCGACGTTGCCGCCGTGCGAGGTGGCGACCGCCCGCACGATCGCCAGGCCGAGCCCGCTGCCCTGGCCGACGGCCGTGTCGGCGGGCCCGTCGCCGCGCACGAAGCGGTTGAAGATCTGCTCGCGCAGGCGCGGCGGGATTCCCGGGCCGTCGTCGGCGACCTCGACCACCGCCTCGTCGCCGACAGCGCGGACGTGAAGTTCGATTCGCGCGCCGGCCGGCGTGTGGCGGGCGGCGTTGTCGAGCAGGTTGAGGACCATGCGATGCAGCTCGTCCGGGTTGCCGTTGACCGGCAGCGCGCGCTCGTTGTCGATCTGGAGCTCGCGATCGCCCATGATCGGCGCCAGCTCCGCCGCGGCGTTGCCCGCGATCTCGGCCAGGTCACAGGGGCGATGGGCGCCGGCCCGGCCGGCGTCGGCCCGGGCGAGCAGCAGCAGGTCGGCGACGAGGCGGCTCATCCGCCGCGAGGAGCGCAGCGCCGAGTCGACCATCGCGCGGTCTTCCTCGTGACTGGGCGCGCGCAGCGACGCTTGCAGCAGCTCGAGGTTGGCGAGCACGCTGGTCAGCGGCGTGCGCAGCTCGTGGGAGGCGTCGGCGACGAACTCGCGCTGCTTTTTCAGCGCCGCCTCGCGCTCGGTCCGCGCCGCGTCAAGCGAGCGCAGCATCTGCTCGAGGGTGCGGGCCAGCTCGCCGACCTCGTCCTCGACCTTGGGGTCCGGCATGTGCCCGGAGGGATCGCCGGTGGCGGAGATCTTCCGCGCCGTCGCGGTCAGGGCCGAGATCGGCCGCATCGCCCGCGCCGCGATCGCCACCCCGGCGAGGCTGGCGAGCAGGGTGCCGCCGAGGATGCCGGCGACGATGAAGAGCCAGAGGCGGTCGACGGTCGAGTCGAGGTGGGCGACGCTGCGCCCGTACTGCACGAAGCCCGTGGTCACCCCGAGGTCACCGGTGATGCGGGCCGTGGCGACGCGCATCTGGTCGTGGGTCGAGAGGCCCGCCACGGGCGGGCCGAGCGCCTGGGCACCGGTGCTTTCCCCGATCTGGTTGCCTTCGGCGTCGAAGACGCGGGCGGAGGCGTCGTCCGGCCGCACGAAGTCGTTGAGGTCCGGGCCTCGCTTGAGCGCCCCGATCGGGGTGTTGATGATGCGGCTTTCGGCGGCGAGGGTCTGCGCGGCGCTGCTCACCTGGCGGTTGAAGTCGTCGCGGATGCGGCTTGTCGCCACCTGTCCGATCACGTAGCCGAAGACGAGCAGGATGACCAGTGTCAGGCCCGCCGAGACCGCCGCGAGGCGCCAGCGCACCGGCCACGATGACGGTCTCAGGCGACCGCCATACGGCGTCCTCAGTCGCCCAAATAGCGCTGCTATTCGGGCTCCCTGCGTCCTTGTCTGGCGACGCCTGAGCCTCGTCACGCTTACTCCTTGAGGACGTAGCCCGCGCCGCGTTTGGTGTGGAGGAGCCGGGGCTCGCCGCCGGCCTCGAGCTTGCGGCGCAGGTTGGAGATGAAGACGTCGATCGTGTTCGTCGCCGCGGTCGGGTCATAGCCCCAGACGTCGTCGAGCAGGCGCTCGCGCGAGACGACCAGGCGCTCGTTGCGCATCAGGAACTCGAGCAGCTCGAACTCGCGGTTGGTCAGCTCCAGCTCGCGCTCGCCGCGCTTCACCTCGCGGGTGTCGGGGTTGAGCGCGAGGTCGGCGACCTGCAGCGAGGCGGCACCGCGAGGCGGCCGGCGGCGCAGCAGGGCGCGAATGCGCGCAAGCAGCTCCTGGCGCTCGAAGGGCTTGGCCAGGTAGTCGTCGGCGCCGCTGTCTAGGCCGTCTACCCGGTCCTCGATCTCGGCGCGGGCGGTCAGCATCAGGATCGGCACGTCCCCCTCGGCCCGCAACCGCTTGCAGACCTCGATCCCGTCGAGGCGAGGGAGGCCGAGGTCGAGCACGACCAGGTCGGGCACGAAGCCACTGGCGACGTCGAGCGCGTCGATCCCGTCGGCGGAGGTCTTCACCTCGTAGCCCTCCTGGCGCAGCGAGCGGCGCAGGACGTCGGCGATCTCGGCGTCGTCCTCCACGACCAGGACGCGGCCCGTGGCAATTTCGGGATCCTGCGTGAGCATTGCGTCGATGTTAGACGCGAAAAGCGCCAATCTGGTCGAGTTTTAGATCGGATTTAGGCCTGCGCAGGGGTAATTCCCTCTATGTCGAAGGGGCTGCCCAATGTTCGTACGCAAAAAGAAACGCCCCAGCTCGCGGCGGAAGCCGAAAAGCAAAGCCAAAGCTCCGCGCCACGGAAAGCTTCACCTGCCCGAAGGCCTGCAGCAGCGACACCTCGACTTGGCCGGCCTGTTCCTCATTGCGGCGGGCGTCTATTTGACCTTCGTCCTTTTCTTTGGCTGGGACGGAGGCAAGATCGGCGACGGGGTCGAGACGGGACTGGAGTACCTGGTCGGTTCGGTTGGGGCGCGAATTGCCACCGTCCTGATGCTGGTCGCTGGCGGGTTGATCGTTACGGGAACTTCGATCTCGGCGTTGCTCCGTGGGATTGGGCGTGGGCTGCGGCGCGCGTTCCTGGGCAGCCGCGACCTCACCCAGACCGCTGTCCAGCACCGCCGCGACCGGCTCGAGGAAAAGAGCCAGGAAAAGACCTTTGCCTTCGAGACCGAGGCCGCCCCGACGGACGTGATGAGCAGCTATCCGGAGGAAGACGACGTCGAGCCGACCGTGGCGCTGGTCGAGGAGCCCGGGGAAGAGGCAGAGGAGCCCGTGACGCAGGACTTCGATGCGGAGCTGGCTCAAATCGAGGCCGAAGAAGAGAAGGCTGTCGAGGCCGAAGCCGAGGTCGTTCCCGAGCAGGTCGAGCTGACGCCGCAGGGCAAGAAGCGCGGCGTGACGATCTCGGAGGGGATCAGCTATAAGGCGCCGCCCGCCAGCGTGCTCGAGCAGGGCAAAGGGGACAGGGCATCGACCCGCGCGATCACGAAACCGTGGGCCGCAAGCTGGTCGAGTCGCTGGGCCACTTCGGCGTCGAAGCGAAGATCGTCGGCATCGTCAGCGGCCCGCACGTCTCGCGCTACGAACTGCGCCTCGCTCCGGGCACCAAAGTCAAGAAGGTGACCGAGCTGGCCAACGACCTCGCCTATGCGCTCGCCTCGACCGACATCCGCATCCTGGCGCCGATTCCCGGCAAGCAGGCGGTCGGCGTCGAGGTGCCGAACACGCGGCGGCGCATGGTCCGCCTCGGCGACATCTATTCCGGCCGCCCGGAGAAGACCTCGCCGCTGGTCGCCTGGCTGGGCAAGGGCATCGACGGCAACGCGGTCTGGACGGACCTGGCGAAGATGCCGCACGTGCTCGTCGCCGGCACCACCGGCTCGGGCAAGAGCGGCTGCGTCAACGCGATCCTCTCCTCGATCCTGATGCAGGCCTCGCCAAACGACGTGCGCCTGGTCCTGGTCGACCCCAAGCAGGTCGAGCTCAACCACTACGAGAATGTTCCCCACCTGCTGACCCCGGTCGTGACCTCACCGCGGCTGGCGGCCAACGTGCTCGCCAACCTGATCGGCGAGATGGAGAGCCGCTACGGGATCATGAGCCAGGCCCGCTGCCGCAACCTGGGCGAGCTCAACCGCGCCCGCGCCAAGGCCGGCGAAGCACCGCTGCCGCACATCCTCTGCGTGATCGACGAGCTCGCGGACCTGATGATGGTCTCGCCGGCCGAGGTCGAGGACTCGATCATCCGCCTCGCCCAGAAGTCGCGCGCCACCGGCATCCACCTGGTCCTGGCGACCCAGCGACCCTCGACCGACATCATCACCGGCACGATCAAGGTCAACATCCCCTCCCGGATCGCCTTTGCCGTCTCCTCGCAGACCGACTCGCGGGTGATCCTCGACCAGGGCGGCGCCGAGGCGCTGCTGGGCCAGGGAGACATGCTCTTTCGCGGCGCCGGCACCTCGAAGCTGCAGCGGATCCAGGGCGCCTTCGTCAGCGAGGAGGAGATCGCCCGCATCACCGGCTACTGGGCCAAGCAGGGCGAACCCGAATTCGAGGCCGAGCTGCTCGAGACGGTCGAGGAGAAGGCAGTCGAAAGCGAGGGCGACTTCGATCCCGACAGCGATGACCTGCTGGACGAGGCGATTCGAGTCGTGGTCGAGACCGAAACCGCCTCGGTGTCGATGATCCAGCGCCGCCTGCGGGTCGGCTACACCCGGGCGGGACGCCTGATCGACATGCTCGAGCGCCGCGGCGTGATCTCCGGCTACGAAGGCTCGAAACCGCGCCAGGTGCTGGTCACCCAGGCCGACCTGGCTCGGCTCACGGGTGGCGGCGGGGAAGCCGAGACAGCTGAGCCCGAGCCTTCACCCGTGGTCCCCGAGTAGCCTCCGCGCCCCAAGGCAGGGACAATGCGGGCATGGACCGTGGCGTCGGAACGTTCCTGCACCAGGCCAGAAATCGCCGCCAGATCGAGCTCTCCGAGGTCGAGGCGGCGACCCGGATCCGGCTGCGCTACCTGAGTGCGATCGAGAACGAAGAATGGGACGTTCTCCCGGGTGGCGTCTACACGCGCGGCTTCATCCGCACCTACGCCTCCTTCCTCGGCCTCGATGGCGAACGCCTGGTCGAGGACTACCGCGCGAGCGTCGAACGCTGGCACCGGACGCCTGGCGAGCAGGCTCGAGGCGGTGACGCCTCCGCTGCTCGCGCGACCGGCCCGGGGCGCTTTCGCCTGCCGCTGGCGGCACTCGTGATCCTGGCGGTCATCGCGGTGGCCGTGATCGCCGTGGTGGCGATTCCGGACGGTGGAGGCGGCAGGGGGAGCGACTCGCCAGAGCCCTCTTCACGGCAGCAGGCGCGAAGCGCCAAGCAGGCCGGGACGCAGCCCGAGTCGCCGCGGCCGGCAGGCAGGCCGGGTGTCTCGATGCGGCTCACCGCCAGCGCCGAAGTCTGGGTCTGCCTGCTGAACGCTCGCGGCCAGGCCCTGGTCGACGGCCAAATCCTCGAAGCGGGTGCCGAAGCGGGGCCCTTCCGCTCCGGTAGCTTCACGGTCTCCTTTGGCAATGGCGAGGTGGAGATGAAGATCGACGGCAGGGAGGCGGAAATACCGGCTACGTCCAGTCCGGTCGGCTACGCGATCGACACCTCGGGCAAGCTGAGCGAGCTCGAAGAAGCGGAACGGCCAACCTGCGCATGAGCGAGGTGAGGGCGGGGATAGTCGTGACCGGCACAGAGGTGCTGACGGGACGGATCAGCGATCGCAACGGTCCCTGGCTCTCCGAACAGCTAGCCGGGCGCGGGGTGGAGGTCGCCCACATCCTCGTCGTCGGCGACCGCCCCGACGACCTCGAAGCGGCGCTGCGCTTCCTCGCGGAGGAGGGCATGGACCTGATCGTCACCTCGGGGGGGCTCGGCCCGACCGCCGATGACCTGACGGCCGAGATCGTCGGGCGCTTCGCCGGCCGCGAGATGGTGCTCGACGAAGCGATGGAGGAGAAGATCGCCGAGATCCTGCGCGGCTTCGCCCGCCGGGCGGGCATCGCCAACTTCGACCCGGAAGCATTGCGCGAGGCAAACCGCAAGCAGGCCGTCGTTCCGGAGGGCTCGATCCCGCTCGATCCGGTCGGCACGGCGCCGGGCCTGGTCGTGCCCGCGGGCGAGCGGGTGGTCGTGGTCCTGCCGGGGCCGCCGCGCGAGCTCCAGCCGATGTGGCCGGTCGCGCTCGCGGCCGGCCCCGTGAGCGAGGTGCTAGCCCGGGCGACCCCGCTGCACGGGTACACGCTGCGGATGTTCGGCATCCCGGAGTCGGAGATCGCCAAAAGCCTCCGCGAGATCGAGGAGGGGGGAGTGGCCCTGCCGGAGGTGGAGATCACGACCTGCCTGCGCCGCGGCGAGATCGAGATCGACGTCCGCTACCGCGATGCCGCCGCGGCGACCGCGGAGGCGGTTCGCGACGCCCTGCGGGAAAGGCACCCGCGCCACCTCTTCAGCCTCGACGGCGAGACGATCGACTCGCAGGTGGCAAGGCTCTTGAAAGGTCACCGGCTCGGCCTGGCCGAGTCGTGCAGCGGCGGCCTGATGGCCGCGCGCATCACCGACCTGCCCGGCTCCTCCGCCTACATGGCCGGTGGCGTCGTTTCCTACTCGAACCAGGCCAAGGCCGAGCTGCTGGGCGTCGATCCCGCCCTGATCGAAGAAAAGGGCGCCGTCTCGCACGAGGTGGCGGAGCAGATGGCGCTGGGGGCGCTGGAGCGCTTCGAGGCCGGCGTCGCGGTGGCGATCACCGGCGTCGCCGGGCCCAGTGGCGGCACGGAGGAGAAGCCCGTGGGCTACGTCTGCTTCCATGCGCGGCTCGCCGACGGCACCTCGATCGCCCGCGACCCGGTGATCCCGGGCGGCCGCGCCGACATCCGCGAACGCTCGGCCCTGGTCGGCCTGCACCTGCTGCGCCTGCTGCTGACCGGCGACGAGGCATCCCTGTAGGGGAGAAGCCACGCTTTCTTGACGCTGGGGTGTTGTTCGGTGCGGCGGGGGCCCGTAGCGTGGTCGCGGTGACGAAGGAGAGACTGAGGAGCCCGCGGGCGCGGCTGTTCGTTGCCCTCGACCTGCCAGGGGACTTGCGCGAGGGCCTGGTCGCCTGGGGCAAGCGGCAGCTGCGCGACCCGGCACTCCGGGTCGTGCCGCCGGAGTCGCTGCACATCACGCTTGCCTTCCTCGGCTACCTGCCGGAGAAGGAGATCGGGCGGTTGGGGAAGATCGTTGACCGATTGCGCTCGCCCGCGCCAGCGATCGAGCTGGCCGACCCCGTCGCCAAGCCCTCGCTCGCCCGGGCTCGCCTTTTCGCCCTGCCGGCCGCCTCTGCGGGAACGGTGGCGCTGCAGGCGGAGCTGGAGGAGGGATTGGCCGAGGCGCGCCTCTACAAGGCCGAGAAGCGGCAGTTCTGGCCGCACGTGACCGTGGCCAGGGTCAAGCCGGCGGGGCGGGGGTCGAAGCGGCCGGCGGCCGTGGAGAAACCCCCGGGGGGGCTGCCGAAAGCGCTCTTAGAACCCGCTCGTTGCGTCCGGGTGACGCTCTACCGTTCGGAACTCAACCCTATGGGTGCGCGCTACACGCCGCTGGCCCGAGTCGAGCTGTCCCGAGGCGGGCGGCAGTGAGTGGAAGGAACAAAATGGCAGAGAAGAAAGCAGCTTTGAAAGACGCCTCGGCTAAAGAGGCGAAGGCACGCGACGCGGCTCTTGAGAACGCGGTCACCGGCATCAAACGGGAGTTCGGCGAGGGCGCCCTGATGCGGCTCGGGGCGGAGAGCGCGCTCCCGGTGGAAGCGATCTCGACCGGGGCTCTCGCCCTCGACCAGGCGCTTGGCATCGGCGGCGTGCCACGCGGCCGCATCGTCGAGATCTTCGGCCCGGAGTCCTCCGGCAAGACGACGCTGATCTACCACATCATCGCCGAGGCCCAGGCCAAGGGCGGGGTTTGCGTCTTCATCGACACCGAGCACGCGATGGACCCGATCTACGCGCGGGCGATCGGCGTCGACACCGATGAGCTGCTCGTATCCCAGCCGGACTATGGAGAGCAGGCGCTGCAGATCGCCGACCGCCTGATCGCCTCCACCGCGGTCGACGTCGTCGCGATCGACTCCGTCGCGGCGCTGACGCCAAAGGCTGAGCTCGACGGCCAGATCGGCGACACCACGGTCGGGCTGCAGGCGCGGCTGATGTCGCAGGCGATGCGCAAGCTGGCCGGCAACCTCAACCGCACGAACACGGTCTGCCTCTTCACCAACCAGATTCGCGAAAAGGTCGGCGTCCAATTTGGCTCTCCGGAGACCCAGCCGGGTGGCCGGGCGCTCAAGTTCTATTCCTCGCAGCGGCTCGACATCCGCCGCATCGAGACGCTCAAGGACGGCACCGAGGCGGTCGGCAACCGGGTGAGGGTGAAAGTCGTCAAGAACAAGTGCGCCGCACCTTTCCGCCAGGCTGAGTTCGAGATCGAGTACGGCCAGGGGATCTCGCGTGAAGGCGCGCTGCTCGACTACGGCATCGAGCACGACTTCGTCCAGAAGTCGGGTTCCTTCTTCTCCTATGGCGAGACCCGTCTCGGCCAGGGCCGCAACAACGCCAAGCAGTTCCTCCAGGAGAACCCGGAGCTGGCGGCAGAGCTCGAAGACAAGATTCGCACCGCGCTCGGCATCGGCGCCGACGCCGCACCGGTGGAGGCAGGGACTGGAGCAGAGGCACCCCCGGTGACGGAGGCGCAGGCTGCCTGACGGCGCCTGCGCCCAGTGAATAGGATTCCCGCCGCACGATGAGCAACGAGACCCTGTTCTACATCTGTGGCATCGCCCTGGCCGTTTCGGCGGTGCTGACCAGCTTCGCCGGCCTGCGCGTAAATAGCTTCCCGGGCAAGCTCGGGCCGCTGGTCGCGCTCTGGTTCGTCCTCCTCGTCGCCGGCAGCGCCACCTTTGCCGTTCTTCATGCCCAGGACGAGGAAAAGGCCAAGGCTGCCGAGCTCGCCAAGGCGAACGAGGAGGTCGAAGAAGAGGAGGCCGACGTGCCCGCGTCGGGCGCGGAAGGGCAGGAAAAAGCGGGTGGGGCTGGCGCCGAAGAGCCCCAGGCGGCGGCCAAGGGCACCGGCGGGACCCTCCAGCTCAAAGCCTCGCCGACCCAGATCGCCTTCGACACCACCGAGCTTGCCAGCAAGCCCGGCAAAGTCACGATCGACTTCGAAAATCCCGCCGCGATCGAACACGACGTGGCGATCGAGCAGAACGGCAAGGAGATCGCCAAGTCGGCTCTGATCACCGAAGGAAAGACCTCGGTCAGCGCCGACCTCGCTCCCGGCACCTACACCTTCCTCTGCACCGTGCCAGGGCATGCCGAAGCAGGCATGGAAGGCGTACTGACGGTCCGGTAGGCGGCGCATTTCGGCGTCCTCGGTCGCTCACGTGCAGAGCACGCTTCGCTCCCTGCGTCCTTGAACTGCTTGCCTCTTGGACCGTCAGTACCCTGAAGACATGGGGAAGCGGTACCACGTCACGACTTTTGGTTGTCAGATGAATGTGCACGACTCCGAGCGGATGCGGGGCATGCTCGAGTCGCTGGGCTACGAGGAGGCGGACTCGCGGGAGGGGGCCGACCTGATCCTCTTCAACACCTGCTCGATTCGGGAGTCGGCGGACAACCGCTTCGTCGCCCACCTCGGCGAGGCGAAGCGGCTCAAGTCCGAATTTCCCGATCGCCTCGTCGGCGTCGGCGGCTGTTGGGCCCAGTCGGTCAAGGACGAGGTGTTCCAGCGCTTTCCCTTCGTCGACGTCGCCTTCGGGCCCGGGCAGATCCACAAGCTCGCCGAGTTCCTCAACTCGGACTCGCTGACCGCCCAGGGGTATTTCGAGTTCGAGGACTTCTCGGGCCACCTGCCAACCCGCCGGGTCCGGGAGTACCAGGGCTGGCTGCAGGTCTCCCAGGGCTGCAACTGCAAGTGCGCGTATTGCATCGTCCCCTCGACCCGAGGCCGCGAGGTCAGCCGCGACCCCGGCGAGCTGGTGGTCGAGGCCGAGGCCCTGGCGGCCGACGGCGTGCGCGAGGTGACGCTCCTGGGCCAGAACGTCAACAGCTACGGCCGCGACCTGCCGAAGGAGATCCGCATCGGCTTCGCCGAGCTGCTGGGGCGGATCGACGCGATCGATGGAATCGAGCGGATCCGCTACACCAGCCCCCATCCCAAGGACATGAAGGAGGACGTGATCCGCGCCCACGCCGAGCTGCCGACGGTCTGCGAGCACATCCACCTGCCGCTGCAGTCCGGCTCCAGCGCGATCCTCAAGCGCATGCGCCGCACCTACGACCGCCAGCGCTACATGGACCGCGTCTCGCTGATCCGCGAGCACGTGCCGGATTGCGCGATCACGACCGACATCATCGTCGGCTTCCCGGGCGAGAGCGAGGCCGATTTCGAGCAGACGCTGGAGGTGGTCGACGAGGTCGGCTACGACAGCGCCTTCACCTTCGTCTTCTCGCCCCGCCGCGAAACCGAGGCCGCCGAGTTCAAGGACCAGGTTCCGCACCCGGTCAAGGTCGAACGGATGGAGCGCCTGGTCGAGCTGGTGCAGCGGCGGGCCAGCGAACGTGCGCAGCGGTTCGTCGGGCGGCAAATCGAGGTGCTCGTCGAAGGGACCAGCCGCACTGACGAGACCCGCCTGCGCGGCCGCACCCGCCACAACAAGGCGGTCAATTTCGATGGGACAGCCGTCCCAGGAGAATTCGTCCACGTCGAGATCGAGTCTGCGACCTCGCAGACGTTGACCGGGTCGGAAAAGCTGCTGAGTCGCATCGGGTAGCGGGGACTGGGCGACCCCAATCCCCGCTCCGCGGAGCGGATCGGTGATTCGTCATGGACGTGATCGCGATATTCGGGCCAACCGGAGTTGGGAAGACCGGGGTTGCGATCGAGCTGGCTGAACTTCTTCGGAAGCGGGGGGAGGATCCGGTGGCGATCTCGTGCGATGCGTTGCAGGTTTATGAGGGGCTCTCGGTGCTGACCGGCGTTGCGACTACCGAGGAGCAAAGCCGCCTGGAGCACAAGCTCGTGGGGTTTGTGCCGGTGACGGAGCGGTTCAACGTGGGGGATTACATGCCGCTTGCGCATGCGGAGATCGATGCGGCGCTGGAGGCGGGACGCCGACCGATCGTGGTGGGGGGGACGGGCCTGTATCTCAGGGCCGCGCTGGCGCAGCTTTCGCTGGTCAAGGCGCCGCCAGAATCGAAGGACTCGGAGCTCTGGTCGCCCGAGACACGGCATCCCACGACGATTTTCGGGCTAGAAATGGAACGGGAGCAGCTCTACGCGCGGATCGACGCGCGAACAGAGGCGATCTTCGCCGGTGGCGCGCGGGACGAGGTCATCGCGGCCGAAGCCCGGGGGCCGTCGCGCACCGCCCGCGTCGCGCTCGGCTTCGACGAGGTACTGCGCGGCGATCTGGAGAGGATGCAGCAGCGCTCCCGCAACTACGCCCGCCGCCAGCTGACCTGGATGCGCAAGATCCCCAACCTCCACCGCGTGGATCGAACCCTCATATCCGACGCCGACGCAGTAGGGCTGATCACTCAGAAACAGCCGTTTTCTTGACAAGACTTTTGACGTATCAATAAAGTTACGCAAGCCTCTGAATCGGGTACTCCGGAGAGGCCGCATGGGAGACGCCGACGCGGGGAATGAACCACCGCCCGTGACAGGTCTTTCAGCCGCAGGATGTGAACGAAAGCGCTAAGCCCAACAGGGAGGGACAAAGCAGATGGTCTCAAGACTGAGAAGGCACTTCGGAATCCCAGGAACGCTGGCGGTTCTTGCACTCGTCTTCGCAATGTTCGGCGGCGCCTATGCCGCCAAGAAGCAGGGATTCATCATCACCAAACTGAGCCAGATAAAGCCAAGCGTGCGCAATCAGCTCAAAGGGAAGCAGGGACCAAAGGGCGATTCAGGGCCCAAGGGCGATGCAGGCGCAAGGGGTGCAGCCGGGGCTCCCGGGGCTCCCGGAGCCCCAGGGTCTCCTTGGACGGTGGGCGGGCTGCTCCCGAGCGGAGAAACCCTGGTTGGATCATGGTCGGCCGAGAATGAATGGGCCACGGCCGAAAACAACGTCCAAGAGTTCCTTCGAGTCCCGATCTCCTTTGGAATTCCGCTGAAAACAGCACCCGCCGTCAGGATGTTCGTGGCCCCCGCCTTCATGACCGTGACCTCTGCCGGGGGGTTCGTGCTCTACACCGAACCAGATGCAGAAGCGAAATTCAAAGCGGTTTGCCCAGGTACCGCCGATGCCCCTGAGGCAGAACCCGGCAATCTCTGCCTGTACCTCGATCAGGCAACGGTTGAAGGGAGCGGATACGCCGTGCAGAAACTGTTCGGTGCAACCCCCTCTCCACATACATACGGCTGGTCGCTGCCGTTGACGCTCGAACCGGAAAGTGCGGTCGAAGGATCGTGGGCGGTAACGGCGTCTTAAATCGCCGACGCGACTAACTGGCTGACCAACCAAAGCACAGCCCATCCCGGGCGGGAGTCACTGGCCGGGGATGGGCTGTGCTGCATTTCTATGGTGCGTTCCATCTACTTACTGGTTGGCCAGCTAATTAAACCCACGGAGTGTTTTCACTGGTCAGCCAGCCAGGAAGAGAAAAATATTGCGATTTCCCCCTTGACGTTTCGGATAAACGGTTGCTAATTTGGAAAACACGGGCTGAGCACTCAAGAGAATGAGTTACGCCCCGAAGTTATGCAGAACGACGCCGGAATACAACACCAGCGTTTAAAACCGTAACCGGGCGATTCGAAGATCGCCCAAAGACAAAGGAGAATCGAGTGAGAACCATCAAGGCTCTCGGCCTCTGCCTGGTCGCTGCCATCGCCTCCATGGCGGTAGTGGGCGCCGGCCCTGCACTGGCAAACACCGAAACCGCTCTCTGTAAAGTCAAAGAATTAGTCTGCCCCGCGGCCAGTCAGTATGGAGCGGGTACCGTGATCAAAGGGAAACTGAAAACTGGCACCAAGGCTGTGCTTACGGGCTCTCTCAAAGTCGAATGTGAAGCATCTACGGTTGGCATCGAACTAAAAGGATCATCCTTAGGCCCAACTGTATTAGGCAAATTCACCGAACTTACGTTCACGAAATGCACCACCTGTCCCAAAGTGACCTCGTTACTCAACCTTTTCGGTGAAGCTCACATCAAAAACACGCTCAACTTAACGGGCTTGCTGACGGTCTTAACGCCGACTGTTCACCTTGAAGAATGCTTCGGCACGTCCGCCTCTTGCACGGTCTCGGCGAGCGCGGTCGAACTCGATGTGAACACAAGCGTCGAACCGGCAACGGTCAAAGCAATCAACGAGAAACTATCCGTATCGGGAGGCTTCCTCTGCGGCAGCTCAGGCACGTGGAACGCAGAATACGTGCTGGTGTCGCCGACCCCGATCTACGTCGAGTCCTAGCCATCGCGGCATAGAAGCCGCTGCGAGGAAGAGGCCGCGCAAACTGCGCGGCCTCTTCTGCGTTGTCGGAATCGCCCGCCGTGCGATCGTCGGCACGCCAACGGGGAGCCCTAGGTCTCGGCGCGGGGCGGGTCGCGCAACTAAGTGGCCATATCCGTGTTTCTCGGGAGGCGCGATTGGGAACTCGAAGGATATCTTGACGCGACCGATGACGTATCTTATTTTGATCCAGAAAGAAGCCGAGGCAGGGGAGTGGTGGTCCGACCAAAAGTAAGCAAATTCGGGCTCGTGGGATGCGTACTTGCGCTGCTTGCCTTCTTGACCCCCACCACGTCCGCTTGGGCTGTCGACGAGCACGCGTTCGAACCGGTCCGCTCGCTACGCGGGGACACCAGCACCTCAGCCGACGATCCGGTGCCGGACCCCGGGCCGGTCCATCCCGGTTCCTTCAGCGGCCCTTGTGGCGCCGTGACCGACCGTCACGGCTACATCTACGTGGCGGTCTCCGCTCCCACTGCCAGCGGCTTTGGCGCAGGTGCGATCGACATCTTCGATCCCTCCGGCAACTATCTCACGAAGATCCCCGACGCCGGAGGTCCCTGCGGGCTCGCGGTCGACTCGGCAGGCAACCTATACGTCTTCCAGAGTGCGACTCAGAATGTCGAGATGTTCACGCCGGCCGTCTTCCCTCCGGTGATAGGAACCACTTACACCCAGAGAGCCACCCCGATCGCCTCGGGGGCACGGGGCGGTGTGGCAGTCGATCCCCTCAATGATCATCTCTACGTGACGTACGAGGGCTACGTGGCTGAATATGATTCCGCAGCGAATGGCTCGGCGCTGCTTGACGACACCTTCGGCAAAGGACCTCTCGATGGGAGGGGTCCCCTCGGCGACGCGGTCGGAGTCGATGTCTGCGCCAGCAACGGCGACGTATACGTGACGAGCTCGCCTCACACGCCTTACGAACCCGACAGGCCTCGAATATACGTTCTGTCAGGCGAGACTGGGCACGCTGTCAAATACATAATCGAAGGCTCGAGCACTCCGGAGGGTGAATTTGCGTTCACCTTCGGCAGGGCCCAGCTGGCAGTGGATCAGGCCGATTGCGACCTGTACGTGGGGGACGTGTGGGGCGCTCATCAAGCTGTGGATCAGTTCGATTCCGAAGGCAACTTCATTGGCCAGATTCGCCACAACCTGAAGCAGTCATTCCCCTTCAACGACCTGGCGGTCGACAGTCCCGCACCGGGTCAGGTCGGCTATGACAGCCCAAACGAAGGGTATGTCTTCGTGACCTCGGCAAAAGGGCCCAGCAGCGGAGACTCTCACTTGTACGCGTTCAGGCCGGGGTCTGCCGGCCCGCCGGAAATTCGGGGGCAATCCGCATCGCGAATCACCGAAGACGAAGCGGTGCTTGAAGCCGAAGTCAACCCGAATGGCATTTCCACGAGCTATCACTTCGAATACGTGACGCAGGCGCAGTTCGACGCCACTGGCTACGCGGAAGCGGTGAAGGTTCCCGCGCTGGGGGCAAGCGCGGGCGAAGGGGGCGCCTTCGTCGCGGTCTCCCAGACGGTTGCGGGACTATCGGTGGATACGGCATATCGCTTTCGGCTGAGCGCGACCAACACCGAATGCAGCGCTGTCGGCGAGGCCGAAGAGAGCCGGGCTTGCGAGGAAGAAGGGAGGGACGCGAGCTTTGTCACCTATCCGACGCCGCCGCCCTCGGTGCGCGGCTACGAGCTCGTGACTCCTCCCGATACGAACGGTCGTATGCCGACCGCAGCGCCGCTGGGGGACCTGGGGGGGCTGGGCTTTCCTACCCAACTGGCATCCCCCGACGGATCGAGCGTGCTATTCGCGGTCGAGGGTGGAGCCTTGCCCGGCTTCGAAGGCGGTGGCTTCAACGACGCGTTCGTGGCACGACGCGGCTCGACGGGTTGGCAGACCGTATTCGCTGGACTCACGGGGGCGCAGGCGGAAAGGCTTTATATGGGCGGGGCCGACGCCGAACATCTCTTCTCCTTTTGGGCAGTGGATGACTCCTTTGCCAGCTTCTCGAACTACCTGCGCTATCCCAACGGCACGATTGAGCCGATCGGGGTTGGGGAGCTCGGCGCAGATCTTCATGCGGCGGGACGCTGGATCAGCGCCGGAGGGGGCCACGTGATCTTCGCGACCGGCCTCGGCTTCACACCTGCGGTGCGGCTGGAGCCCGACGCCCCCGCCACCGGCATCGGAGCGATCTACGATCGCGCTCCTGGCGGGCCCACTCACGTGGTTTCCCTCCTGCCGGGCGAGATCACTCCAAGCTCGAAAGCCGAATACCTGGGAGCTTCCAAGAGCGGCAACGCCGTCGCCTTCGAAGTTGGCACGACGATCTACGAGCGAATCGACAATGCCAGAACCGTCGAAGTTGCCGCCGGCGCCACCTACGCCGGCATCGCGGCGGACGGCAGCCGGGTCTTCTACGTAAAGGGCGGCGACGTATTCTCCTTTGACCCGGCTACCGGCACCAGCACTCCGGTCGGAAGCGGCGGCGAATCGACGGTCGTCAACGTCTCGGCCGATGGCTCCCACGTTTACTTCGTCTCCCCGCGGCAGCTCGACGCGGCCAAAGAATCGACGGCGGGAGCAGACAATCTCTACGCTTGGAGCACATCGGGCATCGACTTCGTCGCAACGGTTGCCCACGTCGACGTCACCGGGGTGCCGGAAGAGGTTGGTGGACTGGGCCTCTGGGTGTCCGACGCCGTCTCCTCTTCACAGGGACGACGGACCGGTCCGGCCAACGACACGTCGCGCACCACGGCGGATGGCACCATCCTGGTCTTCGAGTCGACGGCGCAACTGACCGACTACGACAACGAAGGACACCGGGAGATCTACCGCTACGAGGAGGGCGGGAACCTCACGTGCATCTCCTGCGATCCGACCGGCGCCGCGCCGCACTTCGACGACCAGCTCGAGTCCTACTCCTCCGAACGACTGATGCCCTTTCCTCCGGTCAACGCGATCTCGGCGATCGAAAATGTGACCGCGGACGGCGAACGGGTCTTCTTCCAAAGCCGCGACCCGCTGGTGGTGGCGGACCTGGACGACAAGCAGGACGTCTACGAATGGCGCGCGAGCGGAAGCCCGGGCTGCGCCAGGCCGGCCGGCTGCTTGAGTCTCGTATCGGGCGGGACGAGCCAGCACGACGACTACCTATACGGGATGACCCCAGACGGGCACGACGTCTTCTTCCAGTCCGCCGATCTCCTCGTTCCCGAGGACACCGACACCACGCCCTCGATCTACGACGCGCGTGTCGGCGGCGGCTTCGCGGTGCCGGCCGCGTCGCGATCCTGTCAGGGCAACGATTGCCAGGGGACGGCCGGCACGCCTCCAAGCCTCGCCTCTCCCGCCAGCCACGCCGCGCCAGAACGAACCCGGCGCCCCTGCCATTTCCGCACGGCAACGGGGGGCAAGAGGAAGCACGGTGACCGGTGTACGCAACGGCGCCACAGGCATCGTCATCGCCACCGCAAGCACACGGCGGGCAAGCATGCGGAGGGCGGGCGATGAGGAGTGCGCTCAAGATGGCGGCGCTGACCGGCTTGGCCTGTTTGGTCTTTGCCGCCGGCGCTCGAGGGGACGCCAGCGACTACGGCCTCAACTCCTTCGAAGCCTCGCTCTCCAACAACCAGGCCGGTGCCCACCCCGACTTCGTCACGAGCTTCGAACTCAAGCGCGAAGCCAGCGGGGCGCTGTTCGCGAGCACGCGTGACATCACGGTGGAAACGCCCCCCGGCCTGCTCGCCAACCCGAATGCGGTGGCTCAGTGCACGGAGGCTGACCTGGTCACGATCAATGTCACTGACCCTGGGAGCGGCTCCTGCCCCCCCGACTCGCAGGTAGGAATCTCGGAAGTGACGGTATTCAACGAGGGGGGTCCCCGCACATTCTTCGAGCCGGTGTTCATGATGGCTCCACCGGGCAACGGGGCGGTGGCACGGCTCGGGCTGATCGCCGAAATCTTTCCGACCTTCATCGATTTGAACCTTCGCTCCGAGGGCGATTACGGGGGCGTGGCGACGATCACCGGGGCCGGCTCGTTGATTCCCCTGCTCTCGGCCACCACCACCCTCTGGGGTGTCCCGGCCGCCTCGAGCCACGACGATCAGCGAATCACGCCCTACGAGGCGTTCAGCTGCGGGGCCAAACCGTGCACCGCGCCCGGCGAAAAACCCCGTCAAAGCGGGCTTCCCGCGGCCCCGTTCCTGAGCAACCCCACTCGCTGCGGCGTGGCGCTCGAGGCTCGCGTCACCGCTCGCAGCTATGCGCTGCCCGACCAGCCCTCGACCCTCACGGACTCGCTGCCCGCCATGACGGGCTGCGGCCAGCTTGAATTCAAGCCCCGCATGGCGTTGACCCCGACCTCGCGCCAGGCGGCCGCGCCGACCGGCCTCGATGCGGAGCTCACTGTCCCGCAAAGCGAAGGCGTCAACGCACGAGCCTCCTCCCACCTGCGTTACGCCAGGGTGGAACTGCCCGACGGCATGACGATTGCGCCGGGAGGGGCCGACGGCCTTGCCGCTTGCAGCGCCGCCGAGGTGGGCCTCGGCACGCGCGAGGCGTCGCACTGCCCCGAGGCCGCCAAGATCGCGGGCGTCGAACTCGATGTGCCGGCTCTCTCGCGCACGGTCCTCGGCGGCCTCTACCAGCGCTCGCCGGTCAAGGGCGACCTCTTCGGCGTATGGCTGGTGGTCGACGAACTCGGGCTGCACGTGAAGCTGCCCGCGACCGTGCATGCCGATCCCGTCACCGGCCGGCTCAGTGCCCGCTTCGAAGGTACGCCGCAGACGGAAGGCCTGCCACAGGCCCCGGTCGAGGACTTCCGGCTCCACTTCAAGGCCGGCGCTCGCGCGGTCCTCGCCACGCCTAGTGCCTGCGGGACCTACCAGGGCAGCTATGAGCTGACGCCGTGGTCGGGAGCTGCACCCACCACGGGAGCAGTGGCAATGACCTTCGACGCAGGCTGTGCCACCGGTGGCTTCGACCCGAAGCTGAAAGCCGGGACCACCAGCGAGGTTGCCGGCGCCTTCGCCTCCCTGGTGATGAGCCTAACCCGTGAAAGCTCGGATCAGAACATCTCGCAGCTCGCCGTAAGGCTGCCGGAAGGGGTTCTCGGCAGGCTCGGCTCGGTCGGTCTCTGCGAAGGCGCTGCCCTGCAGGCGGGCGACTGCCCGCCTAGCTCGCGAATTGGCTCGGTGACGGTTGCCGCTGGGCCGGGCCCCAGCCCGCTCTGGGTCCCACAGCCTGGCAAGGAGCCGACGGCGATCTTCCTCACCGGTCCCTACCATGGCGCGCCCTACGGCTTGGTCGTCAAGGTCCCCGCCCAAGCCGGCCCGTTCGACCTCGGCACGGTCGTCACCCGGGTCGCGCTCGACGTCGACCCCGATACGGCTCTCGTCACTCCCAGGACCGACCCGCTTCCCCAAATCCTCGAAGGCGTGCCGATCTCCTACCGGACGATTGACACCGCGGTCGACCGCCCGCGCTTCGTCTTCAATCCGACGAGCTGCCGCGCCTTGCGAAGCGTTGCGACCGTCACCTCCGTGGCAGGCGCGACCGCTCGAGCCGCCTCGCCGTTCCGCGTCGGCTCCTGCGACAAGCTCGCCTTCAAGCCGACACTCACCACGACACTCTTCGGCAAGACGAACCGCGGTGCACACCCGAAGCTTCGCGCGGTGATGGCCGGCCGCCCGGGCGATGCCAACGTGCGCTACCTGCAGCTGCGCCTGCCCGCCTCCGAGTTCCTAGACCAGAGCCACATCCGCACCATCTGCACGCGGGTGCAGTTCTCGGCGGACCGTTGCCCGGCGGGCTCGGTCTACGGGCACGCCGCCGTATTCACCCCGGTCCTCGGCAAGACGCCGCTGCGTGGCCCCGTCTACCTGCGCTCTTCGAACCACAAGCTGCCGGACCTGGTCATCGCCCTCAAAAAGCCGGTGGCGATCAACGTGGTCGGCAGGATCGACTCGATCAAAGGCGGGATCCGCGTCACCTTCGCCTCCATCCCGGACGCTCCGGTCACCCGCGCGATCGTGACCATGGCCGGCGGCAAGAAGGGCCTTCTGCAAAACAGCCGCAACGCCTGCGCGGCGACGTCGCGCTCGACCCTGCGGCTGCAGGGGCACAACGAAAAGGAAAGGAACCTGCGCCCGGTGCTGCGAAGCAAGTGCCACTAGGGCGGCGGCGTCGCGGCGATCGCCGTGCCGCATTAAGGTCGGCGCATGCGGTTCGAGAAGTGGCAGGCGCTGGGCAACGACTACCTGATCGTCGAGGCGGCGGAGCTTCCCTGGGAGCTGACGCCGGGGCGGGTGCGGCGAATCTGCGATCCCCATTTTGGCCTCGGCTCCGACGGGGTGCTGCTGCTCTCGCGCAGCGAGGATGCTCGCTACGTTGCCGGGCTGCGGATTTTCAACCCGGACGGCTCCGAGGCCGAGCTCTCCGGCAACGGGGCGCGGGAGGCGATCCTCTACCTGAGCCGCAACGGCTGGACCGACGCAAAGACCTTCTCGATCCTCACCGCCGCCGGGCCGGTGACGCCGACGATCACCTCGGAGCGGACCTGCTCGGTGGAGATGGGCCGGGCGAGCACCACCTCGAAGGACTTCCCCTCGGGCGCCGCCGACGGTCGCGGCACGGTTGCCAGCGCCGGGCGGGAGTGGAGCTTCCAGCACGTCTCGATCGGCAACCCGCAGTGCGCGGTCCCCGTTGGCGATGAGCTCGAGGAGCTCGACCTGGGTGAGATCGGGCCCGAAATTGAAGCCAGCGAGCTCTTCCCCAATCGCACCAATGTTTCTTTTTTGCGCGCCGACGGCAGCCGGGTCCGGGCGCGGATCTTCGAGCGCGGCGTGGGGGAGACGCTCTCCTCCGGCACCGGCGCCAGCGGAGCCGCGGTCACTGCCTTCCTCGCCGGAGCCCCGAGCCCGATCACGGTCGAGCTCGACGGCGGCGAGCTGGAAGTTGAGATCTCCCCGGACCTCGACGTGACCCTGATCGGCTGGGCCGAGCCGATCGCTTCCGGCGAGCTTTCGGCCGAGCTGCTCGCGGCGCTGTCCGGGCTGGACGAATAGATTTCCGCGCCGATGGGAATCGCGGATCCGTCCAAGCGCCTGGAGGCGATGCCTCCTTACAAGTTCCAGGAGCTGGAGCGAACGATCGCCGACAAGCGGGCCGCCGGCATCGACGTGATCAGCCTCGGCATCGGCGATCCCGACGAACCGACCTACCCGCACGTGGTCAAGGCGATGCAGGAGGCGGTCGCCGAGAACGGCAACCAGAAGTACCCGAGCAACCGCGGCCGCGAGGAGTTCCGCCGCGCCTTCGCCGATTTCTACGACCGTCGCTTCGGGGTCGAGATCGATCCCGAAAGCGAGGTGATCCCGGCGATCGGCGCCAAGGAGTGCATCTACAACCTCTGCTTCGCCTTCCTCGATCCAGGCGACGTCGCGCTCGCCTCGGATCCCGGCTACCCCGTCTACACCGGCGGACCGATCCTCGCCGGCGCCACGGCGGAGCTGTTGCCGCTGGTGCCGGAGCTGGGCTTTGCTCCCGACCTCGCCGCGATTCCGGCCGAGGTCGCAGCCAAGGCGCGGCTGATGTTCATCAACTTCCCCAACAACCCGACCGGGGCCGTCGTCCCCGAGGGCTTCTTCGAGCGCGTCGTCTCCTTCGCCCGCGAGCACGAGATCCTCGTCGTCCACGACAACGCCTACTCGGAGACCACCTACGACGGCTACGTCGCGCCCAGCTTCCTCGCCACGCCCGGCGCCAGTGAGGTCGGAGTCGAGGTCTTCTCGCTCTCCAAGGGCTACAACATGACCGGCTGGCGCTGCGCCGCGATCCTCGGCAACGCCGAGGCGGTCCAGGCCTACTGGCGGCTGAAGACCAACGTCGACTCCGGCCTCTTCGAGGCGGTGCAGATGGCCGGCGTAGCCGCGCTGCAGGGGCCAAGCGGCCCGCTGGAGCGGATGAACGAGACCTACACCCGCCGCCGCGACCTCGTCGTCGGCGCCCTGCGCGAGATCGGCGTCGAGGTCGGCGCGCCGAAGGGCACGATCTACGTCTGGGCGCCGGTCCCCGAGGGCCACACCTCGACGTCGTTCGCCGAGCTGGTGCTCGAAGAGGCGGCCGTGGTCGTCTCGCCGGGCTCGATGTACGGGCCAAGCGGCGAGGGCTTCTTCCGCATCTCGCTGACCACGCCCGACGACCGCATCTCAGAGGCGGTCGAGCGGATGCGCAAATACCTGGCGTAGAGCCGTCCGGGGCTCTACGCCGCTTCGCGCTCGGCCCGCTTCGTCCAGTAGCGATTGAGGCCGCGCCACTGGTACTGGGGCGGGACGCTCTGGATCATCTCGGCGGCGGCCTCCTCGCTTTCGGCGGCTGCGGCGACGCGCTCGCGGTGGCGGCGCTCGTACTCGTCCTCGGACAGCTCGCGGGCCAGGCCGGCCTCCTCGCGCAGGCGGCGGCGGACGAGCTCGAGGTGCTCGATCGGCTCCTCGATCGCGCCGAAGTGGGTGAGGGCGAGGCGCTCGGGGCGCCATGACTCGACCGTGGCGATCGAGTCGAGCCAGGTCTCGATGTCGATGTCGGGCGGGGGAGTGGGAGGCACGACTTCCTCGACGCCGGGGATGCGGACGGCGGCGACGTCGCCGACGAAGGCGGTGCCGGAGCCCTCGTGGAAGTAGCAGACGTGGTGCGAGGCGTGCCCCGGCGTGTAGGCGACGCGCATCCCGAGCACGTCCTCGCCGCCAGCGAGCGGCTTCACGTTGGCCTCGGGAACGGGAACGATCTCGCCCCAGAGGTACTCCATCCGGTCCCCGTAGAGGCGCTCGGCGCTGGCCAGCAGCTTCGAGGGGTCGATCAGGTGCGCCGCGCCGCGCTCGTGCACGTAGACCTCGAGCCCCGGCCAGCGGCGCACCAGGGCTCCCGTAGCGGCGGCGTGGTCGAGGTGGATGTGGGTGAGCAGCAGCGCCCGCGGCTGCTCGTCGCCGATCGCGGCGAGCAGCGTGTCCATCGAAGACTGCGGACCGGGGTCCACAAGCACCCCCTCGACCTCCCAGCAGCCGATCACATGCGGCCGCCCCAGGTGCATCACGTCGATTACGCGCATCGCGTTCGCCTACGCAACGGGATCGGGAAACCGATCGTCTGCCTGGAGCGTCTGGCGAATCCCCTCTTCGATGCCGCGGGGGGCGTAGCCGAGCTCGCGGCCCGCCTTGTCGTAGCTGGCCCAGAAGGTGACACCGTCGGCGGAGGAGATCAGCTCGCGCAGGTTGGGCGGCTGGCCGATCAGCTTGCCGACCACCGGCCCGATTGGCGCCAGCGCCTTCATCAGCCCGGCCGGCATGTCTCGCTTCGGGGCCTTGCGGCCGCTCACCTGGGCGATCGTCTCGATCGCGTCGCGCATCGTCGTCGCCGGGCCGCTGATCACGTAGGTCTCGTCGGCCTTGCCCTTGTCGAGGCCGAGCAGGATGCCGGCGGCGATGTCTTCGACGTGGGAGAGGCAGATGCCTAGGTCGGGGAAGGGCAGCATGAAGAGGCGCCCGGCGAAGAATTCCTTCAGCAGGTCGGCGACCTGCGATTCGTCGCCGGGGCCGTAGACGCCGCCCGGCTGCACGATCACGCAGGGCAGGCCTTCCTCGGCCATCATCCGCTCGGCGATCCGGTGGCCCTCGAGCTTGGTCTCCTCGTAGTAGGAGGTGAAATCCTTACCGGGGTTCTCGTAGCTCTCGTCGACCACCTCGCCGTGGGTGTTGCCGAAGACGCCGACGGTCGAGACGTAGGCGATCTTGCCGACCTTGGCCTCCTGCGCGGCGCGCAGCACCCGTTCGCTGCCGCGCACGTTTGCCTCGTACATCGCCGGGTGCTGGCTGGCCGGGATGCCGACCTCGTACATCGCGGCGGCGTGGACGAGACCGTCGCAGCCCTCCATGCCCGCGCGCATCGCCTCGGCGTCGCCGAGGTCGCCTTCGACCAGCGCGCAGCCGAGCTCTCGCAGCTTCGCGGCTTTCCCGGGGCTGCGGACCAAGCAGGAGACCTCGTCGCCGCGAGCGCGCAGCTGGCGCGCCACCTCGCCGCCGATGAAGCCCGTTCCTCCCGTGACGAAGACCTTCACGGCGCCCAACCCTAGCCGCCCCCGGACGCGGATGCGGGGGCGCGTGATCGCCGGTGATGATGGGCGCGCCTCCGCAGGAGCGGAGGAGGTGGCCCGGCCGGTCCTACAATCAAGGGAAGTGGAGAGGTCTCGAAACGGAAGGCGGGTGGAGTCGCGCTATGGCGCCGGTGGAGCCGGTGTCTCCAACCCCCGCGCGCGGCAGCGGGCGCTCGCGATCGGCATCACCAGCGGCCGCGAGGAGGGCGACCCGCTGGCGGAGCTGAAGGAGCTGCTGCGCACGGCCGGCGTCGCCACCGCCGGCGAGGCGGTGCAGCAGCGCGAGGCCCCGGACCCGGACCGCTACGTCGGCCGTGGCAAGCTGGCCGAGCTGAAGGCGGAAATCGCCGCCTGTGACGCCAACCTGGTCGCCTGCGACGACGAGCTGGCTCCGCGCCAGGAGCGCAACCTGGAGAGCGCCCTGGGCGTGCCGGTGATCGACCGCACCGCCGTCATCCTCGACATCTTCGCCGATCACGCCCACTCGGCCGAGGGCAAGCTGCAGGTCGAGCTGGCCCAGCTCGAGTACAACCTCGCCCGCATGCGCGGGCTCTGGACGCACCTGGAGCGCCTCGGCGGCGGCATCGGCACCAGGGGCCCGGGCGAGAGCCAGATCGAGACCGACCGCCGCCTCGCGCGCGATCGCATCGCCGCCCTGCGCCGCCGGCTGGGGCGGCTGGAGCGCAACCGCGGCGTGATGCGCGCGCAGCGCGAGCGCTCCTCACTGCCCCGGGTCGCCCTGGCCGGCTACACCAACGCCGGCAAGTCGACGCTGCTGAACGCGCTCACCGGGGCCGAGGTCGGCGTCGGCGACCTCCTCTTTCACACGCTGGACCCGACCACCCGCAGCGTCGAGCTCTCCGGCCGCGGCTACCTGCTGACCGACACGGTCGGCTTCATCGAGAAGCTGCCGCACCAGCTGGTCGAGGCCTTCAAGGCGACCCTCGAGGAGACCGTGCTCGCAGACCTGATCCTCCACGTCGTCGACGCAGCGGCGCCGGAGGAGCGACGCATCGCCGACATGAAGGCGGTCGACGAGGTGCTCGAGGAGATCGGGGCGGGGGAGAAGCCCCGCCTGCTGGTGCTGAACAAGGCGGACCTGCTCGACGAGGAGGCCCGCGCCGAGGTGCTGCTGCGCCATCCCGGCGCAGTCCTCGTCTCCGCTCTGGATGAAACCGGCCTGGACCGGTTGCGCGAGAGGATCGAGACCGCCTTCGAGGACACCCTGGCCGAGGTCGAGCTGCTGGTGCCCTACGCGGAGGGCAGCCGCCTGCACGAGCTGCACGAGATCGCCGGCAACCTGGAGCGGACGGAGCGCGCCGACGGCGTGCTGGTCAGGGCGAAGGTGCCTGTCGCGGAGCTACACCGCTTCGACGATCTCGCGGTCGCCTGAGCCGGCCGCGATTCGGCGCGAAGACCGTCTAGGCTGCCGCCCGTGGAACTGCCGGTCGCCCGCCTCAACGAGAACGCCACGCTGCCCACGCGCGCCCACGAGGGCGACGCCGGGCTCGACCTCTACGCCTGCGAGCCCGCTCACATCGGGCCCGGCGAGCGCTGGAGCGTCGGCACCGGCATCGCGCTCGAGATCCCCGCGGACCACGCCGGCCTGGTCCTGCCGCGCTCGGGGCTGGCGAAGAGGAGCGGCATCACCCTGGTCAACAGCCCGGGCCTGATCGACTCGGGCTATCGCGGCGAGGTCCGCGTCCTGCTGCTCAACACCGATCCCGCCGAGGTCTTCCGCGTCGCCCCCGGCGACCGCATCGCCCAGCTCGTGATCGCCCCGGTCGCGCTCGCCGAGCCGGTCGAGCGCGAGGCGCTCGCCGATTCGGCCCGCGGCGAGGGCGGCTTCGGCTCCAGCGGCCGATGAACCTCTTTCGATGAAGCATTACCGGGGTGGGGGCCAGGGTAATGCTTCATCAAGCCCCGGCGGCCAGCCTGGCGCTCTCGTGCGCGGCGCGCTCTAGCGCGTCGGGTAGCGGGTCCAAGTGTGGGCCGGAGCCGTAACGCCGCTCTAGCGCCCGCTCGATCAGGCGATCGGCGAGCCAGGCGTTCTTGGGCAACAGCGGGCCGTGCAGGTAGGTGCCGATCAGGTTGTCTCGGCACACGCCCTCCTGGCCGTCCTTGCCGTTGTTGCCGAAGCCGCGGATCACGCGGCCGAGTGGCTTCGCGCCGGCCCCGAGGTAAGTACGCCCGCCGTGGTTCTCGAACCCGGCGAGAACCTGCGGCCCGTCGCCGAGGTCGACCTCGATCGCGACGTTGCCGATCAGGCGGGGGCCGGGCTCGCGCACGGTTTCCAGGTCGACCAGGCCAAGGCCCGGCAGGCGCTCCTCGCCGAGCTGGTAGCTGTGGCCGAGCAGCTGGTAGCCGCCGCAGACGGCCAGCATCGCGGCCCCGTCGCCGACCGCCGCGGCCAGGGCCTCGCGCTTGCTCTCGACCATGTCGGCGGCGACGGCGACCTGGTCGCGGTCCTGGCCGCCGCCGAGGTAGATCAGGTCGTGCGCGCCCGGGTCGAAGCTCTCGCCGGGGCCGGCGCTGGCCTGGGCGAAGCCGATGCCCCGCCACTCGCAGCGCCGCTGCAGGAAGAGGATGTTGCCGCGGTCGGCGTAGATGTTCATCTGCTCTGGGTAGAGCGCGAGCAGGCGGAGCTCCATCAGGCCTCCTTGTCGAAGAGCACGACGGTGGAGCCGACGTGGGCTTCGGTCGAGGGGATCTCGCGCCGGCTGACAGGCACCAGGCCGACGCTGCGACCCTCCTCTTCGAGGGTCTCGGCGGAAAGGATCATGATCTCGATCTCGTTCATTTCCTCGCTCATCTCGCCGTCTGGGTCGACCGTCTGGCGCAGGCGCCGGAGCAGGATCGTCTCCGGCCCGACGATCGGCTCGAGCGGCAGGCTGGAGTAGATCCAGCCTTCGATCTGGCGCACGTCGGGCAGCGGCGGCGCCGCGGTCCCCGGCGGCAGGTAGGGCATCTCCTCGACGATCGCGAAGGCGGCGCGACCGCCGGGCAGCATGTTGTTGACCACGCAGGAAAGGCACTCGAGGCGGTCGTTGCTCGTCGGCAGCAGCTGGATCAGCTGCATCGGCGCGATCACGAGGCTGAACTTGGTCGCGAACTCGAAGCTGCGCACGTCGGCGAGCTCGGCGTCGCCGGGAATCTTGCCCGACCGTTCCCAGACGGCGGCGACCAGGTCGGAATCCCAGTCGACTCCGATCACGAGATAGGCGCCGCGGTGCGCGAGGTGGAGCGTGACCCGGCCGGCGCCGCAGCCCAGCTCCATGATCGGCTTGTCGGTCTGGTCCGCCATCTCCTCCCAGAGCGGCAAGTCGGCCGTGTAGGCGCCGCACTCGACTTCGTGCCAGACGAGGGAGTTCACCGCCAGAAGTCCTCGGCCAGGCCACGGCTGGCAAGCAGCTTGCGCAGCTCGAGAAGGGCGGTGTAGGTGGGGAGGGCGAAGAGCCGCTCGCCCGCGGCGGCGAGGGCCCGGTCGAGCGAACGCTCGATGCTGGGCTCGACCGCGATCGCCTCTTCCGGCCAGCCCGCGTACTTGAGGCGCAGGGCCATCTCCGGCGCGCGCGTGCCGGCACAGGTGACACGGCGGACGCCCGCCGCGAGCAGCTCGAAGTCGGCGTCCCAGATCCAGGAGACGTCGCGCCCGTCGGCGATCCTGTCGTTGAGACCGATCCAGAGGTCGAGCTTCTCCGTGCCCGCCTCGAGCAGCAGCGTGCGCAGGACCTCGTTGGCGCCCGCCGGGTTCTTGACCAGCAGGATCGAAAGCTGGGTCGAATCGACCTCGATCGTCTCGACCCGGCCGAAGGCGGCGCGCGTCGCCTTCAGCGCACTGCCTACGGTTTCGGCAGGTACTCCCAGCTCCAGGGCGGCGGCGATCGCGGCGAGGGCGTTGTAGACGTTGTAGAGGCCCGGCAGGGGCAGCTCGAGCTCGAGCTCGCCGGCGGGAGTGCGCACCGCCAGGCGGGAGCCGTCCATGCCCTCGAGCGAGATCGCCGTTGCGGCCACATCCGGCCGCGGGCGCTGGGCGCCGCAGCTCGGGCACGAGTAGTGGCCGAGGTGACCGACGAAGGCGCGCTCGTAGGCGTAGGGGTGCCCGCAGCGGCGGCAGTGCTTTGCGTCGAAGGCGTGCTGCAGCTCCGGCAGCGCTTGCGAGGTGTCCTCGATCCCGAAGTAGATGACGCCCTGGCGCGGCTCGCCCTCGTCGTCGCGGCCCAGGTCGGCGATGGTGGGATCGTCGGCGTTGAGCACGAAGCGGCTGCGACCGGCGCGCGCCGCCACTGTTTTCGCCCAGTCTGCCGCCAGCACCTCCATCTCGCCGTAGCGGTCGAGCTGGTCGCGGAAGAGGTTGCCGAGCACCAGCAGGGAGGGCTCGAGCTGGGCAGTGACCTTGGACAGCCAGGCCTCGTCGACCTCGAAAAGGCCCTCGCCCCCCTTCTGCTCGAGCAGGGCGGTGGCGACCCCCCAGGTCATGTTCGACCCGGCCCGGTTGTGAACCGGGCGGCGGCCGTCGGCGGCCAGGGCGGCGGCGATCATTCCGGCTGTCGTCGTCTTGCCGTTGGTGGCGCTGACGAGAGCCGTGCCGCGCCCAAGCCGCTTGCCGAGCCGGGCGATCGCGTCCGGCGCCATCCGCAAGAGCAGCCGTCCTGGCAGGGTGGTGCCGCCGCCGCGCCCGCTGGCTCGACTGGCTGCGCCAACCGCTCGCGCGACCGCCAGCTTCGCCCCGAAGAGCACCTAGGCCCCGGCGGTGGCCGGAACGAGGACACTGAGCGCCCGCGGCAGGACCCGCAGGACCGCGGGCAGGTCGGTCAGGTGCTCGCCGTCGGCATAGACGGGGAAGGGCCTGCTTGCAGTCAGTTCGAGCTGTGCCGCCCGGAAAACGCGAACCTCGTCCTCATCGACGTGGGTGCCCTTGAACACCTTCGGCAGGTTACCCACGAAGCGCAGCTTGCTGACCGCGCCGACGGTGACGACGTCGAACTCGCCGTCGTCGAGCTCAGCGTCGGGGGCGATAAACATGCCGCCGCCGAAAGCCCGGCTGTTGGCGACCGAGACGGAGTAGCCGGTGAAGCGCTGCCGTTCGTGGCCGGCGCGGATCGTGAAGCGGCCAGGCTTCCAGGCCAGCAGGGTGCGCACCGCCGCGTACGCGTAGACGAGGTTGCCGCGCATGAAGCTGGTTTCATTGGCCAGCCGGTTAGCTTCGGAATCGAAGCCGACGCTGACGATGCCCAGAAAGCGCTTGCCGTTGGCCTCGCCGACGTCGATGCGGCGGGCCTGTCCGGCGGCGATGACCGACACCGCCTCGGCCGGGTCGCCGGGAATGCCGAGAACGCGGGCGAGGTCGTTTCCGCGGCCGCCGGGGATGATTCCGAGTGGCGTTTCCGCCCCAGCCATCGCCCCGCCGACGGCACCCAGCAGCCCATCGCCGCTGACGACGACGGGCACCTCACCGGCCTCGACCGCGCGCAGCGCCAGCTCGGCCCCGTCGTCGAGCCCGCGGGTGCGCTCGACCCGAAAGGGAATTCGCCGCGCGTCGAGCTCCTGCTCGATCGCTGGCAGCAGCTTCAGCGTGCGCCCGTGCGCGGACGCAGGATTGACGAGCAGCGCCAGCGGCATTCCCTCGATACCCATGCTGGCGGGCAGCCTAAATGTCGGGCCGCGCCCAGCGGGCGCGATCGAGGCGGGCGACGAAGAAGTTGCCGTCTCCGGCCCGATCCCATTGCCGCGGCTCGAAGTAGTGCTGGGCCAATCGCCACTCGAGCAGGCGCCGGCGTGCCTCGGCCGCAAACCGGGGCGGCTGCAGGAGGGCGTGGATGAAGAAGCCGCCCGGGCGCAGCACCCGCGCCGTCTCGGCGGCCAGCACGCGACCGCCGCCCTGGGCGACCAGGTCGAAGAATTCATCCGGATATGGCAGGGAACGCCTGCCGGCCTGCTTGAAGGCGACCCGTCCCTCCGGGTCGAGCCCGACCTTCGCCCGTGCCGCGCGGACGCACTCGGGGGAGCGGTCGACGCCGCGTATGCGGGCGCCGGGGAACTCGCGGGCAAGGAAAAGCGCCGCCTCGCCGTCGCCGCAGCCGATCACGAGCGCCCGCTCCGGCGCAGGCACGTGAAGCACAGCGGCGGCGAGCGGCTCCAGCGGTGAGGCTTCCACGCGGCGATGATCGCAAGTCCGTGACGGCGGATCGATCCTCTAGGCTTCCGCCCCAATGCAGGAGGGCGCTGACCGTCGCTGGATATTCCTCGCCGTTTTCGCGGCTATCGCGGCCGTGATCGTGGCGGTGATCTTGATCGGCCGCAGCGGGGGGGACGACGACGAAAGCTCGGCGAAGACCGGCGCCACCGGCTGCAAGGAAGTTGAAACACCGCAGCCGAAGAAGGTCAGCCTCGAGGCGCCGCCGCAGACGGTGAAGAAGAGCGAATCGCTGACCGCGGTGGTCGAAACGAGCTGCGGCACGTTCGAGATCGCCCTCGACGCCGCCCGGGCGCCGAAGACGGTCAACTCCTTCGCCTACCTGAGCGAAGAAGGCTTCTACGATGGCTTGACCTTCCACCGCATTGCTCCCGGCTTCGTGATCCAGGGGGGAGACCCGCTTGGCACCGGCACCGGTGGCCCTGGCTACACGGTGGTCGAGAAGCCGCCCGCGAACCTTTCCTACACCAAAGGCATCGTGGCGATGGCAAAGAGCTCGGCCGAGCCGCCGGGGGCCTCCGGCAGTCAATTCTTCGTCGTCTTGGGCGCCGACGCCGGACTGCCGCCCGAATACGCCCTGGTCGGCAAGGTCGACAAGGGAATCGACGTGGTCGAACGGATTGGGGAACTCGGCACGCCAGCCGAAAAACCCAAACAGACCGTGCTGATCGAAAAGATCTCGATCAAAAAGGGCTAGCGGTAGTCTCACGTCGATGGCAAAGGTCGACGTAGGAGACGCAGCGCCCGATTTCGAGCTGCCCGGAACCGAAGGGCAGAGCTTCAGGCTCTCCGAGCACCGGGGCAGGAACGTCGTTCTCGCCTTCTACCCCGGCGACGCCACCACGGTTTGCACCAAGCAGTTCTGCTCTTACCGTGACAACGCCGACAAGCTCGACGGGCTCAACGCGGAAGTGATCGGAATCTCACCGCAATCGGTCGACTCGCACGAGCGCTGGGTCGAAGAGCAGGAACTCAACGTGCCCCTGCTCGCCGACGAGGATCTCGCGGTCAGCAAGAGCTACGGCGTGACCGGCTGGCTCGGGCCGCTCGCCCGCTTCACCGAGCTCGAGGAGACCCCGGGCGGGCGCTACGTCCAGCGGGCGATCTTCGTCGTCGACGCCGAGGGAATCATTCGCTACCGCCACGTCTCCCGCACCGGCGCGACCTTCCAGTCGGTCGAGGACATCGAGCAGGCGCTCGCCGGCCTGGATTGAGCGTGGCCGGCGCAGCCGGGGCACCGCGCCAGTTCGCCAGCGGACGGGAAGCGGCGGTTCGCGGCGAGGTCACGGGGGAGGGGACCCCGATCGTGCTCTGCCATGGCCTGACCGCCACCCGGCGCTCAGTGGTTCACGGCTCTCGCCGCCTCGAGCGCGGTGGGTTCGCCGTGATCGCCTACGACGCCCGCGGGCACGGCGAGTCCGATCCCGCCCCGGCCGGCACGGGTTATGGATACCCGGAGCTGGCAGAAGACCTCGGCGCGGTGATCGAGGACCAGGCAGGGGAGGAGCCGGTCGTCCTCGCCGGCCACTCGATGGGCGCCCATACCGCCATCGCCTTTTCGCTGCGCCACCCCGAGCGCGTCGGCGCCCTGATCGCGATCGGGCCGACTTACACTCGCGTCGACCAAAGCTCGCTGTCTTACTGGGACGGGCTTGCCGACGCGCTGGAACAGGGTGGGATCGACGGTTTCGTCGACTACATCGGCAGCGCCCAGGAGATCGGCTCGCCCTGGCGCGACTCGGTGCTGCGCTTCACCCGCGAACGGATGGAGCGCCATCGCCACCTCGAGGCGATCGCCAGGGCGCTGCGCGAGGTGCCCAGGTCCCAGCCGTTCGACGTGGCGGGGCTGGAGTCGCTGGCGGTGCCGGCGCTGGTCGTCGCCAGCCACGATGCCGCCGATCCCGGCCACCCGTACGCGATCGCGGCCGAGTACGCCGAGCGTATCCCCGGCGCACGGCTGGCCAGCGAGGAGCAGGGGCAGTCTCCGTTGGCCTGGCAAGGCGGCCGTCTCTCGCGTGAAATTGAGAATTTCTGCAGAGAGCTCCAATAGCTTTCCCGCCATGAAGGCACCGGCCGAGGGCACGCTGCGCGGTATCGCCACCTTCCTTGCCACCTTCGGCATCGGCGTCGCCACCTACATCACGATCGCCGACTCCGGCGGCGGCTCGCCGGTCTGCGTCGCCGGCGGCCACGGCTGCCAGGCCGTCGCCGAAAGCACCTACTCGCACCTCTTCGGCGTCAACATCGCGGCCTTCGGCATCGTCGGCTACGTCCTTCTGCTGCTCTGCGCCCTGCTGCGGGGAGACGCCTTCCGCATGGGGGGCTTTCTCCTCGCCCTCGTTGGGTTCGGGTACAGCTTCTACCTGACCTACCTGGAGCTCTTCAAGATCGACGCGATCTGCCAGTGGTGCGTCGCCAGCGCCACGCTGATGACACTGCTGTTCGTTACAAATGCGATACGCATGCTCGCCTACGTAGGGACCGACCCATGAGCGGCAGGCGCGATCGCGAGGCGCGGCGTGAAGAGCGCCTGCGCGAGGAGGCCGGCGTCGCTTCGGGGGAGCGCCGCCAGCGCCTGATCAAGCTCGCCAGCGCAGCGGCCTTCCTCGCCGTGGCCGTCGTCGCTGTTCTGATCGTCATCGCCTCGAGCGGCGGCGGCAGCGGCGGGGACGCGAGCAACCTGAAGGAAGTCGCCGAGGTCGAACAGCTGCTCGAAGGCATCCCGCAGCACGGCATGGTGCTGGGCGAACCGGGCGCGAAGGCGACCTTGCTCGAGTTCGGCGACCTGCAGTGCCCTTTCTGCAAGGCGTTCGCCGAGGAAGTGCTGCCGCCGGTGATCGAAAACAGGATTGCCAGCGGCGAAGCGAAGCTCAGCTTCAACAACTTCACGATCATCGGCCCGCAATCGGTCCCAGCGGGAGCCGCGGCACTCGCGGCCGGCAAGCAGGGCAGGGGCTGGAACTACGTCGAGCTCTTCTACCGCAACCAAGGGGAGGAGAACTCGGGCTACGTGACCGGCGAATTCCTCACCGCCGTCGCCAAGGGGGCAGGCGTGCCGAACATCGCCAAGTGGAACAGGGACCGCAAGGCCAAGTCGACCACTGAGGAAGTCGAAGCGACCACGGCCAAGGCGGAAGAGCTCGGCTTCAGCGGCACGCCCTCGTTCGCGGTCGAAGGCCCGGGCGCCGAAGGCGTGGAAAAGCTGGGGACGCCGGGCTCCAGCGGCGACCTCGAATCGGCAATCGAAAACGCGGCGAGCTGAGCGATGGTCGCGGGGAAGCGCCTTGCGGCGGCGGTTCTGTGCCTTCTCGCGGCGCTGCCTGTGCTCGCCGCATCGCCCGCGGCCGCCAGCCTCACCGGTGCGGAAATCGTCCACCTTCTCAGCCTGCAGCGCGAAGCGAACGGCATACCGGGCGGACTGAGCGAGCGCACCGACTGGTCCACGGGCTGTGCCAAGCACAACTACTACGAGGAGCAGACCGGCGAGTTCGGCCACGAAGAGGATCCCAGTAGCCCGTACTACAGCGAGGAAGGCGATTGGGCCGCGCACAACAGCGTGATTGCCTACGGCTCGAGCTGGGGCGAAGGCAATCCCTGGGAGGACGCCCCGATCCACCTGCTGCAGATGCTGGCGCCGCAGATGAGTGAAACCGGCGCCGCCGAATCGTACGGGCGCAATTGCCTGACCACCTGGCCGGGGTACAAGCGGCCGAGCCCGGCGACGCTGACGCCGTACAGCTATCCCGGGAACGGCGTCACCGGCGTCGTGCCCGAGGAGTACGCGGCCGAGTCACCGTTCATACCTGGCGATTTCGTCGGCCTGCCGGAAGGGACCGCTACCGGCCGCTACCTGCTCGCCTACCTCAGCGGCGCCTTCGGCTATGCCGAAGCTGCGAAGGTCACCGCGACCGCGACGCTCTCCGGTCCTGCGGGTCCGGTCGACCTGCGCACGATCGACTCGACCAGCTCCGACATCGGCGCCTTCATGCCGCCGCCGTCGGCGTTCTTGATTCCCGCGCAGCCTCTGCAGCCGCTGGCGGGGTATCAGGCGGACGTCAAATGGGCGATGGCGGGAGTGCCGCTCTACGAGCAGCGATTCTCGTTTACCACCGGAGCCAGGCAAGGCGAGGGCGCGCCCGCGGCCAAGAAGGCAATCGCGCCCTGCAAGCGCTTGATCAGGACGGTCCGCCATTTGCGGCACCGCGCCTCGAAGCTGAAGGCTCGCGGCACGGACCTCGTGCGCACGGGAACGTCGAAGGCGAAGCGGCGCCTGGGCAGCCACCTGTTGGCTCTCGCCGCGCAGTTGAAGGCAAAAGCCCGGCATCGCGCAAGGCAGGCCAGGCGTTGTGGCACCCGTCCTGGCTCAAGTTGACATAACCACCATTATCGTGCGTTGATAGCGCGCGAGAGGGGGCCGTGAGTGCCTCTCGCCCAAGTTGAGCGGGCAAGCGCTTCGCGAATAGACTGCCCGCCATGCACCTGCCGGTCTACGAACCCGTGACCAAGGGGGTGTTCCTGGCGTTTTTCTCGGTCCTGGTCGCCAGCATCGGCGCGGCGTTCTTTCTGAGCGCGATTCCGGCGGCTTCTCCCGACCTGCTCCAGGCGCTGGCGCTGATCGGCGCGATCCTGCTGCCCGCCTATGTGGTCGAGGTCGTCTGGCTGCTGCCCCGAATGGGACGCGGCGAAGAACTCGAAGAATGGCTCGGCTTCATGGTCGGCGCGGCGATCGCCGACCTGCTCGCGATCGCGGTGGCCCTGCTCGGCGTTCAGCACCGCCTCGCCGGCCACGCCAACACGCTCGACGACCTTGGCCTCGCCTTCGTCATCGTCTCGCTGGTCGTGCTGGCGGGCACGCTGGTGGCGCAGCCGTTGCTGGCGAACCGCTTCGGCGACGATCGAATCGACAGCTAACGCCTAGCCGGACCTGACCGCCGCGCCGTGCACGAGCGGGCGCACGATCGGGGGCGCCTTCGGCATCTCCGCATGCGCAACCTGCACCTGCTCGAACGGCCCGGCTTCGATCGCTCTGGCGGTATCGCGGTTGCAGTGGCAACCGTCGCCGAAGAAGCGCCAGGGGCGCTCGAGGCGGTCTTGCCAGTGAGCCAGCCCAGGATCCTCCGCACGGACGTGCTCGACGAAGAGGAGCTTGCCGCCCGGCTTCAGCACCCTTGCGGCCTCGGCCAGCGCCGCCGTTGGATCGGGCACCGTGCAGAGCACCAAGGTGAAGACGGCGGTGTCGAAGCTCGCGTCCTCGAAGGGCAGCTTTTCGGCCCCGGCCTGGACCACCTGGGCAGCCCGTGGGCCATCGCCCAATCGCGGGCGCAGCCTGCTCAGCATGTGCGGGTCGGGCTCCGCCAGGACGAGCTCGCTCACCGCCGGCGGGAAGAGAGCCAGGTTGGCGCCGGTTCCGGCGCCGATATCGATCGTCCGCCCCTCTGCCGTCGCCAGGGCCTCACGCCGCATCTCGCGCAGCCCCGCCTCTTCGGTCCCGTGGAGAAGCCGGTCGTAGGCCGCGGAGAAGATCCTTCCCCAGGTCGCGTCGTAGAGCCTGGCCATCTTCTATTCCTCCAGCTTGGCGCAGAGGGCGAAGGCGGTGATGCTCCAGTTCAAAGCGGTCGGGTTGACCTCCCATGCTTCCACCGCAACGGCGCCCGTCGCGCCCGGCGCAGGAAAGCTCGGTTCGACGACGTCGGCGATGACGTTTGCGAGTCCATTCGGACTCACGCCTTCCTTGGCGCCGACTATGTCGTAGCTGGCACTCACCGCGCTCTTCCCGGTGCCGCAGTTGGCCACGATCGTCTTCGGCGAGACGGAATTTTCAACCGACCCAGCTGAGACCTTTTCCATCCCGCTGATGCCGACGGGGCCCTGCGGCCCGCGTGGCCCCTGCGGTCCCTGCGGCCCGCGGTCGCCCTTGGAGCCTTGCGGGCCCGCGGGCAGCTGGCCGGCCTTGAAATCGGTCGCCAGCAGCGATCCGTTCTTCACCTTCGGCGAGGTGACGGCGTTCTTGGCGATGTCTGAGGCCTTGACCTGTTCCTTGCCGATGTTTTCGGACTTGACGCTGTTCTTGCCAAGGGTCGAGACCGCGTAAGAGGTCCCTCCCAGGGCGATGAAGAGGGCGAGCGAGGCGACGACGTTGGCGTAGGTGAGTCTTGGGTGCAAGTGGGACCTCCGCGGGGCGATTGAGCGAGATTTACTGAATGTACCTCCGCTGTGCGGCAAAGGTTCACCCTCGCTTTCTTCGATTGCCTCTAAGTTTCCGGATCGCCTTGTACGCAAGCGAGAAAATCGCCTTTCAAATCCACGCTCGGCACGCGGACCTGTCCCAGGCCCAGGTCCTCGAGTCTGTCGCCGGCGCAATCCTCGGGGCGCGCTCCGCCGGCGAGGAGAACAGCGCGATCGCGCGGCGCATCGAAGGCTGGTCCGAGGCTTTCGCCGACCGTGACGATCTCGACAGCGCCGCAACGGCGGTTGCCGACTTGCGGCTCAGCCTGATCGCTCCTGACGCTCCCCGGCGGCTCGGGATCGGCGGCATGCTTGCCTCGATCTCGCGTTGGCTCTTCGAGCACTACCCTGCCGTCGCGGGCCTCAGCATCGCCGCGGCAGCGGTCCTCTACGGGCTTTCCTATGCGCTCTTCTACGCCGCCCTGGGAACTTCTCCGGACCGGGCGGGTCTCAACGTCGCCCAGATCGTTGGCGGCTCGGCCTCCGGCGGGCTGGCGCTCGCCGCGGTTCTCGTGCCGTGCCTTTTTGTCGCCTTCCTGCCGCTGGCCGTGCTCGAGGACGAGCCGGAGCCGGCCCATCCACGACAGTCTTGGCGGTGGTCTCTTCTCTACGCTGCCCTAGCCGCCCTCTCGGTGCTGTGCCTGTGGGCACTGAGCCAGGCCCTTGGGGGATCCAAAGTGACCGTGAGCGTGGTTGGAGCTGGCGTCCTGATTTGGATCGCCGTTGGCTTTCTGGGTGTCACCAAGGGGCCGATGCGGTGGCGCCTCCCTCCCTTGGCTTTCAAGCCAAGCCAATTCATTGCCCTGCTCATCGTGCTTTTGCCTCTCGCCCTGGTTGTGGCGGGGGTCGCGACCGTGGTTGGGGCGGCGCGGCTCGGCGAGGAAGCGCAGGACGGGCAGGCGGTGGACGATCCCCGCTTGCTGGGTGTCCCGTTCATCGGCCTTCGCGCCGAGTCGATGAGGGTGCGTTGGGTCCGGGGCGCTCCGAGCCGGCCTCTCCCGAGGTGCCTCCTTTACCTGGGCACCGCAGGCGGGCAGGTGGTCGCCTACACAGCAGGTGCGGAAAGCACGATCCGCCTGCCCGCCAACGCGGTCGAACTCAGGGTTGGGCGCGAGCCGGCAGCCTGCGCCGCGGGTTAAGCGGCTTCGCGCTCGGCGTTCGGCTCGGCCGCCGTGCCCTTGCCGCCGGCGATGTCCTCGCGCGCGGCGCGCTCCTCGTAGGCACGGCGTGAGTCCTTCGAGACCCCGGTGAGGATCTTGTCGATGCCCATCAGCCGCGCCACGGCCTCGCGCGCCCGGCGCGGCAGCAGCGAGCCGGCCGCGGTCGTGTACTTGAGGTAGGGCGGCACGAAGACGTCGAAGCGCGGCACTTCCAGCGCGTCGACGATCTCCGCCGCGACGTCCTCCGCCTCGACCTTCTTGACGCCGAGCGTGTCCGCCACCCCTTCGGTGAGCGCGGTGTTGACTGTCACCGGCATCACGCAGGAGAGCTCGATGCCGCTGCCGCGCAGCTCGGCGCGGACGGCTTCGGTGAACCCAACCACCGCGTGCTTGGTTCCCGAGTAGGTTGCGATCCCGGGAATGCCCGCTTTGCCGGCCGCGGAGGCGATGTTGACGATATGGCCGCGGTTGCGAGGCAGCAGTCGCTCGCTGGCGAGCTGGGTGCCGACGATGACGCCGTAGACGTTGATGTCGAGCTGGCGCTTGATCGAGTCGTCCGACTCGTCGGCGAACGGCGTCACCGGCATGATCCCGGCGTTGTTGACGACGACGTCGAGCGGCCCGAGCTCACGCTCGGCGGCGTCGAGGAAAGCGGCGAAGGAAGCGCGGTCAGTGACGTCGAGCGCGAGCGCGACGGTACCGCCGCCAAGCTCTGCCGCCGTCTCCTCGGCCAGCGCCAGGTCGAGATCGCCGATCGCGACGCGGCAGCCCTTGCGGACCAGCGCCGTCGCCGTCGCCTTGCCGATCCCCCGGGCACCACCGGTGATCGCCACGACCTTGCCGCTGAGAGACTGCCGCTCCTTCGCCATGGGACTCCTCCTCTCGGCGGCCCTCAGGCCGCCGGCTTGTAGACGGTGACCACGGCCGCGCCGCCGAGGCCGATGTTGTGCTGCAGGGCGGTCTTGGCGCCCTCGACCTGGCGCTTGTCCGCTTCGCCGCGCAGTTGCCAGGTCAGTTCCGAGCACTGCGCCAGCCCGGTCGCCCCGAGCGGGTGGCCCTTGGAGATCAGCCCGCCGGAGGGATTGACGACGACCTTGCCCCCGAAGGTGGTGGCTTCTTCCTCGACCAGCTTGTGCGCCTCGCCCTCGGCGGCGAACCCAAGCGCTTCATAGGTGATCAGCTCGTTGGCGCTGAAGCAGTCGTGCAGCTCGCAGACGTCGACTTCCTCAGCGGCGACGCCGGCCTCGGCGTAGGCCTCCTCAGCCGCCTGCTTCGACATGTCCGAGCCGACGATCTTCATGCAGTCGGTGTCCTCGGCGAAGGTGGAGCTGAGGTCGGTGACCATCGACTGGCCGGCGATCTCGATCGCCCGGTCGCCGAGGCCGTGCTCTTCGACGTAGCGCTCGGAGGCGACGATCGCGCAGGCCGAGCCGTCGGAGGTGGGCGAGCACTGCAGCTTGGTCAGCGGGTCGTGGATCATCTTCGCCGCCTTGATGTCCTCGATCGTGTACTCGTCCTGGAACTGGGCGTAGGGGTTGTTGACCGAGTGCTTGTGGTTCTTCCAGCCGATCCAGGCGTAGTGGTCGGGGTTGGAGCCGTACTTCTGCATGTGGTCGCGGCCGGCGTTGCCGAACATCTGCGGCGCCGGCGGCGATTGCTCGGGATCGCGGATCTCGAACATCCGCATCGCGTGCTTGTCGAGCGCGTTGGTGCGGTCGGTGTACTTGACGCCGAGGCTGCCCGGCTCCATCTTCTCGAAGCCGAGCGCCAGGGCGCAATCGGCGAGCCCTCCCTTGACCGCCTGCCGGGCCAGGAACAGGGCTGAGGAGCCGGTCGAGCAGTTGTTGTTGACGTTGACTACCGGGATCCCGGTGAGGCCGAGCTGGTAGAGCGCCCGCTGGCCGTAGGTGGAGTCGCCGTAGCAGTAGCCGGCGTAGGCCTGCTGCACGTCCTCGTACGGGATGCCGGCGTCGGCCAGCGCCTTCTCCCCCGCCTCCTTGGCCCAGTCCGGGTAGTCGCCCTCCTTGCTGCCGGGCTTCTCGAACTTGGTCATGCCGACCCCGATCACGAACGTGCGGTTGCTCAAAGTCTGCTCCTGTGTCGCCACGGCCGCGCGCCGCGGTTTGGCTGGTCAGCCAGGAAATCTAGCGGGATTCGACTGCGGCGGCACCTGGCTGTTTTCGGTTCGGCCAGACGAGGAAGGCCGCGCCGGCGATGCCGATGCCGAGAGCCGTCCCCAGGCCCCGCTCTCCGGCGGCCCGAAGGGCCGGCTCGCCGATCGAGTCGGCGAGCATCACGGCGTAGATGGTGATCGCGGCGGTGAAGAGCGCGTACTGAACGGTGAGCAAGCCGTAGGCGAAGCCGGTCGCGATTGCCAGGCAGATGGCGATCGCCAGCTCGTCGCCGCGCAGCCACTCGGCCAGGGCCGTGGCCACGACGAGACCGAGCGCGGTGCCCGCCGCGCGCAGGACGAGGCGGCGGAAGGTCTCGTCCTCTTGCGGGCGCATCACGAAGAGGATCGTCAGCGGGATCCAGAAGCCGTGTTCGTGCACGCCGAGCAGCCAGTAGAGGGCGACTCCCGCGCCAAGTGCCGCGCCGAAGCGGAGAGCGTGACGGAAGCTGGTCGAGCCCAGGGTGAGGTTGTCCCGCAGGGCCCGGCGCGCCTCGGGCCAGCTCCACCCGCTCGCTCCCCCCTGCTCCTGGCGATCGCCGGCCGCCCAGACCAGCAGCGAGAACGCCGCCTGCAGCAGCCCTCCGGCGGTGGCGAGAAGCAGCGCCGGAACGGCGTCGCCAAGGTCGAGTGGAAGGTCCTGGCAGATCAGCAGCGAGAGCGCCACCGAGAGGCCAAAGATCGCGAATCGCAGCGAGACCGCGAAGCAGTAGCCGGCAGCCGCACCGACCATTCCCATCGCCGCGACGGCGAGGAACGCGTTGGAGCCAGTGAGCACGCCGAGCGCGGCGGCGATTCCGACCAGCGGCGCCGCGGCCGCCTGCCAGGCGGCGCGAGGCAGGGCCGGTGCGTCCATCGCAGGGAAGCCCGCCAAAAGGGCGCCAGTCGCGATCGCGCCCTTGGTCGGGCTCGACAGGCCGAGCTCGAGGACCAGCGCCAGGCCCACCGGGACGGCGAGGAGGAAGCCCCGCCGCAGCGTCGGCAGCGGCTCGCTCGGGCCAATCGAGAAAAGCGAGGAGGCGCGCAGGCTGCGGGCGGCGCCGCTGGCGTTGAAGAGTTCCACGGTGCCAGTCTCTCGCCCGGGCCGGAGGAAACGTGACGAGACGGCGCCCAAGTACCCTGGAGAGCTGTGATCACCGCTGTGCTGAGCAACGATCCTGCAGCGGGTGTCGGGATCTTCGCCGCGCTTGCCGCCGGCGTCGTCTCCTTCCTCTCGCCCTGCGTGCTGCCGCTGGTCCCCGGTTACCTCTCGGCGGTCAGCGGGGTTTCCGCCTCAGAGCTGGAGACCGCTGGCTGGCGCCGCATCCTCGCTCCCAGCCTGCTCTTCGTCGCCAGCTTCTCGACGATATTCGTCATCGAGGGCCTCACCGCAACCGCCCTCGGCTCGGCCTTCCAGGACCACGAAGAGCTGCTCAGCAAGATCGCCGCGGCGCTGATCATCGCCATGGGCGTCCTCTTCGTAGCTTCGCTCTTCGTCACCAGGCTCAACCGCGAGTGGCACGTCGAGGCGCTGCTCGAGCGCGCCGGCAAGGGGGGTCCGATCGTCGCCGGCGCGGCCTTCGCGATCGCCTGGACGCCATGCATCGGACCGACTCTCGGCGCGATCCTCACCGCCGCCTCGCTCTCCGGATCGTGGGGACACGGCGCTCTCCTCCTGGTCGTCTACTCGGCGGGCCTGGCGATCCCCTTCCTGCTCACCGCCGTCGCATTCTCACGCATGACCACCGCCTTCACCGTGGTCAAGCGCCACTACCAGGCGATCGTCGCCGCCGGCGGCCTGATCCTGATCGCGATGGGCGTGCTGATCTGGACCAATGAGCTGACCCAGCTCAACGCCGACGCGCAGGGCTGGCTCTCGGGCCTGGGCCTCGACTTCTGGAACTCGGTCTGACCTGCGAAACGTTTTACATGCCAGGCATGCAAAATGTTCGTAAGGACGTCTTGATCGGTTAGTTGTTGACAACCGGCACGGAGGTCTCGACCTCCTGGCCGATCGCCTCGGTCTCCTCGAGCCCCTCGCCATCGAGGTCGCGTGAGCAGACGATGCGGAACCGTCCCGTCCCGATCTCCGCGTCCGGCACGACCGGCAGGCCCCGTATCTGATCCCAGCCCAGCCGCTCGACCTCGAACGGGTTCATCCGCACCTCGGCCGCCGGGAACGGGCAGTTCATGTTGTGCTGGTCGATCGCCTTCGAGATTGCCTCGAGGTTCTTCGCCTCCGGGGAAGCCATACGCGAATTCTAAGCTCGGGCCGCGCTTGACGGCCCGAGCTCAGGGAGGCGTCCGAGCCCTCGCATGAAGAGCCGCTTCGGCTCAGCTCGGAAATGCGCTCCACTGGCGCCCCTGGTGTTCAGCGATGAGGCCTAGCAACGCACTGCCGTCGAGCGTTGCGGCAGAGGATCCTTTGACGTCGAAGAAGACGTTGGTTAAAGGCCCCGGCTCGACTAAGTGGGTTAGCTGTTCAACCGTGAGTTTTCCCGCAGAATCTTTGAGGTAGACGACTCCGCCAAAGCTTCCGGAGCTCGCGCTGCATTCTTTGCTTTTGCCGATATGAGCCAGCAATTCACCTTCGCTCGGTTCAATGCGGACGAGTGGATCCGTGCTCCCGCTTTCTAATTTGTGTAAGACGATTAAAGCTTTGAGTTTTAAGGTTTCGATCACGCCAACTTTTCCTTCAAGTTCAGGGGCGCAAGCTGAGATCTCCATTCCTTTTACAAAGAATTTGCATCCTGTGAAGCGAACTTTGCCCGAGCCGGATCCTTCCGGCAAGAGTACGAAGTTGATCAGTTCGAGATTGCTGCACCTGAATTCGGTGACGGTGCTGAAAACGGCGAATAAGGCACGCAGTGGCAGTTCTTTGCCCTCGACTTCCTGGACCCCCACGCTGGTTGCGCCTAATTTCGTCCCATTGACAAGCCAGGTCGCGCCTTTTTCCGCCTGCGTGGCAGAGCTGCCGAACAGAACGAGTGCGAGTACCAAGACACCCAGTGCAGCGACCGCGGACCACTTCCGTGAAATCCCCATGACTTCCTCTCGCTTGGTTACGGTTGGTGTCGACGGCGTTCACCGTCGACACACGGAGGATGCCGAATTCGCCGGACTGCTGGGGAGTTTTTGAGTATCGCCTGGGCGGCCTACAGGGTGCCGCCGGGGTCGTAGGCCTCGCCCGGCCTGCCGCCGAGGGCGAGCAGGCGGAGGCCATCGGGGCCGGCGAGGATCTTGCGCACGACGCCGGGGCCGAGGCGGACTATGTGATCGGCATCGATCGGGTACTTCTCCCCTTCGGCCACGAGCGTGCCCGAGCCGCGCAGGGCTACGTAGACCTCCTCTTGGCCGAGTTGCTCAGGACGCTTGGCGAACATCTCGCCGCCGACCCCGCCGGGGTTGTGGTCGTGCTCGGGATATTCGTCGGCACCCGGCCCGAACTCCTCGATCGAGATGCCGAAGGAGCTGACGCCGAGGGCGGCCGCGGCGCGGCGCATCGAGAGGCGGTCGAAGCCTTCGATCGCATCGATCTCGTCGATCTGGACGTGCTCGAGATCCGCCATGGCCGTGACCCTACCCGGGCCATCCGCAGCCCAATCGCCGTCCCCCTCCCCTCTTACCATCGCGATGTGAGCTTCGAGCGGACCGTGGCGCACCTGGACATGGACGCGTTCTACGCGTCGGTCGAGCTGCGGCGGCGTCCGGAGCTGAGGGGGAAGCCGGTGGTGGTCTGCGGGTCGGGGCCGCGAGCGGTGGTGACGACCGCGAGCTATGAGGCGCGCAAGCTGGCTGGGATCCACTCGGCGATGCCGGCGGCGATCGCGCGGCGGCGGTTGCCCGACGCGGTTTACATCAAGCCGGACTTCACCGCCTACCGGGAGGCCTCGGTGCAGGTGATGGGGGTGCTTCGGCGCAACGCCGAGACGGTCGAGGTGGTGGGGCTCGACGAGGCCTACATCGACCTCACCGGGCTCTTCTCGCCGAAGGCGACGATGCGGCGGATCGCCAGCGAGATCAAGGAGGAGACCGGGCTCACCTGCTCGGTCGGCATCTCGGAGAGCCGCATGCTCGCCAAGATCACCAGCGAGCTCGGCAAGCCGGCCGGCCTCGTCGTGCTCTCGCGCCAGGAGGCCCTGGCGCGTTTCGCCACCCACTCGCCCGGCTTGATTCCCGGCATCGGCCCGAAGACGGTCGCCAAGCTCGAGTCGATGGGGATCACCACCCTAATCGAGCTGGGGGCGCAGCCGGCCGAGGAGCTGGAGAAGGCGTTTGGCCCCCGCCAGGGACGCTGGCTGTGCCGCCGCGGCCGCCTCGAAGACGAGACTCCGGTCACGACCGTCCGAGAGACCAAGTCGCAATCGGCGGAGACCACCTTCGACGTCGACGTCGCCGACTGCGGCGAGATGGAGGGGCACCTGCAGCAGCTCTCCGAGGAGCTCTGCCGGCGCCTGCGCAAGCGCAACCTGCGGGGGCGCTCGGTCGGGATCAAGGTGCGCCTCGACGACTGGACCAACGTCACCCGCTCGCACACGCTGGAGCAGCCGACCAACGACGCGGCCGTGGTTGCGCCGGTCGCGCTGGATCTCTTGCGCGCTTACGACCCGCCCCGCCCGGTCCGCCTGCTTGGCGTGCGCGTCGCCTCATTCGAGGGAGGCGAGGCGGCGACGGCCGGCGACGGGAACGAGCGCGACCAGATGCGACTCGGCCTCACCGCCTGAGCTTCCGCCCGCCCCGGGCAGGAGCCCTTGGCTCGTGTGCGAAGATTTTGGGCGTGAGCGCCGACCGGTTGACTGGACTCGATTCATCCTTCCTGCATTTGGAGCGCGCCGGCGCCCACATGCACGTCGCCTCGACCAGCATCTTCGAGGGTCCCGCGCCCCAGATCGACGAGTTCCGCGATCACATCGCCTCCCGCCTGCACCTCGTCCCCCGCTTTCGCCAGAAGCTTCGCTTCGTCCCCCTCGGCCAGGGACGCCCGGTTTGGGTCGACGATCCCCACCTCAACCTCGAGTACCACGTGCGCCAGACCGCGCTGCCGGCGCCGGGCTCCGAGGAGCAGCTGCGCAACCTCGCGGCGAGGATCTTCTCCCAGCAGCTCGACCGCAGCAAGCCGCTCTGGGAGATGTGGCTGGTCGAGGGCCTCGAGGGAGAGCGCTTCGCGATCATCGGCAAGAGCCACCACGCGCTCGTCGACGGGATCTCGGGCGTCGACATCACCACCGTTCTCTTCGACCTCGAGCGGGAGCCCAGCAACCCGCCCGCGCTGCCGCCCAAGTGGGCGCCGCGGCCGGAGCCGACCGACTTCAAGCTGCTCGGCGACGCCCTGCGCGAGCGGGCAACCAGCCCGCAGGAGTTCGCCCGCGGCGTGCGTGCCGCCCTGCGCGGGCCGCGCCAGGTGCTGCGCGGGGTTGGTGCCACCAGCAAGATGATCAGTGCCGGCATGTCGGCGCCGGCCACTCCGTTCAACGTCGAGATCGGGCCTCACCGCCGCGTCGCCTTCGTGCGCAGCGACCTTGCCGCCCTGAAAGCGATAAAGGACGAGCATGGCGGGACCGTCAACGACGTGATCCTCTCCGCCGTCGCCGGCGCGATCGGCAACTACCTGCGGGCCCGGGGCCACGACACCACGGACCTCGAGATGCGGGCGATGGTGCCGGTCAGCGTTCGCGCCCAGGAGGAGCGCGGCGCGCTCGGCAACCGCATCTCGGCGATGATGGCGCCGCTGCCGATCTGGTGCGAGGACCCGGTTGAGCGCCTCCACCTGGTGACCGAGATCATGGGCGACCTGAAGGGCTCCGGCCAGGCCGTCGGCGCCGAGATTCTCACTCGCATCGTCGACTTCGCGCCGACTACGATCGCCTCGCAGGCCGCACGCCTGCAGCCGGCCCAGCGCTTCTTCAACTTGGTCGTCACCAACGTGCCCGGCCCGCAGTTCCCGCTCTTCGTCCTCGGCAGGCAGATGGAATCGATCTTCCCGATGGTGCCGCTGGCCCGCCGCCAGGCGCTCTGCGTCGGGATCATGTCCTACAACGGCCAGGTCGATTTCGGCCTGATCGGCGATTACGACGCGATGGCCGACCTCGAGAGCTTCGGGCTCGACCTCGAGCACGCAGTCGGCGAACTTGTCGCCGCCACGGCCGGGGCTCAGGGCAAGACCCGCGCCGAGACGCGGAACGGCACGCTGTCGGTCAAGTAAGCCCAGTCGAGCAAGCGGGCGCTGAAGCCCGAGGCGCTGGCATCGGCATTGACCAGCACCGCGGTGAGGCGCTTGAAGCGGCCGGGCCGTCCCAGGCGGACCGCCATTCCTCCCCCGCTTCGCGCGTAGTCGAACGCGCTGCCCACGCGGCCGTGGCGCTCGCTTCCGGTTCGCCCGACGAGGGCAAGCCCGGCTGAGATCCCCCGCGGCGCCGTTGCCCTGACGACGATCCCGCGGCCACGGGGGGCGTGCACGTGGAGCAACTGGAAGGTGGTGTGGTTGAGGCTGCGATCGAGCACCCGGCCGTCCAGCGGCAGGCTGCCCTGGCGGGCCACGTCCGGGTAGGCATCCCCTTCGGGGAAGACCGTGTCGGTCCGCCACTCGGGCAGGTCGCGGGCGAAGCGGGCGAAGTCGCGGCTGAAGGTCGAACCCCCTGCCGCTTCGATCGCCGAGTTGTAGGCGGAGACGGAGAAGCCGCCGGGCCTGGTGTGTATCGCCCGCGCCCAGGCCTTGCGGATGATCGAGCGCCCGTAATGGCGTGCCAGCCACTTGTTCCAGACGGTCGAGCCGTACTCCTTGATCGAGTTCGCCGTCATCGGCGTGTCGAAGCGCTTCACCCAGCGGCGCACGTAGCGGAGGTAGTCGTTGATCCCGTTGTAGGCCTGGTCCTCCATCCAGACCGCGCTCGACTCGGCGAACCAGGCGTCTTGGTACGCGTCATAGGCGAACTGGAGGATGTGGTCGTACTCATGAGCGAGCGTGACCTCGAGGTCTTTCTCGGGAGTCGTGCCGGGGAACTCCAGCGGGTCGTAGTCGTTGTCGAGCACGAGGTAGCCGTGCAGGCGGCGCGGCAGGCGATGGGCTTTCGTGGCCTGGCCGCGGTCGGGGGCCGCGTAGCCGAACAGGGCGCCGCCGATCTGCTCGAGGTAGATGTCGGTCTTGCCCCGGCCCCCGCCCTTGCGCCCGTCGGGCTTCGGCTCGCGCCAGCCGAGCTCGTCGTTCTCGATCGCGTGGACGTGTTCGGCCACCTCCTGCACGCGCGTTACGTAGTCGGGAATGCCGTCGCCGTTGGCGTCGGCAAGGCTGGGAGCGTCGATTCCCTCGGTCACCCAATGGACGCAGAAGTGCCGCGTGCAGGCCGGAGAGCGAGGCGCCTCCGGGACGGTGTAGGCGTTGCGGTTGGGATCGGGATGATCGGTCGGGCGTGCCGCCGGAGCGCGAAAGACCCACTGGTCGCCGGCGCTGGCCCCCGCGGGCAGGGCGAGGACGACGGCGACGGACGCCAGCGATACGCCTATCAACCGCCAGCGGAGCCGCACCCGCCGCAATTTACAGTGGGGCCAGGCGCGGGCGGCCGTGCCGGGCGGCGATACTTCAGGCGTGACCCCCGCGAGGACTCCGGCTTGCGCATAGCCCTGGCCCAGATCGACCCGACCGTCGGCGACATCGACGGCAACGCCGCCAAGATCGCCGAGTGGATCGGCCGCGCCGAGGGCGCGGGCGCCGAGTTGACCGTCTTCCCCGAGCTCTGCGTCCCCGGCTATCCCGCCGAGGACCTCTACCTCAAGCGCCATTTCGTCGAGGCCAGCCGCCGTGCGGTCGAGGAGCTCGCCGCCAGCGCCACCCGGACGGTGGCGCTCGTCGGCTTTGCCGAGCCCGTCGCCGGGGGCGGTGACTTCCGCCACGCCCACAACTCGCTGGCGGTGCTCGCGGAGGGTTCGGTGCGGGCCGTCTACCGCAAGAACCGGTTGCCCAACTACTCCGTCTTCGACGAGCAGCGCTACTTCGTCCCGGGCGAGGAGCCGGTCTCGATCGAGGTTGACGGCCGCCGAATTGGATTGACCGTCTGCGAGGACGTCTGGGCCCCGGGACCGCCGGCCTCGAGCGAGGCCGAGGCCGGGGCGGCCCTGATCGCGAATCCGTCGGGATCTCCGTATCACCGCGGCAAGGGACGCGAGCGGGAAGAGATGCTCGCCGAGCGCGCCCGCTCCTACGGGGCGGGCTTTGTCTTTTGCAACCTCGTCGGCGGGCAGGACGAACTGGTCTTCGACGGCCACAGCTTCGTCGTCGACGCGAGCGGCACGGTGATTGCCCGCGCCGCCCAGTTCGAGGAGGAGCTGCTCGTCTGCGAGTTCCCCTCCCCCGGCCCGCGCCAGCTGGCGGAGCCGCTCCCCGACCTGGCCGAGGTCTATTCCGCTCTCACCCTCGGCCTGCGCGACTACGTGCGCAAGAACGGCTTCCGCCACGCCGGCGTGGCGCTCTCGGGCGGCATCGATTCCGCTCTCGTCGCCCTGCTCGCCGTCGATGCGCTCGGGCCCGAGCACGTCAGCTGCGTGGTCATGCCCTCGCCGCATTCGAGCCCTGAAACACAGCAGGACGCGCGAAATATCGGCGCCAATCTCGGGGTCGAGCTGCTCGAGATCTCGATCGAGGCGGCGATGGCGGAGTACGAGAACGCGCTCTCTGCTTCCTTCGGCGGCACGGGCGGCGCCAGCGGCGGCGGCGAGGCGCTGCCCCATGACCCGGCCCGGCCCTCCGAGCCCGACCTCGCCGCCGAGAACATCCAGGCGCGAATCCGCGGCAACCTGATGATGGCCCTCTCCAACCGTCACGGCTGGCTGGTCCTGACCACGGGAAACAAGAGCGAGATGTCGGTCGGCTACGCCACCCTCTACGGCGACATGGCGGGTGGTTTCGCCGCGATCAAGGACGTGCCGAAGACACTTGTCTACGAGCTGGTTCGCTATCGAAACGAGCGCGCCGGGCGCGAGCTGATCCCCGCCTCCGTGATCGACCGCGCCCCCTCGGCGGAGCTGCGCCCCGACCAGCTCGACAGCGACTCGCTGCCGCCTTACGACCTGCTCGATCGCGTCCTCGAGTCCTACGTCGAGCGCGACCAGGGCCGCGAGGAGATGGTCGCGGCCGGCCTGCCCGCCGGCGTCGTCGACGACGTCGTTCGCATGGTCGACCGTTCCGAGTACAAGCGCCGCCAGGCCGCCCCCGGCATCCGCATCACCCCCAAGGCCTTCGGTCGCGACCGGCGGCTGCCGATCACCAACCGCTTCAGCGGCTAGTCGCGCCGCGGGACCGGCCGCACCGCGATCGTCATCTGGGCGAGGGCGCAGAGGCGATCTTCGGCGTCCTTCACTTCGGCGTCCCAGACCCAGGTCGTGCGGCCGCGGTGGCGAGCCTTGGCGTGGACTTCGGCGTGACCCTCGGTGACGGGGCGGATGAAGCTGACGCTGATCGACTGGCCCATCGCCATCATCCCGTCGCCGAGCACGGCGAGCGCGGTGGCGCGCGAGCAGATGCTCTCGACCAGGCTCGACATCACGCCGCCGTGCAGGAGCCCGACCGGCTGGCGCAGCTCGTCGCGCATCGCCACCCGCACACGGGCATGCCCGGGGTCGTCGTCGAGCCACTCGGTGCCGATCAAGGCATCGAAGTGCGAATGCATGCCGCGCGGGTCCTCCGCCATCACCCGGACCTTAACCGCAGCCACGCCTTGCCAGCGGCCGGCTGGCGTAGGCTTCCCGGTCCGTGGGGCTGACCGACGACCAGAAGGCGATGCTGCGCCTGCTCGCGCAGCGCGAGGAGGGCTACGAGGACATGGCGGCGCTGATGGGGATCAGCATCGAGGAAGTGCGCGAGCGGGTCAAAGAGGCGCTGGCGGAAGTCGACCAGCCGGGAGCGGATGAGCCCGCTGTGGAGCCTCCTGCCACCGCCCCCGAGCCACCGCCCCCGCCCGCGCAGCCCACCGCACCTGAGCCCGAGCCCGAGCCCGAAGAGCGCCAGCCGAGACAGGCGCAGCCGGCACCAGCTGAGACACCGGCGAGCGAGAAGACCGCGGCAAGCGCTCCCGCCGGCAAGCGCTCGACCCAGATTCCCAGCCTCAGGCTGCCCAAGGATCGCGGCGCCCTGATCGGCCTCGGAGCCGGGGTGGCCGTCATCCTCGTCCTCGTCGTGGTGCTGATCGCCAGCGGCGACGGCGGTGGCGACAGTGGCTCGGAATCTACCTCGGCGGCGCAGGGAAGCGTCGCCGAAGGCATCAGCGCCACGGCGAAGGACAAGAGCCTCACGCAGGCGGTTCTCAGCGCCGAAGACGGCAGCGACGCCACAGGGCAGGCGATCTTCGGCCGGTTCAAGAAGAAGGTCGTGCTGCAGGTGACGGGCGAAGGGCTCGAACCGTCCGCCGGCGGGGAGTCCTACGCGGTCTGGCTCTCCCACGGCGCTAAAGCGATGGTTCCGGTCGGTACCGCCAAGGTCGACGACTCGGGCCAGCTCGCCGCCCGCTTCGAAGTTCCTCCCGCGGTCCTCGTCCTGGTCGCCCGGGCAGCCTTCGACCGCGTCGACGTCACCCGCACGAACGACAGCCGGCTCAGCGCCGCGATCGCGCAAGCCCGCAAAAGCGAAAACGAATCGACCTACACCGGCACGCCGGTGATGAGCGCGAAATCACCGGCCCCCTGGTTGGCGCCGGCAAATAGCTCGGCTGAGCCGGGCAAGCAGGCCAAGGACGCAGGGAGCGTGGCGTGCTCCGCACGCGAGCGACCGAGGACGCGGGCATGCGCCGCCCCGGATCAGCCGAGGAGCTTGCCGGGGTTCATGATCCCCGCCGGATCGAGCTGTTGCTTGATCGCGCGCAACACCTCGAGGCCGGTGCCCCCCACCTCCGCCTCCATGTAAGGGGCGTGGTCGCGGCCGACCGCGTGGTGGTGGGTGATCGTGCCGCCGCTGGCGACGATCGCCTCCGACGCGGCGCGCTTCACCTCACGCCACTGCTCGATCTCCGCCCCCTCGCGAGCGCGGGAGATGAAGGTGAAATAGAGCGAGGCGCCGTCGGCATAGGCGTGTGAGAGGTGGCAGAAGACCAGCCCCGGGGTGCCCTGGCCTGCGAGCGAATCGCGAATCGCGCCGCCAACGGTCCGGTAGAGCTCGAAGAGGTCGCGCCAGGTGTGGGATGTCTCCAGCGTCTCGACCATCGCCCCCATTCCCATCAGCGTGTCGCGCAGGTAGGGACCCTGATAGCGGCCGTGCTCCCAGGAGCGCCCGGCGGCCTGCCCGAGGTAGGCGGCCCCGCCGGCGCGCAGGGCACGCACGCCGAGGGCACGCCGGCGCGCAACCGACTCCTCCTCACCCTCGAAGCCGACGATCACCAGGCAGCCGTGGCGCCGGCGGCGCAGCCCGAGGTAACCGCCGAAGAGCGTGCCGGCGAGGCCGCGGGGGCCGGAGAGCGCCAGCGAGACTTCGGTCTCCTCCTCGTCGGACACCCGGATCACGTCCGGCAAGCCCGGGCCCTGGGCGAGCGCGCGGACGATCGCGGCGCCGGCCTCGAAATCCTCCGCGATCCAGGCCTCGTAGCGACGCTCCCTGGGCGCGGGCCGCACTCGCACGGTGACGTCGGGGATGACCCCGAAGACTCCTTCGGAGCCGACGATCACCTCGCGCAGGGCCGGGCCCGCCGCCGTGTGCGGCGTGTCCAGCGTGCCCAGCTCACCGCTGGGGGCGAGCAGGCGCACCGAGCTGACCAGGGAGTCGAAACGGCCATAGCCGCTCGAGGCCTGCCCGGCCGAGCGGGTCGCGGCAAAGCCGCCGATCGTCGCGTACTCGAAGGATTGCGGGTAGTGGCCGAGCACGAGGCCGTGCTTGGCGAGCTCCGCTTCGGCCTCCGGCCCACGGAGGCCCGCGCCGAGCGTCGCGGTCAGCGAGCGGGCGTCCACCTCGACCCCGCGCAGCCTGCTCAGGTCGAGGCTGATCACGCGCTCGTGCCCGCCGCCCAGCGGCTCGACGCCGCCGACCACGCTCGTGCCACCCCCGAAGGGAACCACCGCAATGCTTTCCGTCGCGCACAGCTCCAAAACGCGTTGCACCTGCTCGGGGCTGGCGGGAAGGACGACGGCGTCTGGCGCCGCTTCGAGGTGCCCCGAGCGCAGCCTCGCCAAGTCGGCGTAGCCGCAGCCGGTAGCGTGGCGGAGGCGGTCCTCGTTGCCCGTGAAGACGTTCTCCTCGCCGGCGGCCTCGACCAGTGAGGCGGGAAGCGGTCGCGCCTCCGGGAGCCTGAAGTCCTCGATGATGGGCGCGGGAGCGGGGGCGCCGACCGCCCCGATCCGTTCGCGCAACGTCGCCAGCGCCGGGCCGTCGAGCTCCGGTTCGATCGCGGGGTCGCCCCAGCCCCACCACTTCGAGTCACGCCGTGGCGCGCTCATCCCAATGCTCCCTCGAGCCCCTCGAGCGCTTCCTCGAGCAGGCTGCCCTGCCCGCGCCGCATCATCGGCGACCCAAGGCGAGACATGCCGCGCAGCGTCTGGCTGGCGGCGAGCGTGACCTCGGTTCCAGCCCCAGCCTCGACCAGGCTTGCCTCCACCGCGTAGTGCTTGAGGTGACGCTCGAAGGGCGTCCCCTCGATGTCCTGTTCCCAACCGAAGCGGTCCGGCTCAACAGCGGCGATGCAGTGGAAATCGGCCCGCACGCTGCGTCCCTCCGAGGTGCCGAGCACCTTGGTCCACTGCTTGCCCTGCCCCTCGCCTTCCACGCCCTCGACTCGCATCACCCGCGGCCACCAGCGCGGCAGGCTGTAGGGATCGGCGACGAGCCGCCAAACGTCCTCACGGGAGGCTGGCACCGTCCTCTTGCGGCTGACCCGGGCCATCGGGGGGCGGCGCGGCCTAGTCGCCGGCGAGGCGGCGCAGGTCGCGCACCAGCAGCAGGTGCTTGAGGTGGCTGACCGTGGCGGCCAGGCTCTCGAGGCTCTCCAGCGCTTCTTTGCGCCGGTCCGGGTTGCGCGAGCGCAGCGAGGAGCCGAGCAGGGCTTCCAGCAGGTTTGCCTCGCGGTCCGCCGAGGAACGGAAGACGCGCAGGTTGCGGGCGCCGACCCCAACGCGCGAGAGCTCGTTGGCGGCGCGGACTACTTCGCGGTCGGTCTCGTCGTAGACCGTCTTGCCCTCACGTTTCTCCGGTTCGACGATGCCGAAGTTCTCCAGTTCGGCGATCAGCTCCTCGCGGGCGCCGGTCTCCTCGATCACCTCGTCGAGGGTTAGGTAGGCGCGCGAGGTGTTGACCAGGATCGCCCGCCGCACGGCGCCGCTGGAGGGCCGCTTGTCTCCTCCGCCTGAGCTGGCGACGATGTCTCCTCCCGAGGCCAGCTCCTGGCGGATCACCCGCAGCGGCAGGAACTCGTCCCGCTGCAGGCGCAGGATCGTGCGCAGGCGTTCGACGTCGGACTGGCTGTAGAGGCGGTAGCCGCCGGCGGTGCGCCGCGGCGTCAGCAGCTTCTGGTCCTCCAGGTAGCGGATCTTCGAGATCGAGACGTCGTCGAACTCGCTCTGCAGGATCTTGCAGACGGCGCCGATCGTCAGCGCCTTGCGCGGGCGCGAGTCGCGCTGGCGGGCCTGCTGCTCGGAAACTGCCATCGGCGGTAGGTCTCCTACTTCTCCAGGTAGCTGAGCTTGTACTTGCCGACCTGGATCTCGTCGCCGTCGGCGAGCCGGTGCGACTCGATCCGGCGCCGGTTGACGTAGGTTCCGTTGAGCGAGCCGAGGTCGTCGATGTAGAGGCCGTCGCGGCGCCGTACCAGCAGGGCGTGGTTGCGGGAGACCGTGACGTCATCGAGGAAGACCCCGGCGTCGGGACTGCGGCCGATGCTGATCCGGTCCTCGTCGAGGGCAAAGCTCTCCCCCGCGCGGCCGCCGCCGGCCCGGATCACCAGTGCCGCGCCGCTGCGCTCGACGGTTTGGTCGATGTCGACCGGCTGCATCTCACCGGTGTCGTCGACGGTGTAGGTCATCGTCGTCGGTTCATCGCCGCCGCCCCCGTCGCCCTCGGCGGGACTGCCCACGTAAGCGCCGCACTTCTGGCAGTAGTTGGCGCCCTCGGGGTTGACGAAACCGCATTCGGGACAGTGGACGGCCATCGACCCTGCTCCGCTAGGCGGGCTCGTCCTCGGGCGAGGGGCCTTTGCCGGCGAGGATCTCGGTCAGCTGCGCGACGTCGTCGCCGGAGAAGAGCGACTCGCCCTGCTCCCGCTTCTGCCGCAGGCGATTGACCAGCTCGGCGCGGAGGATGTCGATCTTGCCGTGCAGCACGCGCCGCTTGTAGGAGATCTCGTTCTCCTCCTCGGTGAGCTTGTCGATCAGGTTCTTCAGCTCCTCGTCGCTGAGCGAACCCAAATCGGGAAAGGTGTCCTCCATCTCGCTCCTTCTTTGCGGTCTTGGGGCCCCTACCGGGCCACTCCGGCGATTATAGGTGCGTAGAGCAAAGGTTCAACTGAAGGTTGAAGGTTCTGCGCGCCGTCTTGCAGGCTGACTTCGCCTTTACTGGCGGATATCGGGAGAAAACACGAAGTCAGCCTTGGGCGGCGCGGACTTCGCGGATGCCGGTGCGGGCGTAGAGGGCGGTGGCCCAGATCGCCAGGACGAGGCCGACGATCAGCAGTGCGGCCGGGACCCAGCCGGCGAAGACCATGGCGAAGAAGATCCCGCCCATGATCGGGAAGACGGAGAGGCGGCCGGGCCAGTTGACGCGGATCTCGACCCCGTGCCGCACGGCGTACTGGCCGAGAACGAGCATCGCCAGCTCGCGCAGGACCAGCAGCGCCAGCGCCCAGCGCGGCAGCAGCTCGAAATGCCAGCAGACCGCCGCGCCGCAGAGGATCGTCAGCCGGTCGACCACCGGATCGAGGATCGAGCCGAGGCGGCTGTACTGGCCGGTGACGCGGGCGAGGAAGCCGTCGAGGTAGTCGCCGGCGGCGATCAGCCAGAAGGTGATCGCCGCCGGGGCGCTGCGGCCGTCGCCGGATTCGAAGGCGAACCAGAGGAAGAGCGGCAGCGCCGCCAGGCGCAGGTAGCCCACCGCGTTTGGCAGCGTCCAGGGGTTGAGCGGTTCGCCCTTCTGCACCTGCCGCGGGGGCGGGCCGCTGCGGTCGAGCCCGAAGAGGCGGCGGACCCGCCCGCGGCCGAAGGGTGCCTTGCTAGCCATCGCCCCGGAGGAGATCGCGGGCCTGCGCGGCCGCCTCCCCCAGGGGCAGCTTGTGCTCCGCGCCGGCACCGCGCTCGCTGGCCTCGACCACGCCCTCGGCGAGACCGCGGCGGCCGACGACGATGCGGAGCGGGCAGCCGAGCAGCTCGGCGTCGGTCAGCTTCTCCCCCGCGCCAGCGGCCTCGCGGTCGTCGTAGAGCACCTCGAGCCCGACCGCGGAGAGCTCCTCGTAGAGGCGGTCGGCGGCGGCGCGCTCCTCCTCGTCCCCCTTCTTGGCCAGCGAGACGAGGTGGACCTGCCAGGGTGCGATCGAGCGCGGCCAGACGATGCCCCGCTCGTCGGCGCCCTGCTCGATCGCGGCGGCGAGGATGCGGGCCGGCCCGATCCCGTAGCACCCCATCACGACCGTGTGCTCGGCTCCGGATTCATCGAGGTAGCTGGCGCCGAGCGGCTCCGAATAGCGGGTGCCGAGCTTGAAGATGTTGCCCACCTCGATCGCCGGCTCGATCTCGATCGCGGCGCCGCCGGGCGTGGTGTCGCCGGCCTCGACGTTGCGCACGTCGAGCTCTTCGAACTGGAAGTCACGGCCGGGCTTGATCCCCCTCAGGTGGGTGTCCGGCTTGTTGGCGCCGCTGGCGTAGGAGTCGCCGTCGATCGCGGCGTCCTTGACGATTGGCAGCTCGATTCCGACCGGGCCGATGTAGCCGACCGGGCCCAGCTCGGCCTCGATCTCATCCGGACGCGCTTGGCGGAAGCCGGCGCCGAGGGCGTTGCGCAGCTTGATCTCGTTGAGCCGGTGGTCGCCGCGCAGCAGGACGACGACCATGCCCCGGTCCTCGGCGATCACCGGCAGGGTCTTGATGAAGGCCCCCGCGGGCAGGCCCAGGTGGGCGGAGACGTCCTCGACCTTGGCGAGGCCGGGGGTCGAGACCTCCTCGGGCGCATCCAGCGCCGGCGGCAGCTCAACCGGCTGTGCGGTGGCCGAGGCGACCTCGACGTTGGCGGCATAGCCGGGCGCCAGCGCGACCTCGTTCTCGCCTGCAGGGCAGGGCGCCATGTACTCGTGGGCGCCGGAGCCGCCCATCATCCCGACGTCGGACTCGACCCGGTACCAGCGCAGGCCGCAACGGTCGAGGATCCGTTCGTAGGCGCCGCTCTGCAGCTCGTAGGAGCGGGCCAGGCCCTCCTCGTCGCGGTCGAAGGAGTAGGCGTCCTTCATCGTGAACTCGCGCGTGCGCAGGACGCCGGCGCGCGGGCGCGGCTCGTCGCGCTCCTTGGTCTGGATGTGGAAGAGCATCAGCGGCAGGTCGCGGTAGGAGCGCACCTCGCGGGCGACGTGGTCGGTGACGCACTCCTCGTGGGTCATCGCCAGCACCATCGGCGCGCCCTTGCGGTCCTCGAGCTTGAACAGCTCGTCGATCGCGTAGCGGCCGGTCTTCTTCCAGTTCTCGGCCGGCATCAGCACCGGCATCAGCATCTCCTGGCAGCCGATCGCCTCCATCTCCTCGCGGATCACCGCCTCGATCTTGCGCTCGACCCGCCAGCCGGCCGGCAGGTAGGACCAGAGCCCCGCCCCGACCTGGCGGATCAGGCCGGCCCGCACCATCAGCTTGTGCGAGATCGCCTCCGCGTCCGCCGGGGCGTCCTTGAGCGTGGGTACAAAGGCTTGGCTGAGGCGAGTCACCCGTGAAACCTATCCCGCTGTCCCGGTGGGTGGCGCGAGCGGACAGGCCGAGAACGAAAACCTCGCCCGCAGGCCTGTCCGCTCGTGACAGGACCCACCGGGCCGGCGGCCTACGCCCGGGTGAACCGCCGTCCCGCCGTCGGCGAGACATCCTCGTCCAGCAGGACTTTGTCGGACTCCCCTTTTTCGGCGGCTTCGTGCTCCATCGCGGCGATCTTCTCGGGAGTCAGGTCGCCGGCGTTTTCCTCCTCGATCCGGGCCACCCACTCGGCGCCCGCGCGCGACTCGGCCTCGTCGAACTCGACCTCGCCGTCGCGCTCGAGCGACTTGTCGATCTCGCGGAAGAGGGTGTCGACCAGCTCGGCCTGGGGAACCTTTCGCAGCGGCTTGCCGCCGGCGAAGATCAATCCCTCGTTCTTGGCGCCGGCGATGCCGAAGTCGGCGTGCGAGGCCTCGCCGATGCCGTTGACGGCGCAGCCGAGCACGGCGACCTCGACCGGCTCGGCATAGCCTTCCAGGCGCTGCTCGATTTCCGCCACGACCGAATCCATGTCGAACTGCAGGCGGCCGCAGGTCGGACAGGCGATCAGGACCGGGCCCCGCTCGCGCAGCTGCAGCGCCTTGAGGATCTCCCAGGCGACCTTGACCTCCTCCTCGGCGTGGAAGGTCGAGAGGCTGATCCGGATCGTGTCGCCAATGCCGTCGGCGAGCAGGGTGCCGAGGCCGACCGAGGACTTGAGCGAGCCCGACCACTTGGTGCCGGCCTCGGTGATGCCGAGGTGCAGCGGGTAGGGGATCTTCTCCGAGAGCAGCCGGTTGGCGGCGATCGTGTTGGGCACGTTGGTCGACTTGATCGAGACCTTGAAGTTCTCGAAGTCGAGGCCCTCCATCAGCTCGACGAACTCGACCGCGGCGGCGACCAGCGCCTCGACCGGGCTCTCGCGCTCGAGCGCGTGCAGGTGCTTGGGCAGCGAGCCGGAGTTGACGCCGATCCGCATCGGCACGCCGGCCGCGGTCGCCTTCTCGGCCACCTCGGCGACCTTCTCGCGGCCGCCGATGTTGCCCGGGTTGAGGCGGATGCAGTGGGCGCCGGCGTCGATCGCCTTCAGCGCCAAGGTGTGGTTGAAATGGATGTCGGCGATCACGGGGATCGGCGATTCGCGCACGATCGTCTTCAGTGCCTCGGCGTCCTCGTCGCGCGGCACCGCGCAGCGCACGATGTCCGCCCCGGCGTCGGCGACCTTGCGGATCTGCTCCATCGTCGCCGCCAGGTTGGCGGTCTCGGTCTTGGTCATCGTCTGCACCGCGACCGGGGCGCCGCCGCCGATTGGCACGCCGCCGACGAATATCTGCCGCTTGGAAGCCATGTTGCAAGCCTAGCGAGAGGGCTTCGCCAAGCGGATTGAACTTCTGCGAGAGAGCGCGCGTATGCAAAAACACATGGGTGTGCAGAGGCGCGGTTGGGGGAAGACGAACGCGGTCCCGTGGCGGGCGCGGCTTTGCCTGCCCCTGCTTGCCACATCCCTTCTGCTGCTCATCGCCGCTCCCGCCCAAGCGACCTTCCACCTGATCAAGGTGCGCGAGGTCTACGCCGGCAGCGACGACGACAGCTACGTCGAGCTGCAGATGTACGCCAGCGGCCAGAACTTCCTCAGCGGCCACGCGATGAAGCTCTACAACGCCAGCGGCGCCCTGGTCCACACCTCGACCTTCTCCACCACCGTGCCCAACAGCGCCAACCAGCAGACCGTCCTGATCGGCGACACGAAGGTGCAGCAGAACTTCGGCGTCGCCCCGGACCTCGTCGACGAAGGCCTCGCCGTGCCCGCGGCCGGCGGCGCGGCCTGCTGGAACGCCGGCGGCATTCCCGCCGATTGCGTCTCGTGGGGCAACTTCAGCGGCGGCGGCGCCCTGCAAGCGGCGACCGGAACCAGCGCCGGAGCGCCGGTCTCGCCCGCCGGCATCACCGCGGGCAAGGCGATTCGGCGCACGATCGAACCGGGCTGCCCAACCCTGCTCGAGGAAAGCGACGACAGCGACAACAGCTCTGTGGATTTCGCCGAGGCGAGCCCAGCGCCGCGCAACGATTCCAGCCCGATCGGCGAGCACACCTGCGCCGGAGCTCCCAACACGGCGATCGACGACCGCCCGGCGCTGCGATCCAACAGCAGCAGCGCCGAATTCACCTACGAAGCCCCGACGGCGACCAGCTACGAATGCCGCCTCGACGCAGCCGTGTTCAGCGCCTGCCCGCTTGGCGGGCCGGTCGAATACGCGGCACTCGCCGAGGGCAGCCACACCTTCCAGGTGCGCGGGGTCAACGCTTCCGGCCCGGACCCGACGCCGGCCAGCTACACCTGGGTCGTCGACACGACGCCGCCCGTGGCCGTAATCGACACCCATCCCCTCGATCCGAGCCCCGGCGCCACCGTGCAGTTCACCTACCACGCGCCAAGCGAGAGCGGCTCCAGCTTCGAGTGCTCGCTCGACGGCGCGCCGGCCTCGAGCTGCCCGGCCAGCGGCATCACCTATCACGGCCTGGCCGACGGCTCGCACAGCTTCACGGTCAAAGCCACCGACCCCGCCGGCAACCCACAGGTGACGCCCGCCGAATTCAGCTGGACGGTCGACAACTCGCTTGCGGACACGACCCCGCCGGAGACGAAATTGCTCTCGAAGCCGTCGGATCCGAGCACCAGCACCACCGCGTCGTTCACCTACGAAGCGAACGAGCCCGGCTCGAGCTTCGAATGCGCACTCGACGGAGCTGCGTTTGCGAGCTGTCCTTCGGCCGGTGTCTCCTACAGCGGCCTCGCCGGCGGCCCCCATTCCTTTCAGGTGAGGGCGATCGACCCGAGCGAAAACGTCGACCCCACTCCGGCCGGGTACAGCTTCGTCGTCGTGCTTGCCGCCGGCCCGGACCCAGGCCAAGCCGCCTCACCGTCCCCGGGCAGCCCACCGCTGGCCATCCCTGCGAAGAGAGCGGCGCCGCCGAACACGATCCTCAGCGGCAAGCCCGCTGCTCGCACGCACGACCGCACCCCGACCCTCCGCTTCCGCGCCAGCGCGGCGGGAGCGCGTTACCAGTGCAAGGTCGACCGCGGCCCGTTCAAGGCGTGCCGCTCCCCCTTCACCGCGCCCCCGCTCGGGCCCGGCAGCCACACGCTGAGGGTGCGGGCCCTCCTCGGCGGCCTTGCCGACCCGACGCCCGCGACCGCCGCCTTCAAGGTCGTGACGAAGTGAGGCCGGGAGAAGAAAGCAAGGGCGGCGAGGATCGCGTATACATAGAGAATGGGAAGGGTTTTTCAATCGATCCGTCGATTTCGATTACCCAAGGGGATGCGGTTCGCTCTCTTCGGCTGCCTTGCCAGTCTCGGGCTCGCTCTCTTCGCCCCCTCCGCCCAGGCGACGTTCCACCTGATGAGCATCAGCCAGGTCTACCCGGGGCCGGTCGCGGAGCCGGAGTCCAGCTACGTCGAGCTGCAGATGTACGCGCCTGAACAGAACTTCGTCGCCAACCACTTCGTGACGCTGTTCGACGCGAACGGCGACGTGATCAAGACGCTGACCTTTGCCGAAGACCTGCCCAGCCCTTCGGTAACCCTGCAGACGATCCTCATTGGCGACGACGGGGTCGAGGCCGCGTTCGGAGTCAAACCCGACCTGATGGACCCCGGCTTCAAAGTCCCCGCCGCGGGCGGGGCCGTCTGCTGGGACACGATCGATTGCGCTTCGTGGGGCGACTTCACCGGCACGACCACGCCTTCCAGCGGCGTCCCGGCCGACCCGCCGGGAATTCCGGATGGCCTCGCGCTGCGCCGCTTCACCAGCGGCGGCAACTGCGGGAACCGCCTGGACGGGGCGGATGACAGCGACGACAGCGAAGAGGACTTCGGCGACGGCGTGCCGTCACCCCAGAGCTACGCGACCGTTCCCCCCGAACCCGAATGCACCTCCGCCCTGCCGACGCCGGTGACGACGATCGAGGAAAGGCCCGCGAACCCGACGAGCTCTGCCAGCGCCAAATTCAGCTTCACGGCGGACCCGGCGGCCGAAGGATTCGAATGCCGGCTCGACCTCGGCGCTTTCACCGGCTGCGATGCCGGAAGCGTCGAGTACACCTCGCTGGCGGAGGGTGTGCACAGCTTCCGCGTGCGGGGGATCAACGCAAACGGAACCGGGCACACCGCGATCTACAGCTGGAGCGTCGACCTGACAGCGCCGACGGCCTCTTTCGTGGCCACGCCCAGCGATCCCAGCCCCGGCAAATCCGTCGCCTTCCGCTACAGCTCGAGCGAGCCCGGCTCCACATTCGAATGCAAGCTCGAACCGCCCGCCGCCGCCTTCGCCCCCTGCGACACCCAGCCCAGGGTCTTCACCGGCCTCGAAGACGGGGACTACGAATTCAAGGTCCGGGCCGTCGACAAAGCCGGCAACGTCCAGGACGAACCGACCTCCTACGCCTGGACCGTCGACAACTCGCTCGAAGACACGACGCCGCCGGAAACGGCGATCACCTCGAAGCCACCCGACCCGAGCACGAGCCCCAGCGCATCCTTCTCCTACAGCTCCAGCGAGCCGGGCTCTCACTTCGAATGCAAGCTCGACGGCGGCTCCTTCGCTGGATGCCCCGCAACCGGCATCTCCTACGCGGGCCTGGCCGAGGGCAGCCACAGCTTCCAGGTCCGCGCGATCGATGCCTCGAACAACGTAGACCCGACTCCAGCGGGATACAGCTTCAGCGTCGTCCTGAGCCCAGTGCAGGCGGGCCCGCCACCAGCCGTGAACCCGGCTCCCGGGCCGAGGAACACAAGCCCGCCAAACACGACGATCGCCAAAGCCGCCGCCAAGCTGCACGACCGCACGCCGACTTTCCGCTTCAGCTCGAGCAAGCCGGGCGCCAGCTTCCAGTGCAAGCTCGACCGCGGCCCGTTCAAGGCCTGCCGGTCGCCCTTGACGACGAAGAAGCTCGCCTTCGGGGCGCACACGCTGGCGGTTCGGGCCGTGGCCGGGGGAATGGCCGATCCCAGTCCCGCCAAGCTCAAATTCAAGATCGTGAAAAAGGCCTGAGCAGGTGCGCAGGCTGAGGATCGCGACTGCGACGATTTCGATGCTGCTGCTGGGGGCGTGGCCCACGGCCGCCGGCGCAACCTTTCACGAGATCTCGATTCGCGAGGTATATGCGGGATCGGACGCAGCGAAAGAATCGGAGTACGTCGAGCTGCAGATGTGGTCTCCGGGCCAAAACTTCGTCGCCGGGCACATATTGAAGACCTACAACGCGGCCGGTGCGGTGACCAGCACGGACACCTTCGCCGGCGACGTCCCCAACGGCGCGAACCAGAGCACGATCCTAATCGCCACCCCAGCGGCGGAAGCCGAATTCGGGCTCGCGGCGGATACCGGGCTGGCCGCCGGCGCGCTCGACCCCGCCGGCGGCGCTGCCTGCTGGGAAGCGCTCGACTGCGTCTCCTGGGGCAGCTTCGCCGGTTCGCTGCCCAGCCCCGCCGGCACCCCCGCCCCCGCCATTCCCAGTGGAATGGCCCTGCGGCGCACGATCTCCCCGCTGTGCCCGACCGCGCTCGAGGCCGGCGACGACCACGACAACAGCGCCGCCGACTTCTCCGCCGTCTTCCCGGCACCCCGGCCCAATTCCGTCGCCCCCAGCGAGCGCCCCTGCGGCGGGGGCACCGGCGGCTTCTTCGGCGGGGGCGGGGGCGGCGGGGGCGGCGGCCAGAAGAAGGGGGCGCCACAGACGAAGCTGCGCGGCAAGCCCGGCAAAAAGACCCGCGATCGCACTCCCACCTTCCGCTTCGGCTCGAGCGAGGCTGGCTCGACCTTTCAGTGCAAGCTCGACGGCAAGGCCTACAAGGGCTGCCGCTCTCCCTTCACCGCCAGGCGGCTCAGCTTCGGGCCGCACGCCTTCAAGGTGCGCGCCCGGGACAAGTCCGGCAAGCTCGACCCGAGCCCGGCCTCCTACAGCTTCAGGGTCGTCCGCCGCCCCTGAGGGGCAGCGCTCAGCGGGCGTTGAACCCTTCGCCGGTGAGGTGGCCGATGTCGTTGCTGAGGCCGAGGAAGAAGAGCATGATCACGAGCACGAAGCCAAGCGCCCCCGCGCGCTCCATGGTCCGGTAGGGAACCGGCTTGCCGCGCAGCTTCTCGACCAGGCTCCAGAAGATGTGGCCGCCGTCGAGCGGCAGGAAGGGAAAGAGGTTGATCAGGCCAAGCGAGAGGCTGACCAGGGCAAGCAGGAGGAACGAGCGTTCCGTGCTGACGTCGATCGTTTCGTTGGCGACCGCGCTCACCCCCACCACGCCGGAGACTTCCTTGCGCTTTTCCGCTTCGAAGAGGCGCGAGAAGACAGTGGCGGTCCGGCTCGCGACCTGCCACATCACATCGCCAGCCCGGCTCGCCGCGGCTCCCGGGCCCAGGTGCGCGGGTTCGGTGCCATAGCCGAAGCCGATCAGCGCCCGCTTGGCTTCGCTGTCGTATTCGGGGCGGACCGCAATCCGCTTGGTCTCGCCATTTCTCCTCACCGTGAGCATCACCGGGGTTGCAGCCCGGCAGCCGTCGACCTGCTTCCCCTCGCAGCGGTGCGAGGCCACCTCTTCGCGAAAGCCTTCGATCCGTTCGACACCGTCGCGATTCTTGTAGCGACTGCCATCGACGGCGACGATTTCGTCGCCCGGCTTCAGCCCGGCCGCCGCAGCCGGCGTCTTGGGGAGCACTTCTTCAACCGTGCTGGCGGGCTTGTTGCTGCCCAGGGCAAGCACGAAGAGGATGACGAAGGCGAGGACTATGTTGACCGCGGGTCCTGCGCCGATCACGACGATCCGCTTCCAGACCGGCTGCCGGTAGTAGCCGCGGTGCTCTTCCCCCTCCGGCAGCTCTTCGTCGGGGTTCATGCCGCTGATCTTCACGAAGCCCCCCGCCGGGATCATGCCGACGCCGTACTCGGTCTCACCGCGCCTGACCGAGACGAGCTTGGGCGGGAAGAAGAGGAAGAAGCGCTCGACCCGCATCCCGGTCGCCTTGGCGGCAAAGAAGTGCCCGGCCTCGTGGAGGATGATGAGCAGCGAGAAGCCGAGGAAGATCAGCACCCAGTTCATACCCTTGCCAACCCCCCAACCTCCTCTTCGGTGCGGCGCCTGGCCTCGGCGTCGGCGGCGAAGAGGTCGTCGAAGTGAGTGGGTTGAACCGCCGGCATCGCCGCCAGCACGCGCTCGATCGCGGTCGCGATCGAGCTGAAGCCGATCTTGCCGGCGAGGAAGGCGGCGACGGCGACCTCATCGGCGGCGTTGAGCACGCAGGGCGCGGTCCCTCCGGCCCTGCCCGCCTCGAGCGCGATGCGCAGGCAGGCGAAGGTCTCCAGGTCGGGCTGCTCGAAGCGCAGCTCTCCGAGCGCCGCCAGGTCGAGCCGGGGCACGTCGACGTCGGCGCGCTCGGGGTAGTGCAGTGCATAGGAGATCGGCACCCGCATGTCGGGGTAGCCGAGATGGGCAAGTGTGGCGCCATCGTTGAGGTCGATCAGCGAGTGGACGATCGACTGCGGGTGGACGACGACCTCGACCTGGTCAAAGGGGACGCCGAAGAGGTGGTGCGCCTCGATCGCCTCGAAGCCCTTGTTCATCAGCGTCGCCGAATCGATCGTGATCCGCCCCCCCATCGCCCAGGTCGGGTGCGCGAGCGCCTCCTCGATGCTGACGCCCTCGAGATCGGTGCGGCCGCGGAAGGGGCCGCCCGATGCGGTGAGCACGAGGCGATCGACGGTGCCCGGCGAGCGCTCGGCGCCGATCAGCTGGAAAAGCGCCGAGTGCTCGGAATCGACCGGCAGCAGCCGCGCCCCGGTCGCCTCCGCCAACGCCATCGTCAGCTCGCCGCCGATCACCAGGCTCTCCTTGTTGGCGAGCGCCAGGTCGATGCCCTCGCCGAGCGCGACGATCGTCGGCCCCAGCCCCGCGGCACCGACGATCCCGTTGAGGACGAGGTCTGCGCCCGCCGAGACAATCAGCTCCCGAATCCCCTCCTCGCCGGCGAGCACCTGCCCGTCCCAGGCGCCTCGAGCGGCCCGGGCGGAATCCTCGTCGGCGAACGCGACGCTGCGCACGCCGTGCGCACTCGCCTGCGCGAGCGTCCGCTCCCAGCTCGACCCAGCGGCCAGGCCCACCACTTCGAGCTCGTCCGAACCCGCGACGATCTCGAGCGCCTGTACGCCGATCGACCCCGTCGAGCCGAGGATCAGCACTTTCTTCATCAAGGGCAGTGTAGGAAGCTCAGTAGACCAGCTGGATCGCGAGGTAGTAGCCGACGACGACCGTGAAGAACACGGCGTCCAAGCGATCGAGGATCCCCCCGTGCGGCCCGAAGAGCGTGCCGGTGTCCTTGATGTCCAGGTCCCGCTTCAGCATCGACTCGAAGAGGTCGCCAACGGGGGCGATCGCCGCCACCGCGGCGCCGATGATCAGGGCATCGACCCCTGAGAGCCAGTCCTGGTAGAGGCCGGCGAACCAGAAGGCCATCGTGCCGATCAGGAACCCGCCGAGCAGCCCCTCGAGCGTCTTGTTCGGCGAGAGGCTGGGGGCGATCTTGTGGGACCCGAACATGCGGCCGATCGCGTAGGCGCCGGTGTCGGTGGCAAAGGTGCCGACGAGGACGTCGACCAGCAGCGCCGCCCCGTGGTCTGGCAGGTCGCGCAGCAGCACCGCGTGCACCAGCGGAATGCCGATCCAGACGATGCCGAGCAGGGTCACGCCCATCGAAACCGTGATGCCGTCCCGGTGGTGGCGGTCGGCGCCAAAGAGGAAGAGCACGGCAAAAACGGCGGCGAGGATCAGCAGCACGTTGAAGGCGGTGCCGAAGTGGGCGGCCAGGACCAGGGCCGGCACGGCCGCGTAGCCGGCCCGCTGAACCGGGCGCAGCCCCGCCGTCAGGCCGAAGAACTCGCGCAGGCAGAGGACGCCGACCGCGACCATCGCCAGGGTGAAGACGATCCCCCCGGCGACCGTGATCGCGATCGTGACGAAGATCCAGGGGACCGCGAAGAGGATCCGCTTCGCGGTCTCGCCGCTGCCCCTGCTCCGGCGCCGCTTGCGCGGCGGGCGCGGCGGGCGTTTTGGCTCCGGCCGGGAACCGTCGAGAAGCTCGTCGTCGAAGAGGTCCTGCATCAGAGGCGCGCTCCGAAGCGGCGCTGGCGCGCCTCGAACTCGCTGAGGCAGGCCTCGAACGCGGCCCGGTCGAAGTCGGGCCAGAGCTCGTCGCGAAAGACCAGCTCCGAGTAGGCGCACTGCCAGAGCAGGTAGTTGGAGACGCGCCGCTCGCCGCTGGTGCGGATCAGGAGGTCGGGATCGTGCATCTCGGGGGCGTAGAGGCGGCGGCGGAACTCCTCCTCGCCTTCGCCGTCGAAACCGCGCGCGGCGTCGAGGATCTCCGCCCGGCCGCCGTAGTTGAAGGCGACGAAGAGGGTGATTCGCCCGTTGCCCGAGGTCTTCTCTTCGGCCCAGCTCATCCGCTCGAGCAGCTCACCGGCGACCCCCTCGCGGCGCCCGATGAAGCGCATCCGCACGCCTTCCTCGTCGAGCTCGGGCGTTTCGGAGGCGATCCGCTCGCCGAACATCTCCATCAGCCCGGCCACCTCCTCCTGCGGCCGTGACCAGTTCTCGGTCGAGAAGGAGTAGACGGTGAGCTCCTCGATGCCGAGCTCGACCGCGTCGCGCAGGCGCGCCTTTACCGTGTCGGCACCGGCGCGATGCCCCTCGACCGTCGGCAGCCCGCGCTGCTTGGCCCAGCGCCCGTTGCCGTCCGTGATGATCGCCACGTACCGCGCGGAGGCACTCACACCTCCAGGATCTCCTCTTCCTTCCCTTTCAGGAGCGTGTCGATCTCGGCGATCGCCTCGTCGGTCTGTTTCTGCAGGGCGCTCTCGGCACGGCGCTCGTCGTCCTCGCCCGCTTCGCCCTCTTTCTTCAGCTCGCGCAGGTCCTGCATGATGTCGCGGCGGATATTGCGGATCGCGACGCGGCCCTCCTCGGCAACACCGTGCACGACCTTGACCATCTCGCGGCGGCGCTCCTCGGTCATCTCCGGCACCTGCAGGCGGATCACGTTGCCGTCGTTGCTCGGCGCCAGCCCGACGTCGGACTCCTGGATCGATTTCTCGATCGCGCCGATCGCACTCTTGTCGAAGGGCGTCACGGTGAGCAGGCGGGCATCGGAGGCGGCGACGTTGGCCAGCTGCTTGAGCGGCGTCTGGGCCCCGTAATAGTCGACGACGATGCGATCGAGCAGGTGCGGAGAGGCGCGGCCGGTGCGGACCGTCGCCAGCTCGCCACGGCTCGACTCGACCGACTTGGCCATGCGGCCTTTGGCGTCTTCGAGCAGTTCGTCGATCAGCTCCACTGGGCCCCCGTTCTCGTCACTCGGCGGGCGCGCTGGAGACCAGCGTGCCCACCCTCTCGCCACTGACGATCCTATCTATGTTGCTGGCGTCTCCCATGTTGAAGACGTAGATGGGAAGGTCGTTGTCCATGCAGAGCGAGAGCGCGGTCGAGTCCATCACCCGCAGGTCGCGCTCGATCGCCTCGCGGTGGCCGATCGCGGCGATGAACTTGGCGTCGGGGTTGGTCGCCGGGTCGGAGTCGTAAACGCCCTCCACCCCGTTCTTCGCCATCAGGATCGCTTCCGCGTGGATCTCCAGCGCCCGCAGCGCGGCGGCGGTGTCGGTGGTGAAGAACGGGTTGCCTGTGCCGGCCGCGAAGATCACCACACGGCCCTTCTCGAGGTGACGGATCGCGCGGCGGCGTATGTAGGGCTCGCCGATCTCCTTGATGTCGATCGCCGAGAGCACGCGGGTGTGCTCGCCCATCGTCTCCAGCGCGTCCTGCAGCGTCAGCGCGTTGAGCACGGTCGCCAGCATCCCCATGTAGTCGCCGGTCGCCCGGTCCATGCCCTCGGCGGCGGCGGAGAGCCCGCGGTAGATGTTGCCGGCGCCGACGACGATCGCGACTTCGACGCCGCGCCCGCGCACCCTGGCGACCTGCTCGGCGATCTGCTTGACCTCCCCGGCATCGGTGCCATAGGCGAGATCGCCCATCAGCGCCTCGCCGGAGAGCTTGAGCAGGATGCGTTTGAACTGCGGGTCGGCGGCCATCTCGGCCGCGAGCTTATTCGCCGACGCGGAAATAGGCGAAGCGGGCAACGCGGATGTTCTCGCCGGTCTTCGCCGCCAGCTCCTGGCGCAGCTCCTCGATCGACTTCGAGTCGTGCTTCTCGGCGTTGACGTGCTGCTGGTCGAGCAGGGCGACTTCCGCCCCCCACTTGGCCAGCTGGCCTTCGACGATCTTCTCGACCACGTTGTCGGGCTTGCCTTCTTCGCGCGCCTTCTCCTCGAAGACCTTGCGCTCGGCCTCGCGCTCCTCCGGAGAGATCTCCTCGGTTGAGACGTACTGCGGCGCGGTCGCCGCGACGTGCAGCGCGACCTCGTAGGCAAAGGCCTTGAAGTCCTCGTTGCGGGCGACGAAGTCGGTCTCGCATTGCACTTCGACCATCGCCCCGACCTTGTCGTTGGCGTGGATGTAGGAGGAGACGACGCCCTCGTTGGTGCCCCGGCCCTCGCGCTTGGCTGCGGAGGCCTGGCCCTTCACCCGCAGGATCTCGATCGCCCGGTCCACATCTCCCTCGGACTCGGTCAGCGCGGCCTTGCAGTCCATCATCGCCGCACCGGTCCGGTCCCTCAGCGCCTTCACATCGGCAGCCGTAACGCTCATTTCGCCTCTCCAGTCTCAGCGGCCTCAGTGGGCGCTTTCTCAGTAGTGGTCGCCTCAGGAGCTTTCTCCTCCGCCGCGGGCTCAGCCGAAGCCTCTGCCGCCGCTGCGGGCTCCTCGGAAGCTTTCTCCTCCGCTGCGGGCTCAGTCGGAGCCTGCTCAGTCGCCGTAGCCTCGGGGGTGCCTTTCTCAGCCGCCTCGGGCTGGGCTTTAGGCGTCTCGCCGGCGGGTGGCGCCGCAGGGGGTACCGCCCCTGAGGACGCTTTAGCGACCGGAGGGGGCGGTGGGTCCCCTGCGGCGACAGGCCCCGCCGCCTGGGCGCCAGAACCCTGAGGCTGCGCCTGCTGCTGCGCCTGAGGCTGCCCCGGTCCCTGTTGTCCCTGCTGCTGTCCCGGTCCCTGCTGCGCCTGCTGCTGTTGCTGCTTGACCTTCGCAGCCTCTTCCGCAGCTTTCTTGGCCGCTTCCTCAGCGGCAATCTTTTCCTGCCGCTCTTTCTCTTCTTCCTCGCGCTTCTTGCGCTCTTCCTCTTCGCGCTTGCGCCGCTCCATTTCCTCGGCGATGCGCTTTTCCTCCTGCACGCGCCAGGCGCCGGCGCCCTCCTCGATCGCGGCACCGATCGTGCCGATCACGAGCTGGCAAGAGCGGATCGCGTCGTCGTTGCCGGGGATCACGTAGTCGATCGGCTTCGGGTCGCAGTTGGTGTCGACCAGGCCGATGATCGGGATGCGCAGGCGCGCAGCCTCGCGCACCGCGATCTCCTCGGTTTTGAGGTCGGTGACGAAGACGGCGTCGGGCAGGCGGTCCATGTCGCGGACGCCTCCGAGGTTGAACTCGAGCTTGGCGAGTTCGGCCTGCATGCCCATCCGCTCCTTGGTCGGCAGCAGCTCCAGCTTGCCCTCCTCCTGCCAGTTGGTGAGCTCGTGCAGGCGCGCGATCCGCGCCGACATCGTGTTGAAGTTGGTCAGCAGGCCGCCCAGCCAGCGCTGGTTGACGTAAGGCATCTTGCAGCGATCGGCCCATTCTTCGACCGGGCCGCGCGCCTGCTTCTTGGTGCCGACGAAGAGCACCGTGCCGCCGCCGCTGGCGAGCTCGCCGGCGAAACGGCGGGCGTTCTCCAGCAGCGCCTCGGTCTGGACGAGATCGATGATGTGGATCCCGTCCAGCTCGCCGAAGATGTAGCGGCGCATGTTCGGGTTCCAGCGCCGGGTCTGGTGGCCGAAATGGACTCCAGCCTCCAGCAGCTCCCTAAGGCCTGCCTCTGGCATGCGAAAAGCTCCTTGTTTGTTCTTTGATTCCCCGCCGCCCTAGCCGGGACCCGGCACAAAGCCGGTCAGGATCCGGTTCGGAACGCTCAGGGGTCGGTTTCCGAGCCGACCGATTGTAGAGAGGACACAGCGCTCAGGCCGCGCGGGCGGCGTCGAGGGCGGCGTCGAGGTCCGGGGGCAACCCGGAGGTGAAGGAGAGCCGCTCGCCGCTGGCGGGATGGGCAAAGGAAAGCCGGTGAGCGTGGAGGAACTGGCGCTCCAGGCCGTACTTCTCCTCGCCGCCATAGGTGGCGTCGCCGGCCAGCGGGTGGCCGATCGCGGCGAAGTGGGCGCGGATCTGGTGGGTGCGGCCGGTCTCGAGGCGGGCCTCGAGGTAGGTCTCGGCTGCCAGCAGCTCGAGCACCTCGAAGTGAGTCCGCGCCTGGCGCGAGGCGGCGCCGGAGACGGCCATGCGGTGGCGCTGGCGCGAGGCGCGGCCGATCGGCGCGTCGATCGTTCCGGTGCGCGAGGAGATGCGTCCCCGCGCCAGGGCTAGGTAGACCCGCTCGACCTCGCGTCGCTGGACCTGGCCCTGCAGGGCGGCGTGGGCCTCATCGCTGCGGGCGACGACGAGCAGGCCGCTGGTGCCCTTGTCGAGGCGGTGAACGATGCCCGGGCGCCCGGCTTCCCCGCCGCCCAGCAGGTCGCCCAGCTCGCTGACCAAGGTCGGGCCGCTGTGCGAAGGCGCCGGGTGGACGACGAGACCGGCCGGCTTCTCAACCACGGCCAGCGCCTCATCCACGTAGACGATCCGCAGGTTCCCCCCGTTCAACCTCCACCCCCACCGTTCCGGTGCGCTTTATCTCCCCACAGCCGAGCAAAGGCGCACCGGAAGCTCATTCCGGGGCCCTTGGCTCGCGCACGTAGGTGAAGGCGAGCAGCAATACGCCGGCGGTCACGGCGACGTCGGCGAGGTTGAAGGCGGGCCAGTTGCCGATCGCGATGTAGTCGGTGACGGCGTCGGCGCGGATCCGGTCGGCGAGGTTGCCGAGCGCCCCGCCGGCGAGCAGGCCCGTGGCCACCCACATCCCCGGCCGGGCCGGGTCGCGGGAGAAGAGGTAGCCGATCACGCCCAGGGCGAGCGCTGTGACGACCACGAGGCGGGTTCCGCCGCCGCTGGCAAAGCCGAAAGCGACGCCGCTGTTGTGCGAGAGGGTGAGGTCGAGCGGGCCGAGCACGCTGACCTCCTCGCCCGCCACGAGGTTGGCGTCGATCAGGGCCTTCGCCGCCTGGTCGAGGATGACGACCAGCCCGCAGAGCGCCCCGGCGAGCCGCCAGGCGCGGGCGGCGCTCAACCTTCGATCAGGCCGACGACGAGGGCCTGCAGGACGAAGAGCACGATCACGCCGACGATCGGACTGAGGTCGAGCGCGAAGCCGCTGCCGCCGATCGGCGGCAGGAAGCGGCGAAAGAAGTTGAGGTAGGGGTCGGTGGTCTCTTTGACGAAGTCGAGCGTCGCCCTAAGCGGCCGGTTGTAGGGCATGCGCGGGATCCAAGAGATGAGGATGTTGAGGAAGATCAGGACGATGTAAACGAGGAAGAGCGCTTCGACGTAGTCGGCGACGTCGAAGCGAGTCACCGCCAGCAGGGCGCTCACCCGCGCATCCTCTCCAGCGAGGCGCGCACCGCCGCTTCGAATGCCTCGCGGCCCCCTTCACGGTCGAGCGCTTCCAGCCCGGCCTCGGTGCTGCCGCCGGGAGAGGCCACCGCCCGGCGGACCTCCGCCGGCGCATGGGACCTGAGCAGCTCCGCCGTGCCGGCCGCCGTCTCGACGACCAGCTCTCGCGCCAGGCCGGGGTCGAGCCCGTCCGCCGTACCGGCATCGGCGATCGCCTCGACCGCTAGCGCGATGTAGGCGGGCGAGCATCCCATCACCGCCGTCGCCGCGTCGAACTGATCGTCGGGCAGCTCGACCACGTGGCCGAGCTCCTGCAGCAGGGCTCGCACTCCGGCGTGGGTGGAGCCGGTGACACAGAGCACGCCCTTGCCCACCTCGACGCCGACGTTGGGCATCACCCGCACCACGTCGGCGCCCGGAAAGGCGGCTTCGAGCTGCCCCAGCGAAGTGGCGCCCAGCAGCGAGACGACAACTCCTGCGGCCGACAGCCCAGCCGCGGCCTCTTCGAGCCGCGCCGGCTTGACCGCGAGCACGACCACGTCGGCGCGCTCGGCCAGCTCGGCGTTCGAGGCGACGGCCTCCCCGCCAAGCTCGGCGGCCAGCGCCGCCGCCCGGCCCGAGCCGGAATCGGTGAAGAGCAGGGAACGGGACGGCGCGGCAAGGCCGCGAGCCATTGCCGCCGCCATGTTGCCCGAGCCACAGAATCCGATGACCATCGCCCGGGGAGACTAGCCCCAGTGCCGAATCGACCGCCTGGCGCTAGGACTGGTTGAAGAAGCCTTTGTCGAGCAGCCGCGCCTTCTCCTCGGCTGAGACCTCGACGTTGCGCGGGGTGAGCAGGAAGATCTTCTCGGCGATGCGCTGCATGCCGCCGTCCAGCGAGTAGGTGAGGCCGGAGCAGAAGTCGATCATCCGCTTGGAGAGCTCGTGGTCGGTCGCCTGCAGGTTGAGGATCACCGGCACCGAGCGCTTGAACTGGTCGGCGACCTGCTGGGCGTCGTTGAAGTTGCGGGGGATGACGAGGTGGACCTGGACGTCGGAATCGCCATTGCCGACGGGGCGCAGGGTGCGCGTGCGCGAGGCGGCGATCGGCTCGTCATCGGCGAAGATGTCGTCGATCTCGTCGCGGCGCGAGCGGCGGGCGCTCGGCAGGCGCCTTACCTGGCCGGACTCGCGCCGGCTCTCGCGCGGTTCCTCGTAATCCGCTTCGGAATCGAAGTCTTCCTCGTATTCGGGACCGTAATCGTCGTGGTCCTCGGCCAGTCCGAAGTAGACCAGCGCTCTGTGCCAGGTATCGCGTAGGGCCATGGGTATCGCGTGTTTCGGCCTCCGCCGGCCGACTCCTCCAGGGAATTATGACTACGCCGCCCCCGGATTACACGTACAGAGCCGTGCCAAGGCGGACGATCGTCGCACCCTCCTCGATCGCGATGCGCCAGTCCTGCGAGGTTCCCATCGAAAGCCGACTCAATTCGTGCTCCGCCGCGAGCTCCGCGAGGCGGGCGAAATAGGGGCGCGAAGCCTCCGGATCTTGGCTGAACGGGGGCATCGTCATCAGCCCCGAAACGCGCACCGGGCAGCGTGCGATGAAGTCGCCGAGACCCGCGGGCGCGACGCCGCTCTTGCCCTCCTCCCCCGCCACGTTGACCTCGACCAGCACCTCGGTCCCGGCATCGCCGTGGCGCCCGAGCTGCTCCAGGGCGGAATCGCTGGCGACGGAGTGGATCAGCCGGCAGAGCGGCAGCAGCAGCTTCACCTTGCGGCTCTGCAGGTTGCCGATGAAATCCCACTCGAAGGCGTCCCCCCAGCGCTCGCGCTTGGCGGCGAAGTCCTGCTGGCGATTCTCGCCGACGAGCCTGACCCCGGCCTCCGCCAAGGCGCCCATCTCCTCCAGCGGCACGTACTTGGTCGCGGCGAGGATTTCGACGCCCGGCCCGGCGAGCTCACGCGCCTCGGCCAGGTTGGCGGCGATCTTTGCCGGGTCGAGCCCGTGGATCAACCCGGGCACGCTCAGTCCTCCCCCGCCTCGAGCCAGGCGAGCCCCGCTTGGCGGCCGGTGCGGCCCCGGTCGCGCCTGTGCGAGAAGAAGAGCCCGGGCTCGCAGCTCGTGCAGTGGCCGCTCAGCTCGACCCGCTCCACCCCTGCCTCGGTCAACAGGCGCCGGGCCACCTCGGGCAGATCGAGCATGCGACCGGCGGCGATGCCGTCGCCCAGCCGTTCGAAGGGAGCGAGCACCTCGGGCCCGACCTCGTAACAACAGGGACCGATCGAAGGTCCGACCGCGGCACCGGTCGCGCCGGTCGCAGCGACGCCCCTGGCGACGATCCCCGCGGCGAGCCCGCGCCAGCCGCAGTGCAGGATCGCCGCCCCGCCAGGCCCTGAGAGAGCCACCGGGACGCAATCGGCGACGAAGACCAGGCCCGCCACTCCGGCGGCCGTCAGCACGTGCCCGTCCGCGAGCGGAGTCGAGCCACCGTCCGGCTTCCGCTGTGCGGCCACACCGTCCTTCGGGGCAAAGGAACAGCGCAACGGTGGCTCGCCGTGGGTCAAGAGCTCGGCGCCGTGGACCTGGTGGCCAAAGGCAACGGCCTCGGGCTCGAAGCCCAGCGCGGCCGCGAGCAGGCGGCGATTCTCGGTGACAGCCTCTGCGCCATCATCCGTGAGCGCACCGAGGTTGAGGCCGTCGAAGGGCGGCTCGCTGGCCCCGCCGGCCCGGGTGCTGAAAGCGGCCGTGGCACCGGGCAGGCTCGCCTCGAGCCACCGCACGCCATCCCGGTCACGCCATTCCATGGTCAACCTCCGCCGCCGCCAGCGCCGCCGCCAGCTCCGCCTCGCGGCCTTCGATCTCGCCGTCGAGCTTCATTCGCAGGGCCGCTTCGAGGCCGCGGCCCATTGCGGGCCCCGGCCGCAGGCCGGCCCGGATCAGGTCCTCACCGGTGATCTCGAGCTTCACGCCGCGCCACTCGGCGAGGTAGCGGTCGAGCCACTCGGCGCCGAGCGCGCGGGCGAGAACGAGCTCGGTTGGATCGCTTCCCCTGGCGATCTCGACCGCCTCGGAGGGTCGCGCGGGCCGCGCCCGGGCGAGCTCCGACTCCCTGCCCTCCGGACCCAGGGCCGCAACCAGTCGCACCCGGCCAGGCGCGGCGATACCGGCCCAAGGCTCGGCCTCGAGAAGGCCAGCCGCTGCTTGAGCAAGCAGCGCGCCGCCTTCTCGCAGGCTCAACAGCCCCCACTCGGCCAGCAGCGCAAATCCATCCGGGGCCGTCCGTTCTCCCGCCAGTCGCATCAGCTCCGCGTCGCGCCGCTCGGGCGAGACGGTGCCCAGGTCGGCTTCGCGCAGCAGCCGCAGCGTCCCGTCCTCGACCGTGAGGCCAAAGCGGGCGGCATAGCGCGCCGCCCGGATCGCCCTGGTCGGGTCATCGGCGAAAGAGTCCCCGTGGAGGACGCGCAGCTGCCTGGCGGCCAGGTCGGACTGCCCCCCGTAGGGATCGACCAGCCGCGGCTCCCCCAGCAGCGGGATCGCCATCGCGTTGATCGTGAAGTCGCGCCGGTACAGGTCGGCGGCGAGATCGGCCCCGGGCTCGACCACCGGCAGCGCGCCGGGATGCGGGTAGCTCTCCGAGCGGGCGCCGGCGATGTCGACCTCGTGCCCGTTGAGCGTCAGCTTGGCAGTGCCGAAGCGCTCGTGGGCGATCACCTCAGCGCCCAGGCGCCTCGCCAGCTCCTGCGCATCGCCTTCGACGACCAGGTCGATGTCGGCTCGGCCGCGGCCGAGCAGCAGGTCGCGCACGGCTCCCCCGACGAGAAAGACGGGGTCCGTGGCGACCTCGCGCACGCGAGCGAGCTCGGGGTGCATGTGCTCGAGCGCCTCGGCGATGCTCTCGCTGTGGTTGGGCGAAGGGGTCATCCCGTGTTGCCTACCATGATCGCGTGCGCCGGAGACGAGCAGCGGCCCTCGCCGCCCTTGTGATCGTCGCCGCGGCCACCGGCGTGCTCATCGCCGCCGCGACCGAAGGCTCCTCGGACAAGGGCAGCGCAACTGGCTCGAAGCACACGGCCACGTCCAGCCCGAACACCGGCGATCGCAAGGTGCGCAACGCAACCCCCCAGCCAGGCTGGCGCCCTCACACCGGGCCGGTGCCGATCCTCGAGTACCACGTGCTCGGGGCCGCCCCGGCGAGCGCGCCCTATCCCGAGCTCTACGTCACCCGGCCCGACTTCCACCAGCAGATGGACTGGCTCGAGGGCCACGGCTACCAGGCCGTGACGCTGGAAACGGTCGAGGACGCCTGGTATGACGGGGGCACGCTGCCCGCCAAGCCGGTGGTCGTCTCCTTCGACGACGGCTACCGGCCGCAGTTCACCTACGCGCTGCCGGAGCTGCGCCGCCACGGCTGGCCCGCGGTGCTCAACCTCAAGGCCGAAGGCTCGGACCTCTACACCAGCAACGTCGAAGCGATGGTCGCGGCTGGCTGGGAGCTCGCCTCGCACACGATCAACCACCAGGACCTGACCACGCTCGACGCCGCCGGGCTGAGGGAAGAACTGAGCGGCTCGCGGAAGCTCCTGCGACGCGAGTACGGCGTTCCGGTCAAGGACTTCTGCTATCCGGCGGGACAGTTCGACTCGACCGTGATCGAAGCGGTCAAGGAAGCCGGCTACGTCGCCGCGACGACGGAGATACCGGGCTACGCCGAGCGCGATTCCCCCTACGAGCTCGCCCGCTTCGAGATCCTCGGCTCGAGTGGCGTCCAGGGCATGGCCGAAGACCTCGAATCGGGCCCCTGAGATCGATCTACTGGCGCCGCACGGGGATGCCCGCTGAGGCCATCTCGTCCTTGGCTTCCTGCACCGTGAACGAGCCGTAGTGGAAGATCGAGGCGCAGAGGACGGCGTCGGCCTTGCCATCCGCGATCGCCTCGCTCAGGTGGCCGAGGTTGCCCGCGCCGCCGGAGGCGATCACCGGCACCGGCACCGCCTCGGCGACCGCCCGGGTCAGCTCGATGTCGTAGCCGTCGCTGGTCCCGTCGCGGTCCATGCTGGTCAGCAGCACCTCGCCGGCGCCGCGCTCAACCGCCTCGCGGGCCCAGGCCACCGCCTCGCGCCCCTCGACCTTCTTGCGCCCGCCGTTGACGTAGACGCCCCAGCCGTCGGCCTCCCGCTTGGCGTCGATCGCGATAACGACGCACTGGGCGCCGAAGTGGTCGGCGAGCTCGGTGAGCAGCTCGGGGCGCGCCAGCGCTGAGGAGTTGACCGAGACCTTGTCGGCCCCCGCGTCCAGCACCGCCTGCACATCCGCGACCGAGCGGATCCCGCCGCCGATCGTGAACGGGATGAAAACGTTGTCCGCGGTCCGCCGCGCCAGCTCGACGATCGTGTCGCGCTTTTCGTGCGAAGCGGTGATGTCGAGGAAGACGAGCTCGTCGGCGCCCTCGGCGTCGTAGCGCTCGGCCAGCTCGACCGGGTCCCCCGCGTCGCGCAGCCCGACGAAGTTCGTGCCCTTGACGACGCGCCCCGAATCGACGTCGAGGCAGGGGATGACGCGCTTCAGAACCATGCGTTCAGGCTAGGGCAGCGATCGCTTCGGCGACGGTGAAGCGGTGCTCGTAGAGTGCGCGGCCCACTATCGCGCCCTCGACGTTGGGGGCGGAGACGCGGTTGAGGACTTCCAGGTCGGCGAGGTTGCCGACGCCGCCCGAGGCGATCACCTGCGCCCCGGTCGCGGCGGCGATCCGGTTGAGCTCATCCAGGGCGGGGCCTTCCATCGTCCCGTCGACCTCGATAGCGGTGCAGAGGAAGCGGGAAACGCCGCGCTCGCCCAGATCTGCGGCAGCCGCCGCGACGTCGACGTCGCTCGCCTCGACCCAGCCGGCCAGCGCCACCTTGCCGTCGCGGGCGTCGACCGAGACCACCACGCGCTCCCCGTGCCGCTCGACGGTCTCGGCCAGAAACGCCGGATCGCGCAGCGCGGCCGTGCCGATCACGACGCGCTCGGCACCCGCCTCGAGCACCGCCGCCACTGCCGCCGCATGGCGGAGGCCACCGCCGGCCTGGATCGGGCAATCGACCGCGGCGGCGATGCGCCGCACGTGCTCGAGGTTCCTCGGCTCGCCGGCCTTGGCGCCGTCGAGGTCGACGACGTGGAGGAACTCCGCCCCTTCGCCGGCCCAGCGCTGGGCGGCGTCGACCGGATCGGCGTCGTAGGTCGTCTCGCGCTCGTAGTCGCCCTGCAACAGGCGCACGGCCTTGCCGCCACGGATGTCGATCGCCGGGTAGAGGATCAAGATTGGCTCGCCTAAGCCGGCACGGAGGCGCAGATGCCCGCGAAGTTCGAGAGCAGGCGCAGGCCGGCGGCGCTTGACTTCTCGGGGTGGAACTGGACGCCGAAGACTCCCTCGGCCTCGGCCGCGACGGCGAAGCGGTTGCCGTAGGCGGCGGTGCCGAGCAGCACGCCGGGCGCGGGGCGCGGCGCGAAGGAGTGGACGAAGTAGAAGGGCGTCTCGGAGTCGATCCCCTCGACCAGGCGCGACTCGCGCTCCCAGCGCACCGGCGACCAGCCGATGTGCGGAACCTTCAAGCCAGGCGCGTCGAGGCCGCTGGCGTCGCCCGGCAAAAGGCCGAGTCCCTCCGCTCCGCCCAGCTCATCGCTCGACTCGAAGAGAAGCTGCAGGCCGAGGCAGATGCCGAGGACCGGGACGCCGGCGGCCCGGCGCTCGTCGACCAGCTCGTCGAGGCCGAGCTGGCGAATGTTCGCCATCGCCTTCGGGAAGGCGCCAACGCCGGGCAGGACCAGGCCGTCGGCAGCGCGAATCGTCTCGGCGTCGTTGGCGATCTTGGCCGAGGCGCCGATGTGCTCGAGCGCCTTCTCGACCGAGCGCAGGTTGCCCATGCCGTAATCGAGGATGCAGATCCGCGCGCTCACTGGCTGAGAGTTCCCTTGGTCGAGGGCACGCCGCTCTCCTCCGGATCGATCGAGACGGCGACGCGCAGGGCGCGGGCAAAGGCCTTGAAGCAAGCCTCGATCATGTGGTGGGCGTTGGTGCCGTAGCGGACGGAGACGTGCAGGGTCAGCTTGGCGGAGTTGGCGACAGCGCGGAAGAACTCCTCCGCCAGCTCGGTGTCGAAGCCGGCGATCGAGGTCACGGGAAGCTCCGCGTCGAAGACGCAGAGCGGCCGCCCGGAGATGTCGATGGCGCACTCGGCAAGCGACTCGTCCATCGGCACCACGGCGGAGCCGTAGCGCCTGATTCCCGCCCGGTCGCCGAGTGCCTCGTCGAGCGCCTGGCCGAGGACGATGCCGACGTCCTCGACGGTGTGGTGCGCTCCCGTCTCGAGGTCGCCGCTGGCCTCGGCCTCGAGGCCGAGGCGGCCGTGGCGGGCGAGCAGGTCGAGCATGTGGTCGAGGAAGCCGACCCCGGTGCTGGCGCGCGAGTCGCCGCCGTCGAGGTCCAGCGAAAGCTTGATCTGGGTCTCGGCGGTGCTGCGCTCTCTTTCGGCTGTGCGAGTCATCGTCTAATCATCGCCGACTCGCCGTGGACCGGGAAGCCCTCGGCGCGGGCAAGGGCGTCGACGTGCGGGGCAAGCTTCGCCGCCGCACCGGCCGGCACCTGCACGGCGGCGATCCGGCGGCGAAAGACGCCCGGGCCGAGCGGGCCCGAAAAACGGCCGGCGCCCCCGGTGGGCAGCACGTGATTGGAGCCTGCGACGTAATCGCCAAAGGCGGTCGCCCCGTAACGGCCAACGAAGACGCAGCCGGCGGTCGTGACCCGCTCGGCAAGCAGCGCCGCGTCCTCCTCGAACAGCTCGAGGTGCTCGGGCGCAAAGGCATTGGCGAGGTCGATCGCGTCGCCGAGGCCGGGCACCTGGACGAGGGCCAGGGGCGCGTCGCCGATCCCGTCTCGTGCCGCCGCCTCCTCCGTTGCCGCCGCCACGGCCTCGAGCACCGTCTCCTCGACCGCAACCGCGACCAGCGGCCCCTCCGCCCCGTGCTCCGCTTGGGCGCAGAGGTCGAGGGCAGCCCACTCCGGGTCCGTGTCGGGACCCGCCACCAGCATCAGCTCGGAAGGCCCCGCCAGCGAGTCGATGCCGACCGTGCCCGAGACGGCGCGCTTGGCCTCCCGCACCCAGGCGTTGCCGGGGCCGGCGATCACGTCGACCGGGGCGATCGTCTCGGTCCCGTAGGCCAGGGCGAAGATCGCCTGGGCGCCACCCATCGCGTAAGTCTCCTCGATGCCGCAGAGCTCAGCCGCGGCGAGGACGAGCGGGTTGACCTTCCCGTCGGCCTGCGGCGGCGAGGCGAGAGCAATCCGCTCGACCCCGGCGACCCGAGCCGGGATCGCGCACATCAGCACGCTCGAGGGATAGGCAGCGCGCCCCCCCGGCGCATAGAGGCCGGCCGCTGCGACGGGGACTTCGCGCAGGGTGACGGACTGCCCCTGCGGCAGCTCGACTGCCTGCGGGGCGGCAGCGATCTGGGCCTCGGCCACGATGCGAATATTGGCTGCGGCCAGCTCCAGCGATTCGCGCAAGCCTGCGTCGAGGCCCTCCAACGCCTGCGCGCCTGCGCCTGCGGCAACGCGCAAGGCGGCCGGCGCCTGCTCGGTGGCGTCGAAGCGGGCGGTCATGCAGAGCACCGCGCCATCTCCCCCCTCCCGCACCTCACGCTCGATCACGCTGACGTCCGGGACTGGCGCGGAAGCCGAGGTCCAGTCGCGAATCGCGGCTGCTGTCTCCGCCGCGCCCTCCCAGTGGAAGTTGCGCCGTTTCACTTGCCCAAGCTTTCCCGCAGTTTCGCCGTCAGCCCGTCGACCTCGCGCGCGCGCAGCTTGTGGGCGACGCGGTTGGCAACGAAGCGAGCGGTGCACTCGAGGATCTCCTCGCGCACCTCTAGGTCGTTCTCTTCCAGGGTACGGCCGGTCGCGACCAGGTCGACGATGCCGTCGGCGAGACCGATCAGCGGCGCCAGCTCGACCGATCCCTTGACCTCGATCACTTCCACCTGGCGGCCGGTGCGCTCGAAATGGCGCTCGGCGATGCGCGGGTACTTGGTCGCGATCCGCATCATGCCGAGGCGGCGCTGTGCCTCACCCAGGCGCTCATCGCCGACTCGGCCCGCCAGCACCATGCGGCAACGCCCGAAGCCGAGGTCGAGCAGCTCGTAGACGACGCGATCGTGCTGCTCGAGCAGCACGTCCTTGCCGGTGATGCCGACGTCGGCGGCGCCGGCCTCGACGTAGGTCGGCACGTCGGAGGGCCGCATCGTAACCAGCGTGATCGACTGTCCGGGAAAGATCAGCGAGCGCGACTCGCCGCGAGCCTCGCTGGTGTCGATGCCGACGGCGTCGAGCGCGTCCAGCGTCTCGCCGAGCAGGGCGCCGCGGGGCACTGCGAGCTTCAGCGGCCCGTCAGCCTTGGCCCGGCCCATGCCCGCCACTTCGGCGCTCACGGGGACCCCCCGGCGCGCGACTCCTCCTTTATCTGCGCGACGTGGACCCTCTCCATATAGAGAGCGAAGCCAGCCGCGGGCAGGTCGAGGCCAAAGCGCTTCATCAGCCCGTCGTAGCGGCCGCCGCCGCCGAGCACGTGTCCCAGCGCCGGGTCGTAGACCTCGAGAATGGCGCCGCTGTAGTAACCGAGATCGCGCAGCAGGCCGAGGTCGATCTGGACCCGCTCCGAGACGCCGCGAGCCTCCAGCTCCTCCAGGGTCTCGCCCATCCGCGCAGTCGCCCGTTCGACCGCGGCGCCGCCGAGCGAGCGCGCCTCGTCGAGCACCTCTTTGCCGCCGCGCAGCTGGGAGAGCGCGATGCAGGTCGCGACTTGCTGGTCGCTGACGCCGGGCAGCTCGGAGAGCTCGGCCTCGAGGCCGACCAGGTCGTGGGCCGCGAGCCTGCCCAGGAGCGACTCGCGTGCTTCGTTCTCCACCCCGAACTCGGCAAGCAGCTGGCGATAGAGATCGGCGTCGCCGAGGCCGATCACGGCCCGGTCGAGACTGGCGGCGTCCAGCGCCGCGGCCAGGACCTCGATTACCTCGGCCGTGCCCTGCGGCGCCGGCGCGCCGATCAGCTCGACGCCGGCCTGCGCGAACTCGCGCATCTGCCCTCGCTGCGGGCGCACCGCCCGGAATGCGTTGGCCAGGTAGCAGAGGCGCAGCGGCATCTCGGCACCCGCAAAGCGCGTCGCGACCAGGCGGGCGATCGGGATCGTCATGTCCGAGCGCAGGGCGAGCAGGTCGCCGCTGCTGTCGAAGAAGCGGTAGGCGCTGTCGGCGGTACGGCCGTCGCCTTGGGCGAGCACCTCGTCGTACTCGATCGCGGGCGTCGCCACCTCGCCGTAGCCGCGGCCTTCGAAGACCCCGATCAGCGCCAGGTGCAGGCGGCGCAGCTCGCGCATCTCGTCGGGCAGCACGTCGCGAGTGCCGGGTGGGATCGGGTGAATCATCCGCCTGACCTTACGAGAGTGGCGCGGAAAGGCCCGCTACGCCGGGACCTCTGAGGACACCCGTTCAATTTGGGCGCCGAGCCCTCGCAGGCGCTCGTCGATCTGCTCGTAGCCGCGATCGATCTGGCGGATGTTGCCGATCTCCGAGGTGCCGTCGGCGGCGAGGGCGGCGATGAGCATCGCCATGCCAGCGCGGATGTCAGGGCTCTCGACGCGTTCCCCGTGAAGCCGGCTCGGGCCACTGACGATCGCCCTGTGGGGATCGCAAAGCGTGATCCGAGCGCCCATCGCGACGAGCTTGTCGACGAAGAACAAGCGATTCTCGAACATCTTCTCGAAGATCAGGATCTCGCCATCCGCTTGGGTGGCGAGCGCCAGCGCGATCGAGGTGAGATCGGCCGGGAAAGCGGGCCAGGGACCATCCTCGATCTTCGGGATCGCATCGCCTAGGTCGGCCTGAATGCGCAACTGCTGCTCAGGCGGCACGATCACGTCGTTGTCCTCGATCCGCGAATCCAGGCCGAGGCGGCGGAACTGCCGCCGCACCATCAGCAGGTCGATCGGCTCGACGTCGCGGATGCGCAGCTCGCCGCCCGTGGCCGCGGCCAGCGCCATGAAGCTGCCGATCTCTATGTGGTCGGCGGAGATGGTGTGCTCGGCGCCGCCGAGGCGGTCGCGGCCGTGGACGGTCATCACGTTTGAGCCGATCCCGTCGACCGCGGCGCCCATTGCGCTGAGCAGCCGGGCGAGGTCTTGAACGTGCGGCTCGCAAGCAGCGTTGGAGATCGTGGTCGGGCCCTCGGTCAGGGCCGCAGCCATCAGCGCGTTCTCGGTGCCCATCACCGAGGGCTCGTCCATGAAGATGTGGCAGGCGCAGAGCCCCTTTGCCGGAGCCTTGAGCTCGATCCAGCGATCGCCGCCGGCCTGAGCGCCGAGATCCTTGAACGCGTCGAGGTGAGCGTCGAGCCGCCGCCGGCCGATGAAATCCCCGCCCGGAGGCGGCATTCGTGCTTCGCCAAAGCGCGCCAGGAGCGGGCCGGCGAGCAGGAACGAGGCTCGAATCTGGTTGGAGAGCTCTTCGTCGACCGTAACGTCGGTAACCGCCGCCGCGCAGAGGCGGACGCTGTTGTCGGCGGCCCACTCGACCTCGACCCCTAGCCGCTCGAGCAGCGCGAGCTGGGCTTCGGTGTCGCGGATCCGCGGCACGCGATGCAGGAGCAGCTCCTCCTCGGTGAGGAGGCAGGCGGCGAGGATCGGCAGGGCCGCGTTCTTGTTTCCGGCGACGGTCAGCTCGCCGGAAAGCGGCACGCCGCCCTGGATGACGAATTTCTCCATGGCTACTTAGGTTCCTCGCGCAGGGCGCTCATCCTGCGGCTAGGGTAACGCGCGATGGGGAGAGGCTGGAAGATCGCGATTGGGGTCGTGGCGGCACTGGTGGTGCTGGTCCTGCTCAACGCGCTGGTCCTCGACCGCGAGACGAAGCCCGCAGGGATCACCGAACCGGGCGGCAAGATCGTCTCCGCCAATGGCGGCGAGCTGGAGGTGGTCGAACGGGGCCCCCGCGGCGGCAGCCCGATCGTCCTCATCCACTGCTTCACCTGCGCGATCAACTACTGGAACGGGATGATCCCCCTGCTCGACCGCGAGCATCGCGTGATCGCCGTCGACCTGCTCGGCCACGGCGGCTCGGAAAAGCCGAGCTCGGGCTACTCGGTGCCGAACCAGGCCGGCGTGATCGCCGAAGTCCTCGCTGGGCTCGGCGTGCGACGGGCCGAGGTTGTCGGGCACTCGCTCGGCGGGCCGGTGGCGATCGCGCTCGCCGAACAGTCCCCCCGGCTGGTCAGCAGCCTGGTCGCGATCGACAGCATTCCCGACAGCTCCTACGGCGACGTCGGCTTCATCGGCGAACTCCCGTTCAAGCCGGTCCTCGGCGAGGCGCTGTGGCGAGTCAAGCCCGACTTCTCGATCCGCGACGGCCTCGAGGTCGCCTTCGCGCCGGGCTTCAAGGTTCCCGATGAATTCGTCGAGGACGTAAAGCGGATGACCTACAGCGCCTACGCCGACTCTCACGATGCCTTTGACTCCTACACAGGCGAAAGGGCGCTGCCCCAGCGCGGGGCGGCGCTGGGAGTGCCGCTGCTGGCGATCATGGGCGCCGAAGAGCAGATCGCCAACGATCCGGCCGCCGCGCTGGCCGCCTACCGCGCCGCGGGTGCCCAAACCAAGCTGATCGCCGGGGCCGGACACTCGCCCAACGTCGAGAAGCCCGCCCGGACCGCCGCGCTCGTTCTTCGCTTTGGCGCGACAAACCCGGCTGCAGAGCCAAAAGCCCTACAGCGGTCGCAAAAACGCTTGCAGAACAGGGCTGGCGTCCGAGGGGCACCCTAGAGTCGAACCTATGTTCGATTCAAAGACAAATTTCGCCGCACGGCTGGCCGATGCCGTCGACCTGCTGCTCGACTTCGCGACGCTTGGCGAGTACGGGCTGGAGCCGGTTGGGAGGCCTGCTCCGAGTTGCCAGACCCGTCATCGCCCCCGGCCCGCCCGGCCGGCGACGCAGCGCGAAACCGCACGCGGTTTCGCCACCCGTCCATAGGGCACGGCGGGACCATCGGCGCATACCCTTGCGCCGATGGTCATCGTCGTAATCCTGGTCGCGATCGCCGCTACGGGCTGGAGCTTTTCCTCCGACGTCCTGGTGCCCAATTACTCCGCCTGGTCGGACCCGATCGAGGTCAAGGCCATCGGCAAGCACCGGATCGTGCTGGAGAAGTCGACGGATACGGAGAGGCCGGGCTATTACGGCCTCGGCTGGGAAGGAGGCCATGCTGTCCTCGGGCCGGTCGTCTCAAGAGGAGACGACTCGGTGACGCGCCAGCTGAGCGACGTCAGCGGATATCTCGCACCCGGAATCGAAGATGCCCGCCTGGACACCAACACCTACGCGGGTAATCCCCGCCAGGCCCTTGGCCTCGCCTACGCGGACGTCGCGGTGAAAGGCGAACTCGGGCCGATGCCCGCATGGCTGGTCCCGGGCGCGAGCTCGACCTGGGCGGTCGTGGTCCACGGAATCAACGACACGCCGCAGGTCGGCCTGCGCATCGCCCCCGAACTGCATCGGCTGGGCCTCCCCACCCTGCTGGTCACCTACCGGGAGGACCAGGGCGCGCCCAAGAGCCCCGACGGCCTTCACCACATGGGCCTGACCGAGTGGAAGGACCTGCAGGCCGCCGCGCGATACGCCCTCGCCCATGGCGCCAAGCGCCTTGTGTTGATCGGCTACTCAATGGGCGGCTCACTGGTCACCCAGTTTCTCGAGCACTCCAGTCTCGCGCCGCGCACCGCGGCTGTCGTCCTCGACGCCCCGGCGCTCGACTGGAAGGCGATCCTCGAATTCAACGCCGAAGAAATGGGCTTTCCCGGCTTTTTTGCCCTGCCGGTCGAGTGGGGAATCGGCGCCCGGATAGACGCCGACTGGGACGCGCTCGACGCCATTCGGCACACGGCCAAGCTGCACTACCCCACGCTCCTCTTCCACGGCAAGGAAGACCAGGTGGTTCCAATCGAGACCAGTGAAGAATTTGCCGCGAAGCTGCCCGGATCGGTGACCTTCTACGCCGTCCCCAAGGCCAACCACACCCAGAGCTGGAACGTCGACCCGCCGTTGTACGACCAGCGGCTGCGGCGTTTTCTCCTGCAAAACGCGCCTATTTCGGCACAAGTCGCGAGCCGCTTGCGGGCCCAAGCAAATCGAGCCCGACCGGCTGGGTCGGGCTCGAAGAAGTAAAAACCGGCGGCGACCTACTCTCCCAGGGGGTTGCCCCCCAAGTACCATCGGCGCTGAAAGGCTTAACTGCTCTGTTCGGAATGGGAAGAGGTGTTTCCCTTTCGCTATGCACCACCGGAAAATTTGCGAGACCGCCCCCGGTGGAGCTTGAAAACCGCACAAGACCAAGAGGTAAAAATATCCGTCAAGCCCTCGACCCATTAGTACCGGTCGGCTGAGCACATCACTGCACTTGCACCGCCGGCCTATCAACCTGGTGGTCTACCAGGGGTCTTACTCCCTCAAGGGGATGGGAGAGTTCATCTCGAGGACGGCTTCCCGCTTAGATGCCTTCAGCGGTTATCCGTTCCGTGCGTAGCTAACCTGCGATGCCCCTGGCGGGACAACAGATACACCAGCGGCACGTTCATCCCGGTCCTCTCGTACTAGGGATGACTCCTCTCAACTCTCCAACGCCCACAGCAGATAGGGACCGAACTGTCTCACGACGTTCTGAACCCAGCTCG